>JGI24702J35022_10001578_pt1 | contig 14138 bp, 4 predicted proteins | sample TergutTh196P4_FD_35022 | JGI IMG/M metagenome (IMG submission 35022)
CCCAAACGCCAACTGAATTACGCTGTCGCAACCTGTTATATTATATAATGTATCATAATACGTTCCCGCAACGCTTAAAACTTTCCCCAAAAAGTTGTAAGTCCCGCCCGAACAAATATTTACCGTATCATACGTAACGGCAACGCTCGGATAAACCCCAAACGCCAACTGAATTACGCTGTCGCAACCGTTTATGTTCGGCAAAGTATCATAATACGTTCCCGCAACGCTTAAAACTTTTCCAAAAAAGTTGTAAGTCTCACCCGAACAGATATTTACCGTATCATACGTAACGGCAACGCTCGGATAAACCCCAAACGCCAACTGAATTACGCTGTCGCAACCGTTTACGTTCGGCAACGTATCATAATACGTCCCCGCAACGCTTAAAACTTTCCCCAAAAAGTTGTAAGTCCCGCCCGAACAAATACTTACCGTATCATACGTAACGGCAACGCTCGGATAAACCGTAAGGGTAAGTTCTATTACGCTGTCGCAACCCAAAGCGGCATGGAGCGTATCGTAATACTTACCCGCAACGTACAGGTTTTTGCCCGCAAAGTTATACGACTCACCCGGACAAATACTTGCGGCAAGGGGCGTAAAATAGCCCGCTCCGACCGACAGCGTAAGCGTGATTATGCTGTCGCAACCGTTTACGTTCGGCAACGTATCATAATACGTCCCCGCAACGCTTAAAACTTTCCCCAAAAAGTTGTAAGTCCCGCCCGAACAAATAGTTACCGTATCATACGTAACCGCCACGCTTGGATAAACCGTAAGGGTAAGTTCTATTACGCTGTCGCAACCGTTCACATTTTGCAAAGTATCAAAATACGTACCCGCACTGCTTAACATTGTCCCAAAAAAGTTGTAACTGTCCCCCGAACAGATGCTTGCGGCGTAAGAGGACGTATCCGTCCGCACAATATAATTGGTAAAATCTTCCCACTCTGCCGCACTTTCATACGCCCCTACGCTACCGCACGGCACTGTTACAGGAATATTGGGTTTTACATAAGCAAAAGCAGAATCCCCCGCAACTGGCGGATTTACGGCATAAGAAGTTATTGCCGTAAGGGCAGTATCGCCGCCAAACGCACTATATCCTATTGAATTTACCGCACTGCCCAGAATTAAACCTGTAAAACCGTAGCAACGATTAAACGCAACCCCTCCTATTGTTGTAACGGAATTGGGAATAACCAAATTTCCTGTAAACCCGCTGCAACCCTCAAACGCACCGTACTCTCCATCATCTATGGTTTGAACCGAATTTCCAAGTGTTAAACTGCCTGTAAACCCGCTGCAACCATTAAACGCATTACCTCCTATGTAAGTAACGGAATTGGGAATAACCAAATTTCCTGTAAACCCGTAGCAACCATCAAACGCACCATCTCTTATTGTTGTAACGGAATTGCCAAGTGTTAAAGTTCCTGTAAACCCGCTGCAATTCCCAAACGCACCACCTCCTATTGTTGTAACGGCATTAGGAATAACTAAATCTCCTGTAAACCCACTGCAACTACCAAACGCACCACCTCCTATTGTTTGAACCGAATTGGGAATAATTAAATTTCCTGTAAACCCGCTGCACCACATAAACGCACCATTTCCTATTGTTGTAACAGAATTGGGAATAGTTAAATTTCCTGTTAAATTGTAGCAATAAAAAAACGCCCACTCTCCAATGTGGGTAATGCCGTTGTTTAATACCAAAGTTTTTATTCTGTCTTGGTAAGGATACCAAGGGGCAGTGCCATCGGTATAATCCGCCATAGCCCCTGTGCCTGTAATGGTGAGTATGCTGTCGCAACCGAGAACCCACGAAAGACTGCCTGTGGTGCCGCTTGCAATATATGAAAGTGCTTGATAATTTTGAAAATTATCCCATACTGCCGCATTTTCATACGCCCCTACGCTACCGCAAGGAACTGTTACAGGAATAGTGGTTTTTACATCATAAAAAGTATATGAAACCACAACTGGCGGATTTACCGCATAAGAAGTAATAGACGCAAGCGAAGTATCGCCCCCAAACGCAAAATCTCCTATTGTTGTAACGGAATTTCCGATTGTTAAACTGCCTGTAAACCCGCTGCAACCCGCAAACGCACCATATTCTATTGTTGTAACGGAGTTAGGAATAATTAAATTTCCTGTAAATCCGCTGCATTCCGAAAACGCACCTTCTCCTATTGAAGTAACCGAATTTCCAATAGTTAAATTGCCTGTAAAACCGTTGCAACCCTCAAACGCAGAGAATCCTATTGTTTTAACCGAATTTCCAATAGTTAAATTGCCGTTAAAACCGCTGCAATACATAAACGCTTCATTTCCTATTGAAGTAACAGAATTAGGAATAACCAAATTTCCTGTAAACCCGTAGCAAGCATCAAACGCAGCATCTCCTATTGTTTGAACCGAATTTCCAATAGTTAAACTTCCTGTAAACCCGTAGCAACCATCAAACGCATGATTTCCTATTGTTTGAACCGAATTTCCAATAGTTAAATTGCCTGTAAAACCGTTGCAACCCTCAAACGCAGAGAATCCTATTGTTGTAACGGAGTTAGGAATAATTAGATTTCCTGTAAACCCGCTGCAATCCCGAAACGCATAACTTCCTATTGTTTTAACCGAATTAGGAATTTCTAAATTTCCTGTAAACCCGCTGCAAGCTTCAAACGCCCAATCTCCTATTGAAATAAGCGAAGAAGGCAGGCTTAGACTGTCTGTTAGATTTTCGCAAAGAACAAACGCATAATTTCCAATATGCGTAATATTGTTGTCCAATACGATTTTTTTAATTTTGGTGCGGTAGGGATACCAAGGGGCAGTTCCATATTCATAATCCGCCATAGCACCGCTGCCTGTAATGGTAAAAACGCTGTCGCAATCGAGAACCCACGAGAGACTGCCTGTGGTGCCGCTTGCAATATACGAAAGTGTTTGATAATTGGTAAAACCGCTCCACTGCGGGGCTGCTTCATACGCCCCTACGCTCCCGCACGGCACTGTTACAGGAATAGTGGTTTTTACATCATAAAAAGCATCTGAAACCACAACTGGCGGATTGACCGCATAAGAAGTAATAGACGCAAGGGCAGTATCGCCCTCAAACGCACTATATCCTATTGAAGTAACCGCACTGCCCAAAGTTAAACTTGTAAAACCGCGGCAACCATAAAACGCAACATCTTCTATTGTTTGAACCGAATTTCCAATAGTTAAACTTCCTGTAAACCCGTAGCAATACATAAACGTATAAGTTCCTATTGTTTGAACAGAATTGCCGATTGTTAAATTGCCGTTAAACCCGCTGCATTCCATAAACGCAACATCTCCTATTGTTTTAACCGAATTGGGAATAATTAAATTTCCTGTAAACCCGTTGCAACGATAAAACGCACCTTCTCCAATTGAAGTAACGGAGTTAGGAATGCTTAAATTTCCTGTAAACCCGCTGCAATCACGAAACGCCTCATCTCCTATTGTTGTAACCGAATTTCCAATAGTTAAACTGCCTGTAAACCCGTCGCAACCCGCAAACGCACCATATTCTATTGTTTGAACCGAATTTGGAATAACCAAATTTCCTGTAAAACCGCTGCAACTCGCAAACGCACCTTCTCCAATTGAAGTAACGGAATTTCCAATAGTTAAACTTCCTGTAAAACCATAGCAATCCCCAAACGCCCAATCTCCTATTGAAATAAGCGAAGCGGGCAAAACGAGGCTGTCGGTCAGGTTTTGGCAATTATAAAACGCATAATTTCCTATATGGGTAATGCCGTTGTTTAATACCAAAGTTTTTATTCTGTCTCGATAGGAAAACCAAGGGGCAGTTCCATATTCATAATCCTCCATAGCACCGCTGCCTGTAATGGTAAAAACGCTGTCGCAATCGAGAACCCACGAGAGACTGCCTGTGGTGCCGCTTGCAACAAACGAAAGTGTTTGATAATTGGTAAAATTGCTCCACTGCGCCGCTGCTTGGTACGCCCCTACGCTCCCGCAAGGCACTGTAACAGGAACGGTGTAAGGGAAATCAATATTGCCTGTTCCCAATTTGGGCGGATTGACCGCATAAGAGGTTATGTCCGCAATAGCATAGCAACTCTCAAAAGCATATTCTGAGATGCTGTCCAAGCCGCTGCCCAGACTTAGGCTCGTAAGACCGTAGCAATCGAAGAAAGCACCGTAGCCTATGGATTTTACCGCATCTCCAACAGTTAAACTCGTAAAACCGTGGCACCACTCAAAGGAGGCGCCGCCGATAAAGGTAATCAAATTGGGAATAACCAAATCTCCTGTAAAAGCATCGCAACCCGAAAACGCCCCAGTTCCCAAATAGGCAAGCGAATCGGGGAAGATAAGACTGCCCGTAAAGCCGCAACCGCCGAACGCATTATCTCCTATATAGACAACGGTATTGGGAATGTGCAAGCCGCCCGTTATGTTGTAGCAACTCCCAAAGGCAGAATTTCCTATGGAAGTAAGCGAAGCGGGCAAAACGAGGCTGTCGGTCAGGCTTTGGCAACCACTAAACGCAAAATTTCCTATGTGCGTAATATTGTTGTCCAATACGATTTTTTTAATTTTGGTGCGGTAAGGATACCAAGGAGCAGGATTGCCGCCGCCGCTATACGTATAATCGGGCATAGCCCCTGTGCCTGTAATGGTAAAGGTGCTGTCGCAGTAGAGAACCCACTCGAAGCCGCCTGTGGTGCCGCTTGCCGCAAACGAAAGTTCTTGATAAGTGGGAAAACTGTTCCATTGCGGCACGGCTTTGTACGTCCCTATGCTACCGCAAGGCACAGAAACAGGAATAGCGGTTTTTACATTTTGAAAAACATTTGCATCCAACCAAGGCGGATTGACCGCATAAGAAGCAATTGCCGCAAGGGCAGTATCGCCCTCAAACGCAGAATATCCTATGGTATCTACCGAATTTCCAAGTGTTAAACTTGTTAAACCGTAGCAAGCCCCAAACGCATATCCTTCTATTGTTGTAACGGAGTTAGGAATAGTTAAATTTCCTGTAAAACCGCTGCAAAAATCAAACGCATATTCTCCTATTGTTGTAATGGAATTGCCGAGAGTTAAACCTGTAAACCCGTAGCAATACCGAAACGCCTGATTTTTTATTGTTTTAACCGAATTTCCAATAGTTAAATTTCCTGTAAAACCGTTGCAATTCTTAAACGCAGCACTTCCTATTGTCGTAACAGAATTAGGAATTTCTAAATTTCCTGTAAAACCGTTGCAATTCTCAAACGCATTTTCTCCTATTGTTTGAACCGAATTTCCGATTACTAAACTGCCTGTAAAACCATCGCAACCCGCAAACGCATCATCTCCTATTGAAGTAACGGAGTTAGAAATAATTAAATTTCCTGTAAACCCGAAGCAAGACCCAAACGCACTATTTCCTATTGTTGTAACTGAATTGGGAATGACTAAATTTCCTGTAAAACCGTAGCAAGCCGCAAACGCATAATCTCCTATTGTTGTAACCGAATTAGGAATAACCAAATTTCCTGTAAAACCGCCGCAACCAGCAAACGCACTATTTCCTATTGAAATAAGCGAAGAAGGCAGGCTTAGGCTTCCTCTTAAACTGTCGCAATAATAAAACGCATAATCTCCAATGTGCGTAATATTGTTGTTTAATACCAAAGTTTTTATTCTGTCTTTGTAAGGATACCAAGGGGCAGTGGATATATATTTGCTCCCGTCATAAAATTCCTCATAATCCTCCATAGCGCCAGTGCCTGTAATGCTCAGTGTGCTGTCGCAGTAGAGCGTCCACTCGAGGTCGCCTGTGGTGCCGCGTACAAAATACGCAAGTTCGTGATAAACAGAATCGGGAAAAGTACTCCAAAGGAAAGCACTTCTATAGGCAGCCTTGCTCCCGCACGGCACAGAAACAGGAATAGTTCTTTTTACATTATTGAAAACACTTGCATCTTCCAACCAAGGCGGAGTTACGGCATCGGATACGATAGACGCAAGGGCAGTATCGCCCGAAAACGCCGCACTTTTTATTGTATCCACCGCACCGCCCAAAGTTAAACTTGTAAACCTGCGGCAATTCTGAAATGCATTCTGTCCTATGGTTTTTACCGAATTTCCAATAGTCAAATTTCCTGTAAAACCGTTGCAATTCTGAAACGCATTAGTTCCTATTGTTGTAACGGAATTGCCGATGGTTAAATTTCCTGTAAAAAGTTGGCAAGCCTCAAACGCATAATCTCCTATTGTTGTAACGGAATTGGGAATAGTTAAATCTCCTGTAAAATGGCAACCCCAAAACGCCCGTTCTCCTATTGTTGTAACGGAATTTGGAATAGTTAGATTTCCTGTAAAACCGTAGCAATTATAAAACGCATAATCTCCTATTGTTTGAACCGAATTTCCAATAGTTAATCCTGTAAAACCGTTGCAACCATTAAACGTAGTATATCCTATCGTTGTAACCGAATTAGGAATAACCAAACTTCCTGTAAAACCGCGGCAAAACGCAAACGCATAAATTCCTGTTGAAATAAGCGAATTAGGCAGGGTTAAACTGCCTCTAAGACTGTCGCAACCATAAAACGCATTATTTCCTATATAGGTTATGCCATTGTCGAGTACCAAAGTTTTAATTCTGTTTTGGTAGGGATACCAAGGGGCAGTGCCAACGGTATAATCCGGCATAGCCCCTGTGCCTGTAATGCTCAGTGTGCTGTCGCAGAGTTCCCAAGCGAGACCGCCTGTGGTGCCTGAGATGCAGGTATTGAAGATTAACTCGGTTTTGGTGGCGGTGAGCGTGCCGTTTGCTCCTGCTCCTGCAAGCACTAAACGGTCTGTCCGCATGCCCGAATCTACGGTGATGAGCGTAAAGGATTTTCCCGCTCCCAAAGCGGTAATGTTCAGTATTACGCTGTCCGTAGGATTGGGAGGCATGTCATATTTTCCCGCTGCGGTAATTTTTGAGGGCGGGTTGGTGCTTAAATCAAAATTTAGCGTGCCTTTCCTCAAATCCAAAAATCCGCCCACCGATACATTGCCTTTTACGTCTAAAGTAGCGTTCGGGGAGGAAATTTGAACCCCCCCCTTCCAGTCGGAAAACTCCAAAATGCCGCCCCAGTTATATAAAGTTCCTGTGCAGGTATTGTTTCCATTAAGAATCAGCCTGCTGCTGTCGGGCATCGAGTTCGTAACGTCTCCGCTGCCTGAAATTGCTTTAGAATAGGTATAATCGGTTGAGAGATTAAAAGCGAGTTCTCCTCCCGCTTGAACTTCTACATCGCCCGCTATTTTGCCTGTGGGGGTATGGTAGCCTAAAGACAAGAAACCACCTTGTTCAATGGTAGTTTTTCCTGTATAAGTATTGTCGGCGGTAAAAACAATATTCTCTGATGCTATTTCCACTTTTCCTGTTCCGCTTATCACCTTATCAATAAAATCCCACGTCCAGTCAAGCCCAAACCGCAGTATGGCTTGGGTATCGGCTAAATAGACGCCTGAGGTAGAGTATATAGTGCCGAAATAAATAGTGCCGGTATTGGGGTTGTATGATTCTCCAATTTGCAGTGTGCCTAACTCTACGGTTGTAGAGCCTGTGTAGGTCATCTCGTTTCCAAAAAGGAGTTTTTTGGCAGCACTGCCTTTGTATTGCACGCTTCCCTGCCCTGTAATTTTGCGGTCAAATATCGTATTTGTTCCGGGTTCAAAACGCAGTATGCCGTAGAGTATCACTACGCTGTCGGTATTTTGTATGCTTCCGCTTGTGCCGTTGCCCACTTGCAGCGTAGCCCAAGTATCAATATAGGTAGTTCCTGTGTAGGTATTTGTCCCTGTGAGAATGGTTTTTCCCGACATCGTCCCGTATTGCTTTACGCTTCCCGCCCCAGAGATGTCGCCTGCATAGGTGTAATCGTTCGAGCGGTTAAAAATTATTTGTCCGCCCTTTTTTACAATAATATCTCCTGCTATGCCGCCTGTGGTGCCTTGGTCTCCCAGATACAAAAAGCCCGAGTCAATGGTTGTTGTGCCTGTATAGGTATTGCTGTAGGTAAAATACAAGGGTTTGGAAGCCGAGCCGCTGTACTCTACGCTCCCCGAACCTAAAATCCTTTTATCGAAATACGTAAATGTTCCGGGTTCAAAGCGGAGTATGCCGTTGACGTTGTTTATTTGTACATTAGCCGTATTATTAATGCTTCCGCTTGTGCCGTTGCCTACTTGCAGCGTGCAGCCGCTGTTAAGTATTGTGTTACCTGTATAAGTATTTACGCCTGTTAAGATGACCTTACCCTGATAACTCATCGATACTCTTCCTGTTCCTGAAATTACGCCCGAATAAGTAACTGTATCGCTGCGGGAAAACCAAAGTGTGCCGTTGTTTATAATATTCCCTGCCACGCTGCCTGCGGTGCCGCCGGAGCCCAGATATAAGCTGCCCGAATCAATGGTGGTAGTGCCTGTATAGGTATTGTTTGCGGTAAAATACAAGGTTAGACCGCTTTTGACGGCACATTGCACGCTTCCCCACCCTGTAATCTTTTTGGAGAAGGTTACGGTTGCTCCGGGTTCAAAGCGTAGTATGGAATTAACGCTTTCCAGCCGCACGCTGTCGGTATTTTGTATGCTCCCGCTTGTGCCGTTGCCCACTTGCAGCGTGCCTGCATAAACGTACGTCCTGCCTGTGTAGGAATTTACGCCTGTTAAGATGGTTTTTCCATTAGGTGCCGACTGCTCTACGCTGCCCTGCCCCGAAATGATACCCGGGAAAACAACCGTATCGCTTCGGTAAAAGTGTACCTCCGACAAAGAATTTGTTAAAACGATATTCCCCGTTATGCTGCCTGTGGTGCCGTTGTTTCCAATAACAAGCCAGCCCGTATCAACGGTTGTACCGCCTGTGTAACTGTTGGCAGCGGTAAGAATCAACTGATTGCTACTGTTTCCGCGGTATTCCACTTTCCCCGCTCCTGTAATCGATGGGGAAAAAATAATGTTTCCATACGGCACAAAGCGCAGGACGGAACTGGTTCTGACTAACACCACATTGGACGTAGCCATATTGCGGGTAACCCGCAACTCACCCGAATCAATGGTGGTGGAACCTGTATAAGTGTGTTCTACAGCAAATTGCAAGTATTCCCCGCTCTTGACGGCACATTGCACGCTCCCCACGCCTGTAATTTTAGGATAAAAACTACCACTTACTCCGGGCTGGAGCCGCAGTACTGCATTGGCGTTTGTCAGCCGCACGCTGTCGGTAGCGGAAGTGCCTATCCAACCGCTTGTGCCGTTGCCTACTTGCAGCGTGCCGTAGTTAACCGTTGTAATGCCTGTATAGTTACCGTTGGCTGTCAGTACGGTTGTCCCTGTTCCTTGCTGCGTTACGCCTCCCGCCCCCGAAATTACGCCTGTATGCGTGTAGAGGTTGGAGCGGTTGAAGGTTAGGTACGCCCCGCTGTCCACGGTAATGCTCCCCGCCAAACTGCCTGTGGTGTCGCCGTTGCCGATATTGAGCCAACCGCCCGCAACGGTGGTTGTGCCTGTAAAGACATTGTTTCCTGTAAGATACAAGGCATAGCCTCCTGTCTTTTCTATACGCCCCGTCCCGGCAATCACTCTGGAGATGGTCATGCCCGCCGAAGGCGGCTGAACCCGCAGCGTACACGCAGCCATCACCGATATGCCTTCTATCGCGGTGTTGGCGATGCTCCCTGTGCTGCCGTTGCCTATTTGCAGCGTGCCGCCGTTAACAACTACGTATCCCGTAAAGGAATTTGCAGCGGTTAAAACGGTCGTCCCTGTACCGCTCTGATACAAACCACCGTCTCCTGCAATCACGGACGCATGGGTGTAAGCGTTGCTGCGGTTAAAAATCAGAACCCCATTGTAGCTCACATTGATAGTACTGCTCAAGTTGCCCACAGTGCCGCCGTTGCCGATATTGAGGTTGCCGTCAGCTACGGTGGTAGTGCCTGTAAAGTTGGCACTATTGCCTGTTAAATAGAGGTTCCCCCATACCTCTACGTTTCCACTGCCTCTAAGACTCCCTGCCCAAGTGTAAGAGTTGCTGCGGTCAAAGACAAGTTTTCCCCCCGCATTCACTATTACATCGTCGCTGATGGTTCCCGTGTTGCCGCCGAACCCGACTTCAATCGTTCCCGCACTAATGGTAACCTGTCCACGATGGGAGTTAGTGCCTGTAAACACCAACATACCCGCTCCTGCCTTGGTAATCGCAGCCGAACCGCTAATCACGCCGCTGATGGTAACGGTAACACCCGCCGCCACCGTAACCGTGGTCGCCGCCGTAACGTTGACGTTCTGGACTACGGTCGTATTGGCGTTGTAATTGACCGCCGTTCCGTTCCACGTAATAGTCTGTGCCGCCGCCGTTTGCATCGTCAGCAACACCAACAAAAGACCGCCCGTCAGCAGCCGACAAAAACTCAAAAGACCCTTCTGAACGTTGCGTCCAACGCAGGACGGTCTACTTTCTAAATAATCTACTCTCTTGTACATAATTCTAATCTGTTTTAGTATGAATTTGCAAAGATACACTTTTTTTGTAATTACGAATTGCGAAATATGAATTATTTATTCTTTTTGTAAAAAAAAATTTCAAGAGGGACTGTTTTAGTCTCATAGTTCGATAGTTTTATAGTTCGATAGAGTTTAGAGTTTAGAGTTTAGAGTGTAGAGTGTAGTTGATAGTTCGATAGTTCGATAGTTCGATAGTTTGATAGTTCGATAGTTCGATAGTTCGATAGTTCGATAGTTCCCCCTTTGAAGGGGGCAAGGGGGATGTCTTTTGCGTCCTTTGCGAAAATCTTTGCGTCTTTGCGGTGAAAGTTTTATAGTTTTCAAATCAACAACAATAAAAAAAACTTTGTGTCCTTTGTGAACAGCCTTTGTGTCCTTTGTGGTTAAAAAATTATACGTCAGCGTAGGGCGTTGCCCCACGCTGTTGATATAACGCCCTTTCAGGGCTGAGTAACTAAACTCTAAACTCTACTAACTAAACTCTAAGAAAAAGTGTATCTTTGCGAAATGGATAAAATGATTTTAATTTTAGATTTTGGTTCGCCGTACACGCAGCGTATCGCACGCAGTGTGAGAGAGTTAAACGTATATTGTGAAATCCTGCCGTACAACGAAATTACGGAAATGGCAGAGAATGTGCAGGGCGTTATCTTTTCGGGCGGTGATTTTTCGGAGCATGCTATTCAAGTGCCTGTGTTGACTGTTTCGTCGGAAATACAGGATTGTGAGCAGGAAAATCGGTTGAAAAACTTTGTGTTTGATGTCTGCGGTTGCGAGGCTTCGTGGACGCCCGATTCCTTTATCGAGGCAAGCGTCAGGCAGTTGCGGGAACAATTGGGGAACGACAAGGTGATACTCGGCATTTCGGGCGGCGTGGACTCGTCGGTAACGGCGTACCTGCTTCACAGGGCTATCGGCAAAAACTTGACGGGGATTTTTGTCAATCACGGTTTGTTGCGTAAAAACGAATTTGAGTCTGTTTTGGCAAATTACAAAGAAACGGGTTTGAATGTGGTGGGCGTTGATGCGTCTTCTCTGTTTTATGAGAAGTTGAAGGGCGTTGCCGACCCCGAACAAAAACGCAAAATTATCGGAGCGACATTTATTGACGTTTTTGACGCAGAGGCACATAAAATACAGGACGTCAAGTGGTTGGCACAGGGAACGATTTACCCCGATGTGATTGAGTCTATATCGGTAAGGGGAGCGTCTGCCACGATTAAATCGCATCACAATGTGGGCGGATTGCCTGATTATATGAAGTTGAAAGTGGTTGAGCCGCTTCGCATGCTGTTTAAAGACGAAGTCCGAGCGATTGGGAAAGCATTGGGTTTGCCCTCGTTTTTACTGGAAAGACACCCTTTCCCCGGTCCCGGATTGGGAGTACGCATTTTGGGCGATATTACCGCTGAAAAAGTTTCTATTCTTCAAGAGGCGGACGCTATTTTTATTGAACATTTGCATTCATCAGGCTGGTACGGAAAAACGTGGCAGGCAGGGGCTATTTTATTGCCTGTGAAGACGGTCGGCGTGATGAACGATGAGCGGACTTACGAAAACTGCATCGCTTTGCGTGCCGTCTCGTCCGTTGATGCCATGACGGCAGAATGGGTGCATTTGCCGTACGATTTGCTGGAAAAAATTTCCAACGACATCATTTATAAGGTAAAAGGCGTAAACCGCGTTGTGTTGGACATCAGTTCCAAACCGCCCGCTACGATTGAATGGGAGTAATTTTTTTTACCGCTCATTTTCCCCTTTTCATCGGGAAAAATGCCTGTTTCTGTCGTTTTGAGCGATAATGTTTCGCAAAAAAGTGTTATCTTTGCAAATTAATATTAAATACATTTAATTATGTCAGAAATAAAAATAAAAAAAGGGAAGAAACACATTCGGAGAGCGGTTGTCGGATTTTGGATTATTATCTTCTTCGCCGCATTGCTTTTGTTTTTAGAGAATGCAGGGTTTTTAACTTATTCGTATGGGTCGGCATTTGTAACTTGGCCCCTTCTGTTGTTCATTTTATCTATTTTCCGCCTGTTTAGGCGAAAGTGGATAAGCGGTATTTTTCTGCTGGCTGCGGCAAAATTCTTTTGGATACCCATCTTTAAGTCGCGGTTTCCCGACTTGCTGCCAATGATTCCCGAAGACGGTTTCGTGCGTAAGTATTGGTTTATCTTAATTGTCCTGTTTGCTTTTTTAATGATTCTAAAGCAGTTGTTCGGCAAAAGAAACCGTTGTTGCCGCGGGCATCATTGGGAATATTCCGTTAAAACGAACGGGTGCAAAAAACGGGCGTCTTCGACCGATGAGGTGAATGGTTTTATCGAAAGCAACGTTGTGTTCAGCAGCAACGACCGCATTTATCTGAACGAAGATTTCACAGGCGGCGAGTTTAATATCGTGTTCGGTTCGCAGACGATAGATTTGCGTAAGTGCATTATCCGCAACAACGAAAAGGCGGTTATTGAGGTAAATGTCGTATTCAGCAACTGCGAGATATGGATTCCTGCCGATTGGAATGTGCAATTCAAGGTAGAGGGCGTATTCAGTTCCATTGACGACGAACGCAGCGGAAAATCAGCGGAGAGCGACAGCAAAAACGTGTTGGTGATAACAGGTTCTTGTGTTTTTTCAAGTTTGGAGATAAAAAATTAGTATGAAAATACATACTTGTTTGCGCAATCGGGCAGCGTTCGGGGCGTATCTGATGCTGGTTTTGATTGTGATTGCGGTAAATATTCTTTGCCTTTATCCGCTGTCGGAGGAGATGCGCGGAACGGCGATTGTACCCGTTTTGTGCGGTAACTTGCTGTTTTCCACGCTTTTACCCTTGCTTTGGCATTATATCCGTTTGTTGCGTTTTGAGCGGTTGCCTGCCCATATCCGCTTTGTAAATCAGCATTTGCCCGCATTATTTATCTTGATAATCTCCGCAGCAAGTTCTTTGGCAATAGCCTATTGGACAGATTCGCATCTTATATTTGTGCGAATACTGCCCATTGAAGTATTTATGTGGATATTGCTGTATGTCATTGCGTTTCAATATTGGCAGCGTCTAATCCGTGCAAGCCGCGAAGAAATAGACGAAGTTCCTGAAAACGAGGCAGAAGAATGTGTTGATAAAACGCCGCTGTTGGATTCTTTTGCGGTAAAACACGGACGAAAGTTGCACGTGGTAATGGTTGCCGACATACTGTATTTGCAAGCCTACGGCGATTATGTAACGGTGGTTACGGCGAAGGGAAAATTTTTGAAAGAACAGACATTAAAGTATTTTGAGGCGAATTTACCGCAGGAATGGTTTGTACGGATTCATCGTTCCTACATTGTCAATATCCGCTCCATCACCTCTATCGAACGGCAGGGAAAGGAACAGTACACTATATCTCTGTACAACAAAGAGAGAATAAAATCCACCGCCAACGGTTACCGCCGCCTGAAAGAGATGTTGAAATTGTGAAAAAAAGGGAATTCAGGCTTAAAGGACAAAAAGGAGGCTGGAAATGACTTGAAAAACGAGTAAAGGACAAAAAGGAGGCTGTTTTAGCGGTTGAAACTACTTTTAAAGTACTCAT
>JGI24702J35022_10001579_pt1 | contig 14134 bp, 10 predicted proteins | sample TergutTh196P4_FD_35022 | JGI IMG/M metagenome (IMG submission 35022)
TGCCTTCGGTGAACAGTTCGTTATAACAGGGTAGGGAATGCCAGTTTTGCGTGTCTGTGTCGTAAGCGGCATAGCTGGCGCTCGCCTCCGACTTGCGCGGATCGGGGTTGTTATAACCCATGTGACCCGATGTCCAGCTTGTGAACACCTCCTCGAAGAAAAGTTCGGCGGTCTGCCTGCGCTCTTCGGGCGTGGCGCCTAAGAGGATACGTCCCACCTCACGTTTTTCGTAGAGTGCGTCGTACCAGGCTTCGTTCTCTGCCGCGATGCCTTCGAAACCAAGCCTTTCGGCTTCAAGCAACATCTTCTTGGCTTCCGCCATGTAGTCGACTGTTTCATTCAGCGTCACGATAGCGATATAGAGTTTCGCTTTTCCCGATGTGGCGGGTAGCTTTACATTCACGGCGACACCCGGCGCATCGGCCACATACGAATAACTCTCGGCTTGTATTTCCTGCATCTCGGGGTGGGTCATGGTACGTATACCGGGCACTAACAGGTAACCCTGGTTATCCCTGCCAATGAAAGGCTTCGTCCCCAGCCCTTTGGCTAAGCCCATAGCGGTCGGTTCGGCATTGACACCCGACACCATCCCCATCATTACATAACGAAAACCGTCAGGAAATGATTTCTCTTTCGGGAACACCTGGTGTACCCAAAAGAATCGTCCGTCGATCCCCGTTGTAGGCGGTTCGAACAGCCCGTTTATGTCCCTGTCGGCGTTGAAATCGTAGTATTCGACCGGCCGGTTGATGTCCGCCGGCTCATATTGTATCACTTTTTTATAGGCGCCGTCGGCGTTCATATACCGCCGGTGTCCCTGGTCCTGATTACGATAAAAACGAAATGATACCGGCGCTGTCAGGCCTTCATACGAGAGGTCTACAGCCGTTACATTTCGTTTCATGCCCATCACATAACTTACATTGAGCTTTTTACCGTCTTTGATAACCGTCACATTCGTCACGCCGTTTTTCATCTGCTGCACAGCCTCCGGTTGCGGGGCGTCCTCTAATCCGGGCGCTTTGACAATGATCTGCCCGACCGATTTCTGGCAGGGGAACGGATAGACCTCCGACCACACTGCATAATTATACCGTCCGCCCCTTTCGTCAAGCACGAAAAATTTAGGGCGCGTCATGCCCGCCATAGGCATGTCGTTGAGGTCTTTGTTGGCTTCCGAGTAGGCGCCCCGCATGAGGTCGTCAAGCGTAAAATGCTCACGGTCAATATAACGGCGGTCGATGACATCGGTTTTCAGCAGGCTCAGGGTCAACTCATGCCCGCCGCCCCAGATGGCCGCTTTCGTCGTCGGGGTATTCATGCTCAACCCCCTACCCGGATATGTGCGGTTGATTTGCCGTCGTATCGTCTTAGTCTTGGCAAACTCTTTGAGCGTCATCTCGTTCGCAAACAGTTCATCGATAACAGTTTGCTATATAGTCTCTCTTTTATCACATCCGGAGAGTCCGGCCATCAATAAGCATCCGGCTACTAAAATAGGAAAGAGAATTGAAAGTTTTTTTATCATAAGAAAAATAAGCTAACAGATTAATTTCAGGTTTATACGTTTGCGAGTCTCATCTGTTTCCAGCACTTTGACCGTAATGTGTTGATGGAGGGATACTACTTCCGTAGGATCGCTGATGAAACGATCGGCTAATTGTGACACATGGATAAGACCGTTTTCCTTGATGCCAAGATCGACAAATGCACCAAACTTAGTGATATTGGTGATGATACCCGGCAGGATCATCCCTTCGCGGATGTCTTTGATTGTTTTTACGGACGGGTCAAACTCAAAAACTTTTATCGTTTGGCGGGGGTCGCGTCCGGGTTTTCCAAGCTCCGTCCATATATCCTGCAAGGTTGGCAGTCCGACTGTCTCTGTGATATAATGTTCGAGGACTAACTGTTTTCGTAGGGATTCGTCTGCCAGCAAACCGGTCACGCTGCAATTCAGGTCTTTGGCCATCTGTTCAACTACGCTGTAACTCTCCGGGTGTACAGCCGAATTGTCAAGCGGATTTTCTGCGCCCTGAATACGCAGGAAACCTGCACTTTGTTCAAAGGACTTCGGTCCCATCTTGGGTATCTCCATTAAGTTTTTCCGTGAACGGAATAATCCATGCTCCGAACGATAATTCACGATGTTCTGTGCTAACACAGGGCCTATTCCCGATACGTAAGTTAGCAGGTACTTGCTTGCCGTATTCACATTAACCCCTACCCTATTTACACACAATTCTACCGTTTGGTCGAGGGCGTTTTTCAGCGCTGTCTGATTTACATCATGCTGATACTGTCCTACGCCAAGCGATTTAGGATCGATCTTTACCAATTCGGCAAGCGGGTCCATCAACCTGCGACCGAGCGAAACAGCGCCACGCACCGTTACATCATAATCGGGAAATTCTTCACGTGCAATTTTTGAGGCGGAATAGATACTTGCGCCATTCTCATTCACACTGAATATCTGCACTTTGCGATCATAATGTATATTTTGAACTAAATGTTCGGTCTCGCGTCCCGCCGTCCCGTTACCTACCGCTATCGCCTGTATGTCAAACTGTTCGACTAAATGAGCTATTTTCCTCATGGCATTAGAACGCTCATTCTGAGGCGGATGCGGATAGATCGTTTCGTTGTGAAGCAGGTTACCCTGATCATCCAAACAGACCACCTTGCACCCTGTACGAAAGCCGGGGTCAATACTCAGCATACGCTTCTGGCCAAGTGGCGGCGATAACAACAACTGACGCAGATTTTCCTCAAATATACGAATCGCCTCCTTGTCGGCTTTTTCTTTGCTCGACGCCGCAAACTCAGTCTCGATAGCAGGTTTCAACAACCGCTTATAGCTGTCAATAACCGCCATTCGCACCTGCTCACCCGCACCATTTTCAACCTTTTGGTTCAGCCTGTCTGATTCATTTTTGGTTATTCTTACCTGTCGGCCTGCCTCATATGCATCTTTCACAAAAGTCTTAGTTAGCCTTTCAAGCGCATATGCTTCGTCGGGGGAGATGTCAATACGTAGAAACCCTTCTGTTTCGCCCCTTCGTATCGCCAACAGGCGGTGTGACGAGATACGTCGTAATGGCTCGTTAACCTCAAAATAATCGCGGTACTTATCACCTTCTTCCTCTTTTCCTTTCACTACACGGCTCGAGATAACTGCGTTGCGTTCAAAAAAAGAGCGAACCAAATTACGCGCCAAAGGGTTCTCGTTTATCCATTCGGCAATGATGTCCCGCGCTCCCGACAAGGCATCCTCCACTGACGGCGCCTCTTGCGACAAATATTGTCCGGCTATATGTATCACATCAGGTTGACGTTGCGAAAAAATGATGGTAGCCAACGGTTCCAAACCCTTTTCGCGTGCCATCTGTGCCCGTGTGCGACGTTTCGGCTTAAACGGCAGATAGATATCTTCCAATCCGTTAGCCGACCACATCGCATCAATCTTAGCCCTCAATTCGACTGTCAGTAACCCAAGCTCTTCGATGGTAGTAACAATCGTCGTTTTACGCTTCTCTATCTCAAGTAACCGCTTGTATTCATCGGCAATATTTGCAATTTGCACCTCATCCAATCCCCCTGTCCGCTCTTTCCGGTAACGGCTTATAAAAGGGATCGTCGCTCCTTCCTCAAGCAACAACAGGGTGTTAAATACTTTTTTTTCAGCAATTTGAAGTTTTTCGGCTACTAATTCAGGAAAAATAGTGTTCATATTTATTTATTTTAAACGTACAAAAGTAATTACAAAAATAGTTGTTTTAGCAAAAAAACAACTATTTTTGCACCATGAGCCAGCCGTTAGCCGAAAGATTACGCCCTAAGACGCTTGATGATTACATCGGACAGAAACATTTAGTAGGTCATCATGCGGTCTTACGCCGGATGATCGAATCCGGTCATGTACAGTCGTTTATCATGTGGGGGCCTCCCGGCGTCGGAAAAACGACGTTAGCTAAAATCATCGCCAACCGGTTAGATGTCCCGTTTTATACGCTTAGCGCTATCAGTTCCGGCGTGAAGGATGTGCGAGAAGTTATCGAAAAGGCCAAAAGCAATCCCCTGTTCCGGACGACCATGTCGCCTATCCTGTTCATCGATGAGATACACCGTTTCAGTAAATCACAACAAGATTCGCTACTGAACGCAGTCGAAACAGGCGCTATCACCCTCATCGGCGCCACGACCGAAAACCCTTCGTTTGAGGTCATCCGACCACTGCTGTCACGCTGTCAGGTGTATGTCCTCAAATCACTCGATAAAGACGATTTACTAACGCTCCTTTATAAAGCCATACAGGAAGATGTCTTGCTTAAAACAAAAACTATCGATGTCAAAGAAACCGATGCTATTCTCCGCTATTCCGGTGGAGATGCACGCAAACTACTGAATATAATAGAATTAGTCGTCTCAGCAGAAAGAGGGAACGATGCCATTGTGGTCACAGACCAAAAAGTAGTCGACCGCCTGCAGGAAAACCCGGCAGCCTACGACAAAGGGGGTGAGATGCACTACGACATTATCTCGGCTTTTATCAAATCGATACGCGGCAGCGACCCTGATGCAGCTATCTATTGGTTAGCACGCATGGTAGAGGGTGGCGAAGACCCCGAATTTATCGCACGTCGCCTGCTTATCTCGGCAGCCGAAGACATCGGATTAGCCAATCCAAATGCAATGCTGTTAGCAAACGCCTGCTTCGAAGGATTGAAAAAAATAGGCTGGCCCGAAGGACGTATCTTGTTAGCCGAAACAACCGTTTACCTTGCCTGCAGTCCCAAAAGTAACTCTTCCTACATGGCCATCGAGAGCGCCATTGCTACCGTTCAGCAGACAGGCAACCTGCCTGTCCCGCTCCACCTGCGCAATGCGCCAACCCAACTGATGAAAGACTTGGGATACCACAAAAACTACAAATATGCGCACAGTTATGAAGGCAACTTCATCAAACAAGACCACCTGCCCGCCGAGTTGTTGAAACACCGTTTTTGGATCGGACAGCATAATCCGGCGGAAGATAAACACATCGAACACATGATTCGGCTCTGGGGCGACCGCTTTAAATCTGATTGACAGCAGAGCCATACAGGTTTAATGTTTGTTGGCGGAATACGGTGAATATGAGGTAGATAATTTGATTATGTAATGACATTATATGTTCCCAAAGCTAAATGCCCGCATCTAACAAACTATAATAAAACGTAAAAAAACATAATAATAGGCTGAATTGTTTTCAGGATAATTTTTATTACTATTTTTGTCGTCGTTATATGATTAAGTGGAATTTGAAAAGCGCTTAAGAAATGATATCGTTCACGTGTACATTAAATAATAATAGAAAGGTATGGGAAAGATAATTCAGTTGAAAGATATCTCTAAGATTTACATGGTCGGAACAATAGAAGTTCCTGCTCTCAAGTCGGTATCGATTGATATCAAAAAAAATGAATATGTAGCCATTATGGGGCCATCGGGATCAGGGAAATCGACGCTGATGAATCTAATCGGTTGCTTGGACACGCCTACACAAGGCGTTTATATCCTCAACGACCATGATGTCAGCTCAATGACGGACGACCAGCTTGCCGAGATACGCAACAAGGAGATAGGATTCGTTTTCCAGACTTTCAACCTGTTACCCCGCTACGATGCTTTAGGTAACGTGCAGTTACCCCTTATCTATGCGGGTAAGGCGAAAGCCGAGCGGATAGACCGCGCCAAAGTGGTGATAGAGCAGGTAGGCCTCACCGACCGTATTAACCATAAACCGAACGAGTTGTCGGGAGGACAACGCCAACGCGTAGCGGTAGCCCGCGCCTTGGTAGGCAATCCGTCGATCATCCTTGCCGACGAGCCGACAGGCAACTTAGACAGTAAAACCTCGATTGACATCATGCGTCTGTTCAGCGAAATACATCGTAGCGGCAATACGATTATTTTAGTTACACATGAAGAGGACATTGCCCGCTATGCCCACCGTATCATCCGCCTTCGCGACGGACATGTGGAATCGGATGAAGCCAATCCGGATATACGGATCGATTAGCGCGAAACCCATGGTAATAATTTGAATATTTTGACGTTAATATCTAAAACAATACATTGAGTATGCTCATCAAAAGCAAAATTCTTGTCATACTATCATTCACATTGCTGTTATTTTCGTGCGGGCAAGATACGAATATGGCTACGTTTACCGTGTCATACGGCGATTTCAATAATTCGCTGATGATAGAAGGTTTTGTTGAGCCGGTAAATTCCACGACGCTTTCCAGTCCGCGACCTTGCGACGGCACGATAGATTACCTTATTGAAGACGGTGAGTACGTCGAGGAGGGGCAGGTAGTGTGTATCATTGTATGGCAGCAGATACAAAACGAATATGACCAAATATCCATCGCCCTTGAAAATGCCGAAGTCGGTTTAATCAAGACACAAGCCGACCTGAATATGCAATATGCCCTGCTCGAAGCCCAAGTGAGAACAAATGACGCCGACACACGCATAGCACAAATGGATTCGCTTCAAATTGCTTTTATGTCGTCGTATCAAAGACGGATAAAAGAATTGGAATTAGAAAGAGCAACCATCGAGAAGGCACGATTCGAGAAAAAAATAGAAGCCCTTAAAGTGATCCAACAGTCTGAAATAAAAAAGTTAGAGTTGGAAATACAGCGGTTTCGGATGCGTGTCTCAACGATGAAAGAGCAATTAGACGCCCTTACACTTAAAGCGCCAAAGAGTGGATTATTCCTTCGGGCTAACAACATGCTTACCGGAACAAAGGTTACGGTTGGCGATCCGGTATGGAGCGGTTTCCCGATAGCGACCTTGCCCCAATTCGAGCAGATGAAAGTAAAGATCATGGCCTCGGAAGCTGACTTTAAAAATATTGCTGTCAACGATTCGGTCTACTATACCTTCGATGCCATGCCCGGTAATAAGGGTACAGGAAAAATACTCAGAAAAACCCCGATAGGCCAACCGTATACAAGAGGCTCAACAGTGAAGTTTTTCGAAATAGAAGCATCTATTGACAGCGTGCTTGTTATGCCCGAACCGGGTTTTACGGCTAACTGCAAAGTAGTAACCAAACAAGTCGAGAATGTATTGTCGGTACCGCAAATAGCGATATTTGATGAAGATTCAATGAAAGTTGTATATGTGCAAACTAATAAAAGATATGAACGTCGACAGGTGCTTACCGACATTTCGTCGCTCAAAGAATCGGTTATCACAGCCGGAATAGAGGAAGGAGACGTCATAACCCTTAGCAAGCCCAAACTTTCGTTGGTAAAACAACTGATAACCCTGCCCGATTCGATTGTAAATAAACCGGAAACGCCCGCTGATACCCCCCAACCGGAAAGCATGCAGGGCGTTCCTCCAGGTATGTCCCCAGCAATACCCAAAATATAGCTCTCCGTTCTCCAGTTATTCAGTTATTCAGTTATTCAATTATTCAATTATTCAGTTATTTATAATTTTTCTCCTATGAAATCAAAGTTTATCAAACTCAACCGATTCGGGCTGCTTTTTCTACTCATTGGTATTATGTGCGGATGTAAAGATAAGAACGCAAAGCAGATACCGGTAAGTAAAGCAGTGAAAGGAATTTTTTACATTGACTTGTATGAGGAGGGCGAACTCGAAGCAGTCAATGCCATTAACATCTCGTCGCCCTCTATCAATTACAGGTTCGCTTACAATATGAAAATCACCTATATTATTAAGGACGGAACAGAAGTAAACGCTGGAGATACCGTGATGATTTTCGACCCGTCGGATGTAAACAAGGCGATAATAGATGCACAGAGCAAACTTGAAATAAGCAATGCGGAATTAGAAAAAATGATCGCGCAGCAAGAATCTGATTTGGAAGAACTGAAAGCAAATTTTGAAGTGACGCGCATATCGCACGAGATTTCCAAAATAAACTTTGAAAAGGCCGAATACGATTCGGAAATGGCGAAAAAACAGATTCAACTGAACCTTGAAAAGGCTGAGATAGCGCTACAACAAGCAAAAGAACAAATTGACAATCGTATTAAGATAAATGTCGAGGAGATCAAACAGAAACAGCTAACTATCACACAAGACCAATCACTGCTCAACGATGCAAACAATGCCTTGCAACAACTCACCGTTGTCTCACCCTCGCCCGGCATCGCAATTATCGCCCGCAACTGGAGCAGTGGCAATAAATTTCAGGTTGGCGAGACAACATACACCGGCAATCCGCTCATATCGTTACCCGACCTGTCGCAACTGAAAGCCAATGTGAAGATTAACGAAGTAGACATAGCAAAGATTTCAAAAGGACTAAATGTTGAAATAAAACCCGATGCTTTTTCGGACAGTAAGTTTACAGGCGTCGTCACCGAAGTGGCTAATTTAGCAGTTAACAAACAAGGCTCGACAAAAATAAAAGTGTTTCCCGTATCGATCTATATGAACGAGACAGATAAAAACTTGTTGCCCGGTCTTACGGTGAGTTGCCGAATTATTATCGACAAGTTGGAAGATGTGTTGTATGTTCCTATTGTTGCGGTGAATACGGAAGCAGGTATCAACTATGTTTATCGAAAAACTGCCACCGGTTTCAAAAAAGTGGAAGTGGAAACCGGACAGAGTAATTCCGACTTTACCATTATCGTAAACGGATTGAATGAAGGCGATGAGGTGGCTTTGGTTGACCCGTTCTACGAAGAAAAAGACAAAGAAAAAGAAAAAGAAACAAGCGCTTCTTTGTAGTTATCAGTTTTCCCCAATTTCCCCCCCATAGCAATGCCCAAGCGTTCCAAATTCATAACTCATAATTTATAATTAATTTTTAACACCATGGTACGTTCAATTTTCATTTTACTTGCCTCCTTCCTGTTCCTGTTCTCATGCGGAAAAACGGGCGGTTGGGACGCAGACCAAAAAGACGGATTCGGCGGCACAAGCGTCATTGAAACGGGAACGCTCGAAGCCATCAACAATGTATTGTTCATTTTACCCCGTTACTCCATGTATTGGTATGAGATGCGTATTGTCGGATTAGCCGAAAACGGTACAATAGTCAACGAAGGCGATTCAATCATACAGGTAGACCCTTCTGAGGTCAACAAAAATATCATCGACAGAGAAACAAATCTTGAAACACAATTGGCAAACCTTGAAAAATTGCAAGTGTCACAAAGTAACCAGATCAACGAACAAGAGTCAAGAATAAAGAATGAAATAGCAGCTTTCAACCTGAAAAAAATTGAATTGGAATCATCCCGTTTCGAGACCGAACGACGCCAAGCCATCTTACAACTCGAATTTAGACAGGCCGAACTTAATCTTGCAAAAGAAAAACGCAAGTTGGAACTTGCTAAAATAATTCATGAAAACGATGTTAAGATTCAGAAAATAAGGATACGACAAATTGAAAATGATTTAGAACAATTCTATCGAATAATTCCTTTGCTCACTGTACGATCCTCAGTGGCAGGAGTGTTCCAGCGCGGACGAAATATGCGCACCGGACAACCCTTAGTCTTAGGCGACATGATGTACTGCGGCTATAGTATGGGTAATGTGCCCGAATTAAGATGGATGAAAGTGGCTACTTTCATCAACGAAAATGATTTCCTGAAATTACAGGTAGGACAGAAAGTAACCGTACGCTTAGATGCGACACCCGAACTTAAATTCAACGGCGAAGTAGCCTATATAGGCAAACTGTGCCGCCTGAAAGAACAAAACTCGAAGCAGAAAGGCTTCGATGTAGAAGTGAAAATGCTTGAACCCGACGAACGCCTGAAACCGGGTATGACAGTAAGTTGTGAATTTTTATATAAATGAAAAGTAACAACGGCATCCTGCCGTTGAAAAACTGAAAACTGAAAACTGAAAACTGAAAACTGAAAACTGAAAACTGAAAACTAATTATGGATTACTCAGAAAACATTCGTTTGGCAATCGGCGGATTAGTCGAACACAAGATTCGCTCATTTCTTACTATGCTCGGTATTATCTTCGGGGTAGCCTCAGTGATAGCCATGCTCTCGATTGGCGAAGGAGCTAAACGCGAGGCGATTGCAAAATACCAGGACCTTGGAGTGAACAATGTCATCATACGCGAGAAAAAACTCTCGGAAACCGAACTCGAAGAAGTAAGGGCGAAATTTTCACAAGGTCTCTCCTTAAAAGATGCCGACGCCATCCTTGAGATCGTGCCGGGCATTACGAAAATTGCCTCGCAAGCTGAAATAAACACCGAAGTGAAATACACCGATAAAACGGTCAAATCAACTATTATCGGCGTAACACCTAATTTCCTTGGGATGATGAATTATAAACTCGGCAGGGGAGAAATGATCAGCGATCATCATTATAACCTGAAATTGAAAGTATGCGTGTTAGGCGTTGGCGTATCTAACAGCCTGTTCGGTTATGACGACCCGATAGGAAAAATGATCAAAGTAGAAGACCAGTGGTTAGAAGTGGTCGGAGTACTCGAATCGAAAGCCTTGTTCACCGAAACAGTCGGCGAATTAGCAGCCCGCGACCTCAATACCGATGTGTACGTTCCTCTTTCAACCTTCCTCAACCGCTTCACGCGCGAACATGCACTGACCGGCCAGATACAGCAGATAACTGCACAAGTAGACAATTCAAACAAACTTGTGGAAGCATCCGCATTGATAGACGAGATTTTGAAACGGCATCATTTCAATAACCGCGACTATAACATCGTGATACCCTACGAACTGCTGAAACAGGAAGAAAAGGAAAGGCAGATTTACAATTTCCTGCTCGGCGCTATAGCCGCCATTTCGCTGTTAGTAGGCGGGATTGGGATCATGAATATCATGCTGGCAACCGTCATGGAGCGAACGCGCGAGATAGGTACCCGCAGGGCTATCGGTGCAAGAAAATCGGATATCATGAGCCAGTTTGTAACCGAAGCCGTCGCTATCAGTATTGTAGGAGGTATCATCGGCGTCTTCTTAGGTATCGCCCTTTCGCTGTTTGTATCATTATTCACAGAAGTAAGCACCTACATCCGAATCTATTCCATCCTGATCGCGTTCACATTCTCTGTGATTGTAGGTATCAGCTTTGGCTACCTCCCGGCAAAAAATGCCGCCAACCTGAACCCCGTCGATTCAATGAGATACGAGTAATTAATTACGAATTACGAACATACCATAGTGTTAAAAATCAAATAATGTGTCGCTTTCCGTAGGGAAGCAATTACAAACGAAGGGAAAAACTGAAAAATTTATGAAAAATATTATTATCACCATTTGCTTTTTGATGATTTGCTTTCCGGTAGCAAAAGCGCAAATCTATCATCTTTCTTTAGAAGAAAGTATTGAAATAGCTAAAAATCAAAGTTATGAGATCCAAAGTTTGCTGCAAGACAAAATCATTGCCGAACATGAGTTGAAGGCTGCAACTGCGCAGTTGAGAACAAATGTAAGCCTGTCATTGACAATGCCACAGTACACCGAAACTATTCGCGATTGGGAAGATAGCACAGGTATCTCATTCTTTCCCGTAAAAACACTTCAAGGGTCGACTAACCTTTATATACAACAACCCCTGCCGACAGACGGAAGGATTTATATTACGTCAAGTTTGACATCGATCAACGACTACAATACCGATAAACGTGCATCATCATTTCGAACACGTCTTGGATTAACACAACCGATCAACTCGCTATGGGGATATAATTCCATCCGGGCGCAACTCAAAACAGCGACATTAAACTTTGAACGTGCAAACAAAGCATATAAGCGGGAAGAACTCAACCTGATATATAATGTTAGTAGCGCATATTACAGCTTGTTACGTTCGCAAAAAGGGGCTGAAATAGCGCTGATGAACCTTGAAAGGCAAACAGAAGCAACTGAAATATCTAAAAATAAATACGATGCAGGCTTGATACGCGAAGTGGAAAACCTGCAAAATGAAGTCGACCTGGCAGATGCGCAAAACTCTTATGACGTTGCCACATTAGATATTATCTCATTAACTAACTTTTTTAAACGTCTGATAGGCTTGGAATTGGATGCGACTGTTACACTAAAAAGCGAAATGGATAAATATTCCATTGTGAACGTTGATCCGAATAAAGCAGTCGAAATGGCCATCCTAAACCGGTTGGAGATAAGGGATAGAGAAATTCAAATAGAATTACAAAAAATTCAGATAAGTCGGCAGAAATCGTATGGCCAACCCCAAGCCAGCCTCGACGCTTCCTGGGACAGAACGGGAATAAGCAACATCAACATCTCCGAATCATTTACAAATTCTATTTCAAGATCATGGGACGACCTCGTAGCACGCCCTTCAAATTATCAAGTCGGCTTTACACTCACTATCCCTATTATTGACTGGGGAAGAAACAGACGGTTAGTAAGAGCCGCCGAAGCAAGACAAAAACAATATTACTTAGGTAAAGAAGACGAAGAACGCAGCATTGAAGTGGAAGTACGCAATCTGGTAGCCGGCCTTCAAACCACCTTACAGCGTCTTCAACTGTTGGAAAAAAATGTGAGTGTAGCCGAAAAAAGTTATGGCATCACCCTCCAGCGCTATACCGACGGGGATATTGACAGTCAGGCCCTGGCTTTGGAACGAACGCGTCTTAATACCGCCCAGCAAAACCACTTAGCCGCCTACATAAATTACCAACTGCAATTAGCCGACCTGATGCGCAGAACCTTCTACGACTTTGAAAACGACCTCCCGATTGAATAAGCAAACAGGTCTCCTTTTAGAAGCCGAAGCAGAGAGGTCAAAACGGCAACCGGCGGTATTATCAACGGGGCGACGGGTGGATTCGCTCGCATGGTAGACTCCTTTACGTTTTTTTAACTATAAAAATTAGTTTTATAACTAAATTATCCCGTTCTTTGCATCGTCGAAAGTAACTAAACCTAATTAATTTTTTGACTATAAATAAGATGATGCAAAAATTGACAGCAAAAGAAGAAGAACTGATGCGTTTTTTCTGGGAAAAAGACGCCTTGTTTGTACGGGATATACTTGATAACTACAACGATCCCAAACCCCATTTCAATACGCTCTCTACGATTGTACGCGGATTGGAAGAGAAAGGTTTCCTTGCACATAAAACCTACGGTAACACCTATCAATACTATGCAATTATTGATAAAGACGAATACAGCCGGGGCACATTGAAAAATGTGATCCGGAAATATTTCGACAATTCATACCTGCATGCGGTTTCAGCGCTTATCAAAAGCGAGAACCTCTCCATAGACGACCTTAAGTTATTAATTCAGGAAGTCGAAAAGAGGCATAACTCCTAATTGAAGTAATATGGGAACGTTTTTCGCTTATTCTATCCAATCGTCGATCTGCTTAGCGCTGTTCTACTTGTTTTATAAAGTACTGCTTAGCCGCGAGACATTTCACCGTTTTAACCGCATTGGTTTGTTGGGCATTTTGGTTTTGTCTCTGACCGTTCCGTGTACCTTATCTATATTGCCGATTCATCAGGAAGCGCCGACAATCTTTGAACCGGACATGCAGGGCTTTATCGGCGATATTACCATTACCGGCAGTATCCTGCCGGATGATGTAAAAAACGAATCAGGGAATGTCTTTCTATCGTTTTTACTAATCGTCTACATCACCGGTTGTCTCCTGTACCTGCTTTATACAATACTGTCAACCCTCCGGATCGGTTTTTTAATTAATAGGGGAACTTGTTATGCAAACGGTAACGGGACGAAACTTGTCCTCTTGGAAGATACAAGCATTTCGCCGTTCAGTTGGATGAAGTATATCATACTTTCGAAATCCGATCTCATATCAGCCGGCGATGCTATCATATCACACGAAAGTGCGCATATCAGCCTCCATCATTCATACGACCTGCTAATCGCCCAACTCTGCATCATCACACAGTGGTTTAATCCGGCAGCGTGGCTTCTATACCGGGAATTACAACACACGCACGAGTATGAAGCCGATGATGCAGTCATTCGTAATGGCATTGACGCTAAACAATATCAACTTTTATTAATAAAAAAAGCTGTTGGCACACGACTCTACTCAATGGCCAACAGCCTAAATCACAGTAATTTAAAAAAACGTATCACTA
>JGI24702J35022_10001580_pt1 | contig 14125 bp, 14 predicted proteins | sample TergutTh196P4_FD_35022 | JGI IMG/M metagenome (IMG submission 35022)
CGCGAATAGCGCGGTGCGCGGACATCGTCCGCGTGAGGCGAGGGGAACCGCGCTTCGCCGAGCCGAGTTGGGTTGCGGGCGATAGCCCGCATTTGTAACTTTCGAAGAAAGGCACGATCATAAGGTCATAAATAATATGTACAAAGTTTTTTTTGTGGATGACGAGGCGTCGATGCGCGCGGGAATAAGGGATAGCATAAAATGGGACGAGTCGGGATTTTCTCTTGAGGGAGAGGCGCCGGACGGTGAGATGGCCCTCTCTTTAATGCAGGATATTATGCCCGATATACTCATTACAGATGTAAAGATGCCTTTTATGGACGGTATTGAACTGTCCAGGAGGGCAAAGAAAGCTATGCCCTGGATAAAAATCATCATATTGAGCGGGCACGACGAGTTTGAATACGCAAAGCAGGCTATAGCAATAGGTGTTGAGGATTATTTACTGAAACCCGTCACGTCAGCCATGTTAATGGAGACGCTGAACAAAGTAGCAGTCAGGATTGAAGAAGAAAAGGAAAAATTTAAAAATGTAGAAAAGCTGATAGCCGGAATGCAGGATATAAGGGTGAGCGGCCTCATTCCCTTTCTCGAGAACAACAAACTCCCCATGATCGACATGCTGCGTTACGCGTCGCGCGCCGACATCCCCGGGCTTGTTGAAGAATACTTAAATAGCTTTGATCGCAAGTCAATAACATCGCTTGTATTTAAAAACTATATTATTGTCGACATTTTAATGACCGCGTCCAAAATAATCGAGGAGCTGAAAGGCAACGCGAGATACGTGCTGTCCGAGTATTCCGACGTCAGTAGCGTGCTAAACGACGATCATGGCGCGGAGCACACGAAGAACCTGTTGAAGTCGATCCTGGAAAAAGCAGTTGAATTCAGGGACGCTGTGACAGGTTCAAAATACAATGAAATCATTGCAAGGGCTCAGGAGTACATAAAGAAGAATTATTTTGAGAAGGATATCTCGCTTCATTCGGTAGCTAAAGAGGTGAATATTTCACCTAACCACTTCAGTATGATATTCAGTCAGGAAACCGGTGAGACTTTTATTAACTATATAACCAGAGTGAGGCTTGAACACGCAAAAGTGCTACTCAAGACTACAAAGAAGAGAACCGCGGATATTGGATATGAAGTGGGCTACAACGACACCCACTACTTCAGCTATGTATTCAAAAAGAATACAGGAATGACTCCAAAAGAGTTTAGGAACAAATAGTATTGTTATGATATGATGATATGGTGTTATGGCGATATGGTGATATGATGATATGGTGTTATGGCGATATGGTGATATGGCGATATGGTGATATAGTGCTGGTACTGTCGTGATATACGTAAAATATCATAAATTATTCGTAAAATTTCCACAAATTTTCCGTAAGTATTCATACTATATTGATAAGATATTCACTATTATTCCTCAGGGGCATAGTTATAATTAGCGTATAGCTATGTAACCAAAAAAAAGAATTTAGGAGGAATAATTATGAGAAAAGCAGTATCGGTCTTATTAGCTGTAGCATTGGTATTATCCCTGGCGGCTTGTGGCGGCGGCGGCGCTCAAAACCAGACGACCAGCCAGGCGCCTGCGACAACGCAGCAACAACAACAGGAACAGGAACAGACTACCGCAGCCCCGGCAGCCGCGGGCAGACAGATCAAAGTCGGCTTTGCGCAAATAGGCTCTGAGTCCGATTGGAGAGTCGGGTGTACAAACTCGGTTAAACAGGCGTGTGAGGATGCGGGTTTTGACCTGACATTTGTCGACGCTAATCAACAGCAGCATCTCCAGATCCAGGCCTTGCGCGATTTTATTACCCAGAATGTAGACTACATAGGGTTTTCCCCTGTTGTCGAGACAGGCTGGGATCAGGTTATGAAGGAAATAAAAGACGCGGGCATCCCTGTCATCATGCTTGACAGGAACATTGAGATGCCGAACAGGGATGATTACTATGAAACGTGGATCGGCTCAAACTTCATTGAAGAAGGTGAAAAATCAGGGAAATGGCTGATCGAATATCTCGAGCAGGAAGGGCGCGTGAATGATCAGATTAATATCGTCGAGCTTCAGGGCACAGTTGGCTCTTCCCCCGCAATAGACCGCAAGACAGGCTTTGAGAATATTATTGCCGATTATCCCAACCTGGTAATCACCCAATCCCAGACCGGCGACTTTACAACCGAGCTGGGAAAAGAAGTCATGGAGTCTTTCATCAGAAAGGCTCAAGCTGACGGAACTAAAATCGACGTCCTGTACGCCCATAACGACGGTATGGCGATTGGCGCCATCCAGGCCATTAAGGAGGCTGGGTTAGCGCCAGGGAAAGACATCGTAATTATAGGCGTTGACGCAGTAAAGCTTGCGTTTGAGGCAATCATTGCCGACGAAATGAATGTCACTGTCGAGTGCTCCCCCCTCTTGGGCCCGCAATTTGTTCAGGCTATTAATGACATTGAAGCCGGTAAGAACCTTGAAAAGATAACCTATTCTATCGAGTTCGTCTATGACGAGACGCTTAGTAAGGCCTTCCCTGATAAATACCTCAGCGCCGTGGAGCACTTCCCGAGCAGGGTGTATTAGAACGCTTCGCAAGGCGGAGCAGGCAGGTCAGGCAGGTCAGGAGCCCACTATTATGTATTTATTATTCATGGGATTACGATTTGTTGGTCGTAACGACGGAAAAGCAGTGTATACAATAGGTAAAATAGGTACCATAGCGCGTCTTGACTTCTGATGTAGGGGCGAACAAAGTTCGCCTCTACTGCTGATTTTGCCGGAAATTTCATGTATAATACAACATGTACAGTACGGTGTAGTGCATCACGTATTATAAAGCAGGTATAACACCATAATAAAAATGCAATATCTTATTCTTTCAAAGGATCTTGGGTATTGCGATATTGTTGAGCCAAATCTGCTTTTATTAGAAGTCAGTAAATTGCTCGAAGCTTTTTGTCAGAGTGTTTTACGTTCTGAATACTGAATAATGAATAATGAATACTGAATACTTGCGGCTTGCCGCAATATGATATAACACGGCAGGTACAATACTACAGACATAATACTACATGTATCAATGTAGTAGGAATTATTCAAATCGTCGCTTTCGCGGAAAGGAATGCGCCAGTGAACGAAAACGTCATCCTGAAAATGTCTGATATAAATATGAGTTTCCCCGGCGTAAGGGCTCTTAAAGGAGTAGACTTCACCCTCCGAAAGGGCGAGGTTCATAGTATCATGGGAGAGAACGGCGCCGGAAAGTCTACGCTCATCAAATGCTTAACAGGCGTCTATCAAATGGACAGCGGCTCGATCATATTCGATGGCAATCAAATCCGCCCCCAATCCGTAAGCGACGCAATGAAAATGGGTATCAGCAGCGTCTATCAGGAGGTAAACCTCTGCCCTAATTTAACGGTCGCCGAAAATATCTTTATCGGCCGTCAGCCCATGCGTTTCCGCGCTTTCGTCGACTGGGCCAAAATGAACAGGCTCTCTCAGAAGGCTCTCGGGAAATTCAATCTGGATGTCAATGTTACCCGGAATTTGGACACATATTCTGTTGCGGTGCAGCAAATGGTGGCGATTGCCAGGGCTGTGGACGTTTCAGCCAAAATACTCATTTTTGACGAACCTACGTCGTCACTGGACAAAGATGAAGTGGATAGGCTCTTTGATGTGATTCGCAAGCTCAAATCCGATGGTATGGCAATTATTTTCATAACACATTTCCTTGACCAAGTTTACCAGATTTCAGATAGGATCACAGTTCTGCGCAATGGGGAACTGGTGGGGGATTATGCTGCAAAGGACTTGCCTCGCATCGATTTAGTGACCAAAATGGTGGGGAAGGATTTTGATCAAATCACAAATCTCAAAAAAGTCGCTCCTAAAGAGAGCGGAGAGGTCATAATTGAAGCTGAGAATATTTCGGTCGAAGCGTCAATAGGAAATGTTGATTTGACGCTCAGGGAGGGTGAGGTGCTGGGATTCGCCGGCCTACTGGGCTCTGGGAGGTCCGAGGTTGCGCGCGCGCTGTTCGGTATCGATAGGATAAGCTCGGGCGCACTCAGAATAAGAGGCCGTTCTATCCAGTTACGCAGCCCTGCCACAGCTATCAGGCGGCACATCGCGTTTTGCCCGGAGGACAGGAAGCGCGACGGGGTCATAGCGGATTTGTCTGTCAGGGAGAACATTATTCTGGCGCTACAAGGCCGGATGGGTATGTTTAAATACATCAACAGAAAAAAGCAAAACGAAATTGCCGACAAATACATTAAACTATTAGGCATCGCAACACCTGACGCCGAGAAAAAAGCCGGCGAACTCTCCGGCGGCAACCAGCAGAAGGTCATATTAGCGAGGTGGCTTGCCACAGAACCGGACGCCCTGATTTTGGATGAGCCTACACGGGGCGTCGACGTCGGCGCAAAAGCTGAGATAATGAAGCTCACGCTGGATCTGTGCACAAACGGGATGGCTGTCGCCTTCATATCGTCTGAGTTGGAGGAAGTAATTAAACTGTCCAACCATGTAGCCGTAATGCGCGACCACAGAAAAATCGCCGAATTCAGCGAAGATGGAATTGACCACGATCAAATCCTTCGCACAATTGCCGGAGGTGTATGAGAAGCATGAGAGGCATGAGTGGCTTAGGTGCATAAAGTGCATGAGTGGTATGAGATGCATGAGGGATCAGGTGATGACAAATGCAATTGTGAACACCAGTGCGCTGGCAAGGTGATGACAAATGCAATTGTGAGCGCCTATGCACAAGAAAGGGATGGTCTCGATTGAACATTTTAAAGAAGATAACTTCATCTGGCATGTTTCCGCCTCTACTGGCTCTCGCGCTTATACTCCTGTTTAACGTTGTCATTCAGCCAGGCTTTCTCTCTATTGAAATCCGTGACGGGCGTCTGTTTGGCGGCTTGATAACTATTCTAAACCGGTCGGTTCCGGTGATGCTTCTGGCGATCGGCATGACGCTTGTTATAGCGACAGGCGGGACGGACCTCTCTGTAGGATCGGTTCTTGCTGTTGCCAGCGCGATATCGATCTCCCTGATTAGAGGCAGCGATGTCAGTCCAACACAGGATACTGCAATGCACTTGGGTTTGGTCGTCATTATTACAATGACGGTGGGCGTTGTTTGCGGCCTATGGAACGGCTTCTTGGTGGCAAAAATAGGTATGCCGCCGGTTGTGGCGACCCTAATTCTTATGGTCGCCGGTCGTGGGCTTACGCAGAATATAACTCGTGAGAGAAGCGTAACAACGGGGCACCTACCCTTCGGAGAGATAGCAAACGGCTTCACTCTCGGAATACCAAACCAGATTTGGATCGCTGCGTTGGTGCTCCTTTTGTTTTGGTTTTTTACAAGGCGCACGGCGTTTGGTTTGTTTGTTGAATCAGTTGGCGCCAACAGGTCTGCCGCCAACCACGCAGGCATAAGGGCAACGGCGATCCTCATCGTCATTTATGCTCTATCAGGGCTGTGCGCCAGCATTGCAGGAATACTCAGCGCGTCAAACGTGCGAGTTATTGAACCTATGAACACCGGACAGAATATGGAGTTGGACGCGATAGTCGCCGTTGTGCTGGGCGGTACGAGCATGACGGGCGGAAAGTTTAACCTCGGCGGGAGTTGCATCGGAGCAATTATTCTGATGGCGCTGACCCAAACCATGTATTTCTACGGCGTCCCGGTTGAATTTGCCCTGTCGATCAAGGCTGTCGTCATTGTTATCGTCGTTATTGTTCAATCCCCTGTTACACAGAAATACATATCTTCCAATTTGAAATCCATAAAAGGACGGGGGGTATCGCCACAATGAACCGGCAAAGGAACCGGAAAAGGAGTTTGAAAAAATTTATTGCGAAAAACGTTAAGATCATTCCCTCTGTCACTACATTAATACTGTTCGTGATCGCGTATATTGTTGGCGGCATACTCTATGGCAATACCGGATTCCTGACTTTTCGCACATTTTTCAGCATATTTACGGATAACACCCATTTGCTGATATCCGCAGTGGGCATGACGCTTGTTATCATATCGGGCGGTATCGATCTCTCGGTCGGCTCAGTGGCGGCTCTTGCGACGATGATCATTGCTTGCGGCAATGCGGTCGAATACGGACCGGCTCAGGTGGGCTGGGGATGGCCAATGCCCCTCTGCGTACTATTCGCGCTGGCCGTCGGTATCCTTTTAGGGTTCTTAATGGGCGTTTTGATACAGATTTTCAATGTGGCGCCGTTTATAGCAACGCTTATTGGCATGTTTTTTGCGAGAGGTTTGTGCTTTATAATCAGCATCGATTCGATTCCGATCAGAGACCCGTGGTTTACCAGCATTGGCGACTGGAGGATACAGTTTCGAGACGTACTTAATACAAACAACCCCAATACCAAGGTTCCAATTACAATAGGCGTGTTTATCTTCATTGCACTCCTGATTGTCGGCATTGTCCTGATGCATTTCACCAGACTTGGGCGAAATATATACGCTATCGGCGGAAACGAACAGTCGTCCAAGTTAATGGGCCTGCCAGTAAAGAGTACTCGCATTTTTATATACACGTTTAACGGTTTCTGCTCGGCGTTGGCCGGCGTATCGTTTGCTCTTGTGATGCTGTCCGGATTCGGGAGGCATTTGATTGGAATAGAGCTCGAAGTTATCGCATCGGTTGTCATAGGCGGGACGCTTCTCTCAGGAGGCATAGGATATCCGCTTGGTTCGCTGTTCGGAGTAATGACGCAAGGGGTTATAAGAAAATTTGTCACATTCGGCAACCTGATGTCGGGGTATGCAAGGATCACAGTCGGCGCGCTGCTGTTTCTGTTTATTATCATGCAGCGAGTCGTAATTATGGTAGCGGACAAGAATAAAGAGGTTTAAGAGCGCAACAGGAGGATGGTGATTGAGCATTTCTACGGAGCTTTATGAAAAGGGATTGATTAACAGCCACGCTATAAAGGCTGTAGACCAGCTTTTGGGAGAAATAGAAAAAGCCCTGAGGGCTATGTTAAGGCTTGCAAAATGGGCGGCTGACAACGAACTCACAGACAGGCAACGAGCAATTCTGCAGAACGAAATCGACAAATTGAAAAGGGAAGTTGATTCCATTTTCGCTATGCTCACAGAACCGCCGGCGCCTTCGAATTATACAAACTGATTTTTGCTTGTTGTTTATTTTTTTATTGCGAACCCGCATCGGTAGAATTGTAAAAGGGCAATTTGCTGCGATCAAGCGTCCTAATCTGCTCCAACCTATACTCAACCCATTGCTTCCTCTTTTTAGTGTACCGCACAATCACCCCAGTAAGAACGAAGCAGGAAACACACGTCGTAATCGTTATCATGAAGTCTTTGGAATATGAACCGCCGACGCTCTGCGTTTCTGGTACGACGTTGACCACCGCCATCGGCACATCAGGGTCGAAAATGTCCACTCGAATGTTTTCCCGGCCAATCAGAACTGGCGTCTGCGTACCCAACCCCCCAGACCCGAGTATATGTAACCTCGATATACCTGATTCGATGTAATTATCCGGAGCCTCCGAATAGGCGGTTGTTATCGCTGGCTGCACAATGTCCGTGTTGCCCTTGTTGTCTGTGTCGCCTTCATTGCTCGCGCTGCCCGTGTTGCCTTCATTGCTCGCGCTATCCGCATTGCCCACGTTGTCCATGATATTCGTACTGTCCATGTTACTTGTGCTGTCCATGTTGCTCTCGCTGTTTACGTTGCTCACGCCATCCGCGTCGCTCGTGCCATCCGCGTCGCTCGTGCCATCCGCGTCGCTCACGCTATCCGCGTCGCTCGCGCTATCCGCGTTGCTCACGCTATCCGCGTCGCTCGCGCTATCCGCATTGCTTATGCCATTTATGTTGCTCACTCTGTCTGCATCGATTATTTGTCCCGATGTGCGCTCTCTAACTGGAAGGCTTGCAGTTTCAGCACAAACAGGCGCAAACAAAGCTATAATATATGTAAACGTAATCAGGATAGCAATTAAAATCGATATGGGTATTCGGTTCATTTTTACCACCTCAGTTCATTTCAAGTGTTTCTGTAAATACCTGAAGAACTCAGCGCACTGGGTATCAAAAAACACCAATTACACCTCTGCGCCCCTTTTGCGCTCTACCAGAGATGGAACAACCCACGCGCACACAATGGTTATTTTGATGGCCTTGCACACCCGCGACCTTTGAAATTCAGTTTCAAATAAGGTCTGGACACACATTATATCAATTTTATATACCCTGTTTCAAGCGTCAAAAACACGATTTCTTATTCCTTATCCCCTCTTATCCCTTCCTTATACCTTCTTGTCCCTTCCTTATACCTTCTTGTCCCTTCCTTGTTCTTTTTCCATCATTACCAAAGTCCTGTCATGACTGTGGTCATATGAAATCATCCGCCTGAAACGGCTTATTGCATCTGCGAGAGGCGGGTCCGAATAAATGCTGGACGATCCTGCGACGAAGATATCCGCTCCGGCTTTGCGCATTTTTTTTGCGTTTTCGAAGCTGACATTTCCATCAACTTCGATCTCAATACGGTCATGCCCGCGCTCGCCGAGCCAGTGCTTCAGGCGCGCGATCTTCTTTAAGGCCATGGGTATGAGCGACTGACCGGCAAACCCCGGGTTTACCGCCATGATGAGAATGCCTTCCAAATCATCCACAAGCTCTGTTACGCAAGCCAAGGGTGTGCCCGGATTGATCGCAAGCATTGCTTTTGCACCTATATCCTTGATTTTTGCTATCGCGCGGTGGATGTGCGGCGTGCTTTCATAGTGCACGGAAATGAAATCGTTTGGCTGAAAATCAAACCAGTTCAGCTTGGCTTCCGGATTCATGATCATTAAATGAATATCTAGCGGTATGGAGGTATGGCGGCGAAGCATTCTGATGTAATCCGTGCCCAATGAGTAATTCGGCACGAATACGCCGTCCATGACGTCGATATGTAGATATTCAACACCCGCTTTCTCAAATTCCCCGAGCGTACTCCCAAGCTCAAGCAAATCACAGCACATCATCGAAGACGATATTTTCCCCGGCATAAATGATTTCCCTCCCTCTATGGATTCACAATCACACGCATACCTGCGTGTCCTTCCGCCGTCTGGAACGCGTCGAGTATATGGGCCAGGTCGAAGTGATGTGAGATGAACGGCTTCATATGGATTTTCCCTGAGCCAATGAGCGAGAGGGCTTGACGGTGATGACGCGGCAGGGAACCGTGAGCCCCGCAGACGATCAACTCTTTGTAATGGATGATGTTGGTTTCCAGCGTTACCGAACTGCCTGCAGGCAGTCCTCCGAACAGATTGATCCTCGCCCGATTTTTCGCCATATGCAGGGCGTCCGCGTGGGACTGAGGCGAAGAATTGGCCGTAAAGACGACATCAGCCCCCAACCCGCCCGTCTCCTCCAAAACGCGGGCGATAGCGTCCTCTTCTCCCGAACAGATATAGCAGTCCGCGCCGAATACCTTCGCGGTTTCCATACGCGGGCGGGAACGCTGGACTACGATTACCTTGGTAGCCCCCATCCTATAGGCGATGGGAATGATCATACAACCGATAGGCCCGGCCCCGATGATTACGACAGTATCACCAAGGCGTATGCCCGTTAGCTCTGTTGCGTTGAGTACGCACGCCAGAGGTTCCGCCAAAGCGGCTTCATCAAAGTTGACATGTTCCTGCATCCTATGCACCGGACCGTAAGTAACGACCATTTTATTCAGCAGGCAGTATTCGGCGAACCCACCCGCATACTGATATCCCATGGCGTAATTTGTCTGACAATTGTTACCGATTCCCGATTCGCAAAATGCGCATTCTCCGCATGGTACGTCCGCGCCAACCGCTAACCTATCGCCAGCTTTGAACCGCGTGACGTTTTTCCCGACTTCGGTGACTTCGCCGGAAAACTCGTGGCCAAGAATCTGCGGCGGATGTACGCGGGAGTTGCCGTAATGGAAGATGCGTATATCAGAGCCGCAAACGGCGCAGGATTTGACGCGCAGTAGCACGCTATCGTCGTCGCAGACTGGCAAGGGATATTCTCTGATCGTCATTGTATTTAGTTTTTCAAAAACTGCGGCTTTCATATTTTAAACCATCCTCACTATGAATGAATTAAATACCGAACTATGCAGTTTGGCTTGTTACCCATCGCACACGCATGAGTTCTTTGCCAGAGGTTCTTAGCAGAGTTCCGCGCCAGAGGTTCTTAGCAGAAGTTCTCATCAGAACTCCTTACCAGAGGTCCTCGCCAGAGATCCCCGTCAGAACTCCTTGCCAGAGGTCCTCGCGCCTCGCAGGGACATGGCGCCTCGCAGAGACATGGCGCCCACGTAGAGGCATGGCGCCCGCGCAGGGACATGGTACCCGCGCAGGGACATGGTACCTCGCAGAGACATGGCGCCCGCCCAGGGGGGCTTCGCTATTACGAATCGTTGACAAACATGACTTTTAGCGCAAATGCGGCCTTATCCAGTAAAACATCGAACGCTTTATTGCAATTCAAAAGCGAAAAACGGTGGGTGATGAGCGGTTCCAGCATCAGCCGACTGTCCCGAATTGCCTCAATAGCTGTTCTCCAATCGTTTTTCAGCAGGTTGTAACAGGAGTTCCAAGTTCCTTTCAACATAAGCTGCTTCCGCAGAATTTCCCAATAGGACTTTTGATCCAGTGTAATTTGACCAGCGGGATTACCCATTAGCACGATGCGTCCAAAATTTCGCGCAACTTTCAGACAGTTTTGTAGTGAAGCACCCACCCCCGCGCCTTCGATCGCGAGATCGGCGCCCCGGTCGCCGGTAATTGCTTGAACCTCTTGTACCACATCGCATTCCGCCGTGTTGAGCGCGTAAACGAAACCAAGCTTCTTTGCGTATGCCAGCCTTTGCTGATCCACGTCGAGCAGGGTCACCTTTGAAGCGCCACAGGAAACGGCGAGTTGCGCCATGATCAAACCTATGGTTCCCGCGCCGGAAATGACTACCATATCTCCCAAATAAAGCGGCCCTTGGCCTAGCGCATGAATCGCAACCGCGATGGGCTCGCACATGGCCGCAAGCTCATATGGGACCGAATCGGGAACGATTACGAGATTCCAAACGTTAACGTTCAGGTATTCGGCAAATCCGCCGTCTCTGCGGGAGCCGTAATAATCGTAACTCTCACACTGGGCGTATTCGCCAACCGAGCAAGGGCCGCAGGAAAAGCAGGGCATAAGTGGGAACACCGCGGCCCTTTTCCCAATAAGGCCTTCGTTTTCACTGTCAGCAGCCGCAATGATGTCTCCAGCAAGTTCATGTCCCGGAACTGTGGGGAAGCTATATGTCCCCTTTTCAAACACTCTGGGCAGGTCGCTTCCGCAGATTCCGCAAGCACGGATACGCAGACGAACCTGCCCTGGCTCAAGCTCCGGAAGCGGGATTTCTTCATATCGTAAATCGCCGATGCCATGCAAAACGCAAGCTTTCATCCATCTCCTCCTATATTCTGGGTTGTTTGCACAAAATCGCCGTCTTAACTCGCTCTCTTCGCGTCATGCCTTTTCTCCTAAGCATCGATATATTGTCGCCAGTATGCCACGCTTTCCTTCAAATCGGGGACAACCTGATGATCCGTATCCCAGTGCTCACGATGGGATATCTCCAATGCGAATAGCGTGTCCTCACAGCCCGCTGCCCGCGCCGACTCTACAACCCTTTTTCCCTCAATGATACCAATAGCGTTATACTCTTTTGTAAAAGGCCAATGGTTGCTTTTGTTCAATTGCGTTTGCTGGAGGTGGATGACCGGAGATACGCTAGCAAGCGCTTTAATCCACTCATATGGATCCCTTTCATCCTGGTGGGGAGCGTGGCCGACATCCAGGCACACCTTCATCACAACGCCGGAATTGGCGTTGATCCGGTCAAGGAGCTCTTTTGTTTCCTTAATCGTCCACCCCATTTCCCGTGGGATGCTCATTGGCTCGAAGATCAATTCCCTATAACCCAGCTCCTTTGCGTAAAAGCTTAGCCGCTGCCAGCTTTTCACACCTTCCTCAATGAGAAATTCCCGCCTGCCTTGCGTTTCGTTCGACTTGACCGTAAGGATTCCAAAATGGCTGCCCGCATTGCGCGCGCCAAACGCAGCCCCAATGTCGAGCAGCTTTTTGAACCAATCGAGCCAAATTTTGCGCGCTTGCTCGTCAGGATGCATTAAATGGTTTACCCGGGTAAACGCGCTTGTAAAGACGCTTTCTATTTGAAGTCCGTAACGATTTACACTGTCATTAATACGTCTTACCTGACCGTCCACATACTCCTTCGGTAAGAATGGATTCAATAGATCTGCGACAAACTGAACGTATTTGACCCCGATCTTTTCCGACGCGATTCTTGCCCATTCTTCAGGTTCGATAAAACGATTGACCGCGAAACCAAGATTTAATCCGAGACGATAACTCATAGTTCCCCCCTCCATCCTACTGCTTGCTGCTTCCGCTGCTTCCGCTGCTTCGAGCTGCTTCGAGCTGCTTCGAGCTGCTTCGAGCTGCTTCGAGATTTATTATAGAATGAACATACACTCATTACAATCCTGTTGCAAAAATAGTATAATTAACTGTAGAGATAAACCTCAGTTGAAGCCTGGAAGGCCTGCCATATATAGGTTTTTCTACCATAAGGCCCAGGGTATTCAATAAAATAATTGCAAAGAATATTCTGTTATAAATGTAATTTAGGATATTGACGCATGATGCGTGTTGTTCTATCATATATGTGGAGGATGAATAGTTGATTACTACTATATTTAGTAAAGTTGCAGAGACTTAAGATGTCTCCAAAAATAAAACTGATAGTTTGTTATCTTTGAGTACATTACTAAACTCGATTCAAAAAATACCAACGTATTCTTTAATTCAGCCAGCTTGGTTCTGCTATCAGTCACAGTTATTAACAACTATTCTCAGGCAACTATTCTCAATCAAAGTTATCAACAGTTATTATTGACATGTGTAATGGTTGCTAGTACAATTTGGGTCTGGGAGTGATTAAAATGATTGAAAAAAAATATATAGATGCTCTCAATGCACGCTTGTCTCCTGTATCGGTGACTACTCAAACAAGAGAACATATTCTTTCTCATCCAACAATGTACAGGGGATCAGTACGTGTTTTTATAGGTAGAGTGTATACCGATAAGGAATATGCTTCACGCAATAAAGTATTACATAAAAAGCTACCATAAATCTAACACCGTTCAGATTTATGGTAGCTTTACATTCCTATTTGAGGTATAGAATTTGGATAACAGTATTCATAGCAAACTAAAAAAACTTATTGAATTGTATGCAAGAACAAAACACCTTATGATAAAAGCGGAAGAATTCGATTTGGCAGTTAGTAATACCTATCTTCAACCGAGGCTAGAATTATTCCAGGCTTTTGATCATTTAATTAGCGATTATTTAGTTAAAAACATAAACGGCGAAGAAGGAGATTTGGAATCAGCCATAAAGCACGTTGTTACAGCATTCTTTGATATAGCCGATTGGACAATGATAATAATTTGGGAACGTGTTAGAGAAGAACTCAGAAAATATAGTCCCGAAACCATAACCACTGCTATCCCGAGTTATTATTCGGAAATACGCCCCGAACTAGAACAACTCAAAGAGAAAATAACTTGTATACGTGCTAACAAAGTCCAAGAGACGCTTGAAGACACTGACAGATATGTAGAGCTTATTGAAAGAGCATATGATCATGCAAAAACAATTCTAAGAGCTAAAGGCACAATGTTGGAATTGCAAAGTAAAAGAAGATTTATGACTTGGATTGGACCGGTAATAGGATTTCTTGGAATTGTAGTCGCTATAATCACAATATTCATAAAATGAAAGTATGCTGATGGCATTTTATTGATTATTTTGTCGAAACAGGAAGCATAAGTAACCGTTGATTTTCTATAAATCACCCCTGCTTTGGCAACTTACGGCCCAGGAACGCCAATAAAAAACGAGTTGTTTAAGCCGGAAGTTGCTAATCGCCGCGCGAATAGCGCGGTGCGCGGACATCGTCCGCGTGA
>JGI24702J35022_10001581_pt1 | contig 14121 bp, 15 predicted proteins | sample TergutTh196P4_FD_35022 | JGI IMG/M metagenome (IMG submission 35022)
ACTTGGTATAAAGTATTTAGATATAATACAAATTGGTTCAAGAAATATGCAAAATTATTCATTATTAAAAGAAGTTGGCAAAACCAATCATCCTGTGATGTTAAAACGAGGTATGACTTCAACCATCATGGAATTTTTATTGGCTGCTAAGTACATAGCTTCACAAGGAAACAAAAAGTTGTTGTTGTGTGAACGTGGTATACGTACATTTGAATCATATACAAGAAACACTCTTGATATAACTTGTATAGCTGTAATAAAGCAGCAAACAACGTTACCTGTAATTGTTGATGTCAGTCACTCGCTTGGACGAACAGATTTAATAGAACCCATGATGAAATATCTATATAACATGAACATTGATGGAATAATGGTTGAAGTACATCCTGAGCCAGCGTTATCTTTATGCGATGCTGAACAAGCGTTAAGCTGTATTGAATTTACGCGAATTTTGAAATCAATCAGAAATGATTATAGAGGAACAAATTAAGAATATTTTTGCTTGAGAGGAATTGTATATGATACTAACAAAGAACGAATTATGCAAAATAGAACATGTAAATAAATACAATTGTTTTTTTAGTAATATAGCTTATTTGGCCATCTGTAATAACAAGCCTTTTGACCTTATGACAATGAAACGATGGAAATTCGAATTAGATATGTCTCAAAAGGATTTAGCGGATAAAATTGTCGAAGAGCAATTGTTTGACCGTGATTATTCTATTATTAAAAAATACTGTGGCATTCAATTGGAAACCCATAAAATAAGCTCCCAAAACGAAACAGTAGTTAAGTTGCCTTATCCTTCGTTGGTTCATTTTGATGCGTTTTGGTGTCCTTGGAGCGTTAATTATCAAGCCGTACATTATGATCATTATTTTTATGTTATCGATCAGGATCAGACGCCTGAGAGTATTCTATGTCTGGATCCTTATTATCAACAAGAAAAGGTATATATATCGCAAAAAGAGTTTTATAAAGGGCTGATGCATATTGTATCAATTGCTTTGGTTGAACCTGCATCTATTGATGAATATGATTTTGAACAAATCACTAAAACGATGATTGATACATTTTATAATTCAAAAAGCCATATAAATTTGAATACTTTTATTAATGAAATTACACAATTTGTTCCGGAAACCGAGTTTGCTCCATATCACGATTTAAAAGCCATTCCATTATGTATGAAGTTAAATAATATTTCGCAGGATCGTTTAAATATAGCTGATACTTTTTTGTTTTTACATAAATATTTTCATTATGAGTTTTTACATCAGTTACATGAAAAAATGATTGAACTCAATAAACAATGGAATATGCTGTATTTATTATTTATGAAAATGTACATGGATCGAAACAACAAAAACCTATTAAGAAATACGGTGAATCGTGCAAAAGACATCTTAAAATTAGAAAAAGAAGCAGCTTTATTACTGAAGACACAGTATAATGCATTAAAACACGAAGGGATAAATGGATAAATGGATAAAAATATTACAAATCAATATCAACATCTAACAAAAGAGTTTCTTGCCGGTGGAGTGCATTATAATTTCCAAAATCCATTTGAAGTACAACGAATTCATTTCCGCGAAGGAAAAGGAACACGTATTTATGATTTGGACGGAAATGAATACATTGATTTTTTTTGTAAGTTCGGCGCCAATATACTCGGACACAATTATGAATCGTACATTTTAGAATTGCAAAATGCTTTACAATATGTAACTGCAACCAGCCTTGCTTATAATGAATACGAAGTTAGCCGAAAAATTTGTGAGCTAATCCCTTCTGCTGAACGTGTAAGATATTGTTTATCAGGCACAGAAGCGGTACAGAATGCGATTCGTTTAGCAAGAGCATATACCGGGAGAGAAAAGTTTCTTCGATTTAATATGCATTATCATGGAAGCGCCGATAATATAATGGGTGGGATTAGTGACGATATCGCAAATCCTATTCCCCACCCGTTTCACGGCGATACCAGAGGAACCCAAGGAAGAGCAAGTGATATTCTTGGGAGTCAGTCTTATTTGATTGATTGGAACGATGAGGAAAAACTAGAAAATTTGTTAAAAGAAAAAGGCAATGAAATAGCTGCTATCATTACGGAACCGATTTGTGTGAATGGTCAAGTGAAATTTTCTAAAGCAGGTTATTTAGAAAAGGTCAGATCGCTTTGTATAAAGTATAATATATTACTGATATTTGACGAAGTCATTACTGGATTCCGGGTCTCACTTGGTGGGGCACAAAAATATTTGGGAGTTACACCAGATATAACAGTGCTAGGCAAAGCTTTAGCCGGTGGAACACTTCCACTTTCAGCTATTGTTGGGAAAAAAGATATTATGGATTTATATGCGCGAAGCAAAGTTGTACATGCCAATACTTTCAATGGATATACTTTAGGTTTAGCAGCTGCAAAAGCTACCTTGGAAATTTTGTCAGGTAATGAAGATGTTTATAATTCTATGGAAATGCAATTCAAAAAAATAACAGACGTTTTCCGGCAAGAGGGAAAGAAGTATAATTTTGAAATTAATATCTTAGGTCATCCGACATGTAGTGCTTATGATTGTGTGAGCTGGGGTGACAGCAATCAATTCGATTCAAAAACATTGAATATGATATTAAGTAGAGCCATGTTGGAAGATGGAATATTATTATCCAACACAACAACATTTTACTCCAACATAAGTATAACCGATGATGATATTGAATTGTTTAAAAATCGCTTGCCGAATGTTTTTAACTCGGCAGTAGCAAAAATAGAAAAGTTGAAATAAGAGGAGATTACAGAAATGACGTGTGAATCAATACGTGATTTGATTGATCAAACCATTACAAACGATATCGAATATTCTAATACCGATTCTCTATATGATAAAGGAATATTGAATTCAATCAGAATATTACAATTGATATTATACATGGAGAAAGCGTTTGATATAAAAATCAATCAATTTGATATGGATTTAGAAGATTTTGAGACAGTTGAGCGTATTCATTCATTTTTATTGTCGGTAAAAAGCAAGAAAGGATAAGAATTTATGGAAATGCAACTGTCCAGAGATATTCCCATTAGTATTTATCCACCGATAATGTTATACAACAAGGGCGATGTCAAAACAATATGGAATACGCCGAATAAAGGAGTTATAGACGCAATACTTTATGTTCATATACCATTTTGCCCGCGAAAATGTGATTTTTGTTACTTTACTTCATTTTCCGTCGGGAAAGAAAAGATGATAAAGTATATGGAACGGTTATGCGAAGACATAAAAGAATACGGGAATAATTGCAGAGCTCAGAGTAAAATAATTAGCGCGATTTATATTGGCGGCGGAACCCCAACCTTCTTACCGGAAGAATTATTGAGGCAACTATTTAATGCAATATACGAATCTTTTTTACTTTCTGATGATTGTGAAATATGTGTCGAAACGCGACCCGGACCCGAAATGACATCAAGCAAAATATTGCTATTAAAACAACTTGGGGTTAATCGCATTAGTATGGGAGTGCAAAGTTTTGATAGTGATGTTTTACTGGCTAATGGACGATATTGTGATGCGAAACAATCTATAATATTATATAACAATCTGCTATCCACTGGTTTTGATTTTATCAACATAGACATCATGTCAGGCATGAATGGCGAAACAGAGAAAACATGGCAATCAACTATAAATCAGCTTTTGGATTTGCAACCAGCCAACATAACCATATATAAAATGCAACGCTATGAAAATAGTAAAATGGCAAAAAATAACGCTCATACACATTCAGGAATTAGCACCGAAAAAGAGCTGGAACAAACCAAAATATTTTATGGTTCAATGAAACAAAGCGGATACTTTTTATCTACTAGCACGTATAGCTTCTCAAAAGCTCCAAAATATTTAAATAAATACAGACAGTATCGTAATGACGGAGCAGAAATTGTTGCATTAGGATTATCGTCAAACGGCTATATTAACGGGCATGTTTATCAATCTATATACGATTTGAATTCTTATTTAAATAGAAAAACAGTTATATCTAACGCTTATTTTATGAATCAAAATGAAATAACCATAAGAGGTCTTATGCTGGGATTAAAAAGCGGTATGATTGATCGTGCTCTTTATAAAAAACATTTCGGTAAAGATCCTTTGGAATTGTATAACAAACAGATTAGTCACATGGAGCAAGATCAACTGATTAGCATCTCTCCCGATGCGATATTATTAGCAAATGATGCCATTTATTATATTGATCACATTATTCGAGATTATGTTATGCCCGAAAAAATCAGGGAGATAGAAAACATTTTATTGCAGTATAAGAATTTTAGTATTAAACAACAGGGAGAATGATTAAGATGATAAAAGACAATTTGTGGAAAGCATTAAAAAAATGTATGTTTTATCCTGATATAGAATCAACGGTTGACGATGACACATCATTATTACATACCATAGGCCTTGATTCTATTCAATTGTTGGAGTTTATTGTTAATATTGAAAAAGTAATGGACTTTAAAATCGACTTCGAATCCCTTTCTATAGACGACTTTGATTCAATCAATAGTTTAGCTGCAGCAATGGAAAATCAGGGTAAGTAGAAAATGAATAACTCACATGATGAAATATTTAATAGCCCGGACAGATTAAATTATTTGTTTATGTCATTCATTGAATATGCATTAGATCACAATCTATTTAATAGAGAGGATTTTATTGATTTTTGCAATATCAAAGATATAGTGGCATATCAGAAATTATTGCAACGAAACGAAGATGAAATGCGATCTGCAAATCACGAGATGCACCCCTATGGAGAGCAGGCGACAGTGACATTGTTGACTATGGCTAATATAAAACCGGAAGAACGCATACTTGATGCAGGATGTGGGCATGGTGGAGTTTGTAGGGTAATAGCAGATCGTTTTTGTAATCCAGTTGTTGGAATTGATGCTGACTGTTTAAAAGTGTTAGACGCTATATTTAATACAAAATTACAACAAAAAAAGCAAATTACATATTATATTGATGATGCTTATCACACACGCTTTCAAAACAATTCTTTTGACATAATACTAAGGCAGCACGCAGTATATGGGCAAAACGAAAAAATATTTATAAAAGAGTGTTACAGATTATTATCTTGTGGTGGTAGAATCGCATTCCAAGGCGTCCTAACTAACATGAAAAACCATCTATTTAAAAATGAAAACAAAATGGAGCATTATACATTAATTGAATACATCGAATTATTGAAACAAAATGGCTTTAATGTTCTTGCTTATGAGACTGAAGAATCGACACATGAATTACGCGATAGTTATCAACATTCAAATCCAAGCTTATATGCACTAGTAGAAAGCGGCGTTATTATTGGAATAAAAATAGTAGCAGAAAAAACATTAAATACTTGCGAGGGGTGATATATCAAGATGATAGATTTACACATTCACTCTAATTTATCGGATGGTTCCCTGTCTCCAAAAGAAATTATTGAAAAATGTGCGGAAAAGGCAATCACCGTTATTGGTATTACTGATCATTGGAAAACGAGGCGATATGATGAAAAACAATATGTAACAGATATAAAAAAACATATGGAAATGTGTACGTCTCTTCATGACTTTGCGTTGGATTGTGGAATAACCGTTAAAATTGGACTTGAAATAGACTTTTCGAAAAAATATGGCATAGATATTCCAATAAATATTATCAAAGAAATGAATATGTTTGACTATCTTCTTTTTGAGTATGTGGATACGGAGTCAGAGAGCTGGGGCTCAATACACGGGAAAAGTATATATGATCTTGTTAATATAACAAAAAACGTCTCCATCCCAATTGGATTAGCACATAATGATTTTCAAAAAAACTATACGGAGGATTATCAAGAAATCATTGCTCTAATGTGTGACAATAATATCTTTTTGGAGCTTTGCGAAGGAGAACCGATGGGAGGGAAAAAGGTAAATCCGTCAACATTGAAAAACTTGTTGTCTGCCAAACGCAATATGTCCGATTTACCGATTTATCATCAAGATGATCCCATAAATCGAAACAAACATATACGCGGGGATAAATACTATTTCGAATGGTTTACTGAAGACATGTGGGAAAATATCAAACAAAAGCAATTAAAGATATCTATAGGTACCGATAGCCACAATGGGACACATCTTGGGAATTATACAAATGCATTATCATATATAAAAAAATATGATCTTTACGATCAAATTGTTTTTGATTTGGGGATATGTATATGAAGGAAATAGGATGCGGTAAAATGGTTTGTGGTGGCAATGTCATGGGAACAATTATAAATATAACAGACGAGGTTAAATATCAAAGTATTAATCCCGATCACATTGTTGTTTTGAAAAACAGTGATCCTGTTAACGCATTGTATATCATGCATGCCGGAGGAGTAATTATCCGAAATGGAGGGATATTAGCGCATTCATGCCTTTTAGCAATGGAAATGGGCAAACCATGCATNNCGCAAATCGGAAATGATTTATGTTTGAGTGATGGAACAAAAGTTATTTTAAACGCAACCGAAGGTGTAATTTATGAGCTATAAAGAATTGAAAACCGCGTTGCTTCAAGTCTGGAATGCCGGTGAAATTGATTCGTGGCCATATCAGTATGGTGAATTTTCAAAAGCATTTTATTTGCTGTTCTATCAATACTATTCCGAGGCGATTGGTTACAGCTGCAAAACCGCATGTCTTTTTACAGGACCATCCAGCTTAATAAGAAGTTTTGATTTTCTGCTTCCTGCTATGTTTCTTAATAAAAAAAGTGAAAATCAAATTTTAGTTGATAATGTTATAAAAATATTAATTAGAATGAAGCAAAAAGATTATTGCAACTTAGAGTATAAAAATATGTTATTGGTTGGGATGGACTCAGGGCAGAACTTACAACAAGTTGTTCGTCCATCGGATATACCTGCAATACTGCACCGTATAATAGCGCTTCTTCGTTCTTATTGCGAATTCATATATTATAGAGCATATGATATTTCAATTGAAATCCACGGGCCATATCAATTTAACGATCATAATTTATTAGTGTATGAGTATAGGAACTTACATCCGCAACAACTTTATGATGCAAAATATATATTGTCTTGCTCAACCATTAAAATAGAATGTCTGTATCATGAAGATGCCCAGATACAATTAGACTTATACAATCACTTGAATGTACATATACAAAAACAAACAAATCAATCACGGATATTATCAGATCAATTATTGGGATGGAGCATATATGTTGATGGCAACCCTTATACATTAGCAGAAATCACTACGCTTGAAACCCTGATTATAGAAAAAATTACATATTTGAATCAGTATCTTCGTTCACAACAAAAGTATGCCGAAATTTTATGGTATCGGCTGTATCTTCAATCTGGAAAGCAACTTCCTCCCGAGCCACCGCCTGCATGGATAAAGTATGCGAGAGAGGAAAATGATGTGGTTCAAAAACGGCCACTTATCGATAATCGTATTATAGATTTAATTTTTTAGGGAGGTTAAGATGAAATATTTTTGTTTATATGAGCATTTTAATGAAAACATAGACGCGTTGATTGCAGATAAACAATTAACATCAGTAACGATTCCTGCAGAAACAAGGAATCTTCCGATGTATCTTTATAGTATACAGCTAAAAAAAATCATTGAAACAAACATAGAACTGTTTTTAAAAGAAAAACAAATTGATTTACTGTCTAATGATGCGCTAAGCATACTTGACCAACAGATTATAAAAAATTTTCAAATAGCACATGAAAGCTCTATAGAATCAAATATATTGATCAAACGAACCGAAAAAGCATCTGAAAGAATTCCGGATAGTAATTATGCCAAGAAAGACATAACAATTAATGGTAAAACATTTTACTATTATATATACGGAGAGAGAAAAAATAATGATAACCAAATTATATTTACTGTCTTTACAGCATATTTAATTGATCATCAAATATGGAATATGATTTTTCAATGCATGCCTGATAATTGTGTGTTTTATGTTTTAGACTCAACGATTCCTACCCCTGATGTTTATCAGATGATAAAACTTATATATCAAACTGAAAGTATCACGGAATCAATAGCATTATGTTGGTGTTCTGGTTTTAAATTATTATTAAAAGCTGTTAACAGCTTTCCGGATGCATTTCAAAAGATTATATCTGTCACTGGTAATTATAGTGATTCAAGCAACATACATTCTTTTTCAGATTATGAAAAAAGCCTCAATACAATTGCCTCTATTCTTATAGAAAATGAAACCAAAGTGGTTGATGGTATTTTTTCGCAAATGATAGACAAATTCTTTTTGCGTTCAGACCAGCAAACTTTTTGGAACATTGAACAGTCTATTTATAAACTAGTGACAAATCCATTCACAAGTAAGGAATTATTATTGCCATATCTGAAAAAGACAAGGGAATATAAAGATATAAATGTCAAAGAATCGTTAAATAGAGTCAACATACCATTGTTAAATATCATTGCCGTTAATGACATTGTATCACTGTTTGATAACAATACAATTTTTGATGATTACTGCGGACAGGCTATACATGTGACAATACCGTTTGCATCACATTGGTGTATTTGGACTCACGCAAAACAAATTTCCCAGTTGATAAATGCCTTTATAGAGGAGGTGGCGTAATGTCATTTAGGCCAAGCTTTTCAATAGGATTCAATGGTTCACTGTCTGATTTAAAACAAATATTGCAAACCAATGCAACAATTGAAAGTCTATATTCCGGAGGATTACAAGGTGTCATTGCTGGCGGGAGACCACAATATGCGGATAGTATCGATAAAATAAAACAATGTATAGATTTAGCTCATAAAAACGATATTCTGTATGAAATCGCCTTAAATGCTCCATGTGGTTTGCATGACCATTCAGATACCGGTTGGTGGGACGGGATTGCGGATTACTTAAAATCACTTGAGGATTGCGGTACTGATAGAATCATTGCCAGTCATCCTTTCATTATTGATATTGTCAAGTCAAAAACAAAGATGCAGGTAGTGGCTTCTACGATTTGTGAAATTAGCGAAGGCAGAATGGCGGAGTATTATGAAAACATAGGGGCCGATATTATTATTCCATCGATGAATGTTAATTTTAAATTGGGCAAATTAAACGAAATTAAAAATATGCTAAAACACGCAAAAATAAGGATTATGCTTAATGAACATTGCTTAGGTGACTGTCCATGGAGAAGGTTTCACCACAGCCATTATGCACATTCTAATCAAGAATATGATTATCATATTAATTGCAAAAAATTATTCATGAAAAACCCCTATTTAATATTGACTAACAATTGTATTAGACCGGAAGATATCAAGCAGTACCAAAATATCACCGACAGTTTTAAGATTGTAGGTAGACTCGTCAACATTAACAAACTATGCGAGCGTATTGCAGCGTATGATGCACAATCATTTAATGGAAATTATATTGATTTGTGTGACGAAGGACTTGCTAATATGTTTTATATATCGAATAATAAATTGACCGATCTCTTCACACAGAAATCTACATGTCAATTTGACTGTAAACAATGTGGCTATTGCGAGAATCTATATCTATCATATGCCAAAGTCTAAGGTGGTAAAATAATATGAAACAATTTTATCAGATGAATTATAGAGAATTAGGTATGCAATTTGCTCAGAATATTGCAGATACAGATGATTTATCAAAGAATACTAAAGAAAGATTTTATCAACAATGGGAAATGTATAAACGTTTTGGCGTTTTTGATTTATTAGAGTTTACTGATTCAGAGATTGAAAAAGACTCAATGAGTAATATAATTCAATTTATGTATGGATTAGGTTTGNGATCAAAAGCAATGGGTATATGCTTCCCTATAAATGTTCAAATTTGGGCGTGTATTGCGCCGATAATAAAATATGCAAAAAATCTTTACTTAAAAAACACACAAACAGAATTAATATCCGGAAAACTTATAGGAGCACATGCCATATCCGAAACAGAGGCCGGTTCCGATGTTTTTAATTTAGAAACTGTATATGAAGAAACAAAGGACGGTTATATATTGAATGGTAGAAAAAATTACGTAACCAATGCACCATATGCTGATGTCTATCTTGTATATGCTAGAAAAAAAGGAACACAAAATTTTAAGTCTATTAGTTGTTTTCTTATTAGGAAAGATAACAAGGGGTTCTCTGTAAGTAAAGAAATAAAAAAGATGGGCATGGAATTGTCGCCAATGGCTTCGATTTATTTAAATAATTGTTTGATTAACCATGAATGCTTATTAGGAAAAGAAAACCAGGGTATGACAATTTTTAATTACACGATGATGCACGAAAGGACGTTTTTATTAGCTTTTCAAGTTGGTATTATGGAGAGTCAACTAAACAGAACTTTAGACTTTTGTAAAAGGCGTCAACAATCAGGAAAAGCAATAATTAAATTTCAATCCGTGTCAAACCGTATTGCGGATATGAAAGTAAATCTGGAGGCTTGTAAATTATTTTTAGACCATATTGTAAGATGTCTTCAGGAAGACAAAGATACCTATTTGGATTCGTCAATCGCAAAATTATTTATAAGTGAAAAGCTGGTAGAAAATAGTGTTATGTCTATGAAAAATTATGGAACGTTTGGATATACCCAAGAATGTCACATTGAAGAACAGATACGCGATAGTTTAGGTAGTCTGTTCTATTCCGGAACATCAGACATCCAACGGAATATTATTTCCAGCTTAATGTGAGGAGCATTATGTTATATCATCAAGTATTAATCGCCGCGAAAAATTTTGGTGAGCGAACGGCAATAAAAGATCAACATCGTGAAATTACATATTCACAAATGCTTGTTGAAATTGAGGTGTTGTCAAATAAATTAGTTTCTATTATAAAAGATCATACTAATTGTATTGGCGTCTTAATGGATAAAACAATTGATTGTGTCGTTACAATATTATCCATATTAAAGATGGGAAAAGCATATGTACCTATTGATGACACTTACCCAATTGAAAGAATAAAATTTTTACTTTTAGATTCATGCTGCAATTATCTCATTACTGACCATAATCATATAAAACAGACATTACCAATACAAGCCGAACAAAATGTATTATTGTTTGATGGCCAATTACAAGAGATTAGCACAATAAGGACAACTAAAAGCAACAAATGCAATTTTGCTGATAATTCAATGGCATATGTTTTATATACATCCGGTTCTACGGGAGCGCCAAAAGGAATCATTCACACGCATGAAAGCGCATGGGCTTTTGTTAATTGGGCTATTGATTATTTTCAAATCAATCAATATGATGTTTTATCTTCGCATGCTCCATTTCATTTTGATTTATCTATATTTGATTTATATGTTTCTTTAACGACTGGAGCAAAACTGTGCCTATTACCTAAAGGCATCACGGCATTTCCAAAGTCATTACGATCATATATTAAAAATAATGAAATATCAGTATGGTATTCAGTCCCGTCTGTTTTAATATCTCTGTTTAACCAAATTGAAAACAAAGAATATCTGCAAAGTTTAAGAACAATAATTTATGCAGGCGAAGAGATGGCAGTGCATAAAGCTGAAACTATTAAACACTTTGTGCCTAATGCTTGTTTATATAATTTGTATGGACCCACAGAAACGAATGTCATTACATATTGTCACGTTGATCAAAATGTGTTTCAGCGCACTGATAGAGTTATTCCAATTGGAAATGCATGTCCATATTGCGAAATAAAAGTATTAGACAACAACAGTCGCTGGTTGAATAATGAACATGGCACAGGTGAATTATGTGTTAAGACAAATTCTCTGATGTTTGGATATGTAGGGAATAATGTGGAAAAACATGAGTTTTATAAAACAGGTGATATAGTAAGAGTGGAGCCAGGTGATGAAAAGCCTACTTATATTTTTTTAGGCCGTAAGGATAATATGGTAAAAATCAATGGTTACAGAGTGGAATTAGAAGAAATCGAAACACATATTAAAAATCATCCAAACGTTTTAGATTGTTATGCGAAAGTTGTAAGGCTCGAAGAAAGAGATTATATAGAAGTAGTTTTAGAGCCGTTAGGCAATATTTCGCAAGAAGCCATATTGCTATATGCGAAAAAAATAATGCCTGAATATATGTTGCCAGAGCGTATTTCAATCGTAAATAAGATGAAAAGAAATTCTAGAGGTAAAAAAATAAGAGAATAATTGGAGAACAATTAACATGTTGAATATTCTTGTTTGCCTAAAGTATTGTAAATGTTTATCTGAAAAGCAAATACTTCCTTTCAGCCCTGATGATTTATCAGCATTTGCATACGCATTAAAATATAAAGAGAATGAAAAAAAAATCATCGTCACGGTGATTAGTATGGGGCCACCTATAGCAGAATCAGCATTACGTGATTGCTACTGTTATGGTGCAGACAAGGTGTTCTTAATTACCGACCCCGCTTATGCAGGTTCTGATACTCTTGTAACATCATATATTCTATGCAACGCTATCCGTTTAATATTTAAAGAAGGCTTACCGGAAATTATTTTATGTGGTTCAAAAACTTGCGATAGTAGCACAGGGCAGATCGGCCCCGGAATTGCCGAAAGGTTAAAGATTCATTTCATTGGAGATTGTAATCGCATAAACATAGATGAGTTGTGTCTGATTAATTGTGATTTTACAAGAAATATATTGGAAAAACCGGCAGTTGTGATTGTAAATCGACAATATAAATTGCCTTTTCCAACACTTCGCTTAATTCATTCGGCTCGAAATACAGATGTTAAAATTATCACAAACAATCAACTAAATCTACCAGCTGCTTTTACTGGCATACAGGGATCTCCAACGAAGGTAATTGAGCTTGAAGACACAAAAAAAGCGATAAATAATTCAAGTGAAATCTCAGGTTCGATTGAAGAAAAAATTAGTGTTTTAAAAAACATTATTATGATTAGAAAAGCTTGAAAGGAGAAGGTATGGAAAAAATACTTCTTGTCTGTGATTTTAAAGCAGAGCCACAACAGAAATTTACATATTCCATTCTTTCTCATGTTGTTAATTCAACAAAGGAGAGTGATATCGAAATTTGTGCCCTATGTTTTACCGATGAAAAAGAAAAAATAGCAGAGCAAATAAATGTTTTATCCAGGTACACGCTTAAAAAAATTTATATTTTGGAAGGACCAGAATACAAAAATGAGGACGCAGAAAATTTTCTTTATGGACTTCATAAAACTATAGATTATGTTCGTCCCCAAATAGTTCTTTTCAATCATTTACCGTTTCATAAAATGATTAGTTCGATGTTAGCAATTCAATTAAACATTGGTATGGTAGCCGATTGTATTGATTTCATGTACTCTTCAGATAAACAGTTTATTATGATAAGACCAACATTTGACGGAGAAAAATTGGCTCATATTGTATCAACAAGCGATGTTTGTTTGGCTACTGTAATACCGGCGCGAAATGTTTCCCTCATAAAGAACAAGCGCGAGGTAGAAATTGTTAAGTTGAAAAATGATAAAGACCTTGAGAAACAACAGTTGGTTCGAATTATTTTTGACAAGACAAAGTCAGAATCGCGTAACAATAAGCGAAACATTGTTTTTGCCGGAGGGTTTGGATTAGGTTCAAAACAAAATTTTATGAAGCTAAAACAATTGGCAGAAAAGTATAATGTGGGGCTTGCGGCCAGTCGCGCGGCCGTCGATCTTGGTTGGGCTGATCCGGAATTGTTAATTGGAATGTCTGGTTATTCTATCTCCCCCAAAATATATGTTGCGTTTGGTATTTCCGGAGCATTACAACACTTAGAAGGAATAAAAAACGCAGAAAATATTATTTCCATCAATACAAATCGTCATGCAACAATAAATACAGTAAGTGATTACTTTTTAGTACATGATGCAGTTGATATTATTGAAAGGTTAATATATGCCCATGAATGATTCAATATCTCAATTGAAAAATGATCTTGATTGCCGAAATCTTTCTTTTTACAAATTTGTGGATATTTCTGCAATTTGTTTTGATACTTTATCTAAACAATAT
>JGI24702J35022_10001583_pt1 | contig 14117 bp, 15 predicted proteins | sample TergutTh196P4_FD_35022 | JGI IMG/M metagenome (IMG submission 35022)
TATCTACCAGCGAGAATTTGACTTCGTTATCCTGTTGCTGAAAGAGAATGTTACCAGGTGAGAAGTCTTTGTGGTAAATGCCAGCATCATGAAGTTTAGCCGTATAGCGGGCTAATGCGCGAATAATCGTTTCACGACCGATCAGCGATCCTTTGCCAAATTCGTACATGGTACGTGTATACGTTGATTGCAGACTGATAAAATAGCATTGATGGATCAACCCTGTTTTTTTAAAGAGCATATAGGCGATGGGAGGAGGCGTTTCGATTCCTTTGGCAAGCAGTTTAAACGCATACGTATAAGCCCTGTAGGCTTTGGTTGGACGAAAGAAGGTATAAATGATGCGATTGATGAAAATTGGCGCTTTGTATTGTTTGACATTTATTTTGACTCCATTCACATCAAACACTTTAATTTCATTCCTGCTCTTATAGATCGTTTCTCCTTCGGTATGAAAAATATCCGGCAAACGGTTTATAAAATCGGCGCAAAATTCATAATCCGGGTGTATCACTATTTTCTTCATTTTTCTCCCCATACGAAATTAATTTTGTCAATAATCTGTTCCGGTGAGATTTGATTCAGACAGGCATAATCATTCCGGTAACAGGGTTTTTTCCCATAATCGGAACAGGGACGGCAGGGCAATTCAACCTGCACTGCAAATTCCGGATTTAACCTGTACCCGTAAAAACCGAGGAAAGGATGTGTTGCGCCCCATACAGAAACAACTTTCGTGCCTGTCAGCGCTGCAAAATGCATAAACGCTGAATCCATACATACCACCAAATCCATACGGTAGATTAGTTCGAGCGTAAGAGGAATATTGTAACGACCTGCTATACAGTGAGCATTATGCCATTTTTTTTCCCATCGGCCGAGTATGGTTTCTTCATATTCACCGTTTCCAAAAAAGAACAGTGTCGTATCCGGTTGTCTGGCTACATGATCCACAACTTTTTCCATTAGATCGACCGGATAAATTTTTCCGACATGTTTGGCAAAAGGCGCAATACCTATCCAACGTCCCTTTTTCTCCCCGAAAAAAGACAAAGACATTGCCGGTTTATCATCCGGGGTTGCAAAAAATGGCGTAAAGGTATCTTCAAAACGAAAGCCTGCATTGCGAAACACATCTGCATACCTTTCTATGGTTGTACGCAAAGGCGAAAACCGTTTGGGCGGTCTTTTTGTAAGTTGTTTGCGTTCTTTCCGGATCTTATTTAGCTTAAAAACATGTTTGCCTTTGAGTCGACACAATAAATCCAATATCCGGCTCCGGATCACATTATGCAAATCGAGAACCGTGTCGTAGGGCTGTCTGGCTATTCCGAACGCAAAACGCAGAAAACCAACCAATTTCTTCTCTCTGCCTTTGGTATCAATTCCCAGCATGACGATATTCGCAGGCTTGTTGATAAAGAGAGGTATTAAAAAAGATTGGGTTACTACGGTAAATGAATCGTGGGGATTCGCGTGCGCGACTGCATAGATCACCGGAATGGTCATTGCCACATCTCCAATAGATGAAAGCCTGATAATCAATACATTTGCCATGTTTTTGCGGTTTTCGTCAGTTTATAATTGATTGATAATGTTCGTACTCGAATAACCTGCCTGAAAATCAATCAGGACAGTTTCTTTGGCAAATTCCCAACCAATCACATTTTCGATTGTATAATCAGCGCCTTTAACCAAAATATCAGGTTGAATCGTTTTGATCAACTCAATCGGTGTGTCTTCAGCAAACAATACAATATAATCAATACAATAAAGGGCATTTAATACATAAGCCCTGTCATATTCATTATTGAGTGGTCGGTCGTTTCCTTTAATCCGTTTGACCGAAGCGTCTGTATTTAAACCGAGGATTAGGATGTCGCCCAATTTTTTGGCTTTCTGCAAATAATATATATGCCCTTTATGGATAACATCAAAAACTCCATTGGTGAAGACAATTTTTTTATCTTTACGAAGCGCAGACAAAACAGAAAAAAGGTGTTGCTGGGAAATCACTTTCATNAAATCCTCNTTTTCCTGTGCGATGGATGCCGGTTCAGCGGTGACTGGTTGCATAATCAGACATTATTTATTAATGATTCAATGACTTGGGGATAGTATGTATATTCAAGTGCATGCACTTTGGTCGCAACATCTTCAGCGGTATCGGAAGGCAGAACCGGGCATCGCGCCTGGAAAATGATCTGTCCTTCGTCGTAATTTTCATTGATATAATGGATGGTGATGCCCGATTCCCTGTCGCCGGCAGCAATCACCGCCTCATGTACACGCATCCCATACATGCCTTTTCCTCCATGTCGGGGAAGGAGCGCCGGGTGGATATTTATTACTTTGCCCGGGTAGGCATTTCGGATTGTATCCGGGATTTTTTTCAGGAAACCGGCCAAAATAATCCAATCGGTTTGATATTCGGCTAACTGTTCAACAATTTTTTCCCCGTCGGCGAATTCCTGATTCGAAAAATTCACCGAAGGGATGCCTAACCGGTTCATTCGGGCATGGACTCCGGCTAAAGGATTGTTTGACACAGCCAGGACAACTTGTATATGGCGGCTATCCGCAAAATATCCGGCAATATTTTCGGCATTTGTTCCCGAACCCGATGCAAAAACAACAATATTTTTCATCTGTCAATCATTTTTTTTAAAAAGGTATCATGGAATCCGCGCCATTTTCATGCGATTTGACGCATGTTTTTGCCTGCGGATTTCATCTTTCTTTGACTAAAAATGCACACAAAAAGAGAAAATGTGCAAATTTTTAATATTTTTAGCACTTATATTTGTTTTGTAAGAAAAAAAAATCTTTTCTTTGCACTGCAAATTTACAATATTAATAGAATTATTATTCATCTAAAATTAAAAAATTATGTCTGACATTGCATCCAGAGTTAAAACTATCATCGTTGATAAGTTAAGTGTTGAAGAATCGGAAGTGACTAATGAAGCCAGCTTTACCAACGATTTAGGAGCTGACTCTCTTGACACTGTGGAGTTAATTATGGAGTTTGAAAAAGAGTTCGGTCTTTCTATTCCGGACGATCAAGCTGAAAAAATTTCCACAGTGGGAGATGCGATTGCTTATATTGAAGCAAGCGCGAAGTAATCTATTCAACAGATTATGAGATTAAAAAGAGTAGTTGTAACGGGTCTTGGGGCGATTACTCCATTAGGTCATACAATGGCGGAAACGTGGCAAGGTATGATCAATGGCGTAAGCGGCGCGGGGCCTATTACACATTTCGATGCGAGTAATTTCAAAACCCGTTTTGCCTGTGAGGTCAAAGATTTTGATGTGAATCGGTACATGGACAGGAAAGAAGCGCGCAAGTGTGACCGTTTTACTCATTTTGCTTTAGTAGCGGCTGATGAGGCGGTATCAGATTCGGGCATGGACTTAGACAAAGAAGACAGGAATCGTATCGGAGTGATTTTTGCGTCAGGAGTAGGCGGGATTCGTACTTTAGAAAATGAGGCCAGAGGTTTCAATGAAGCGATAGGCCCCAAGTTTAATCCGTTTTTAATTCCCAAGATGATTGCAGACATTGCAGCCGGTCATATTTCGATGAGATACGGGTTCAGGGGGCCGAATTTTGCTACGGTTTCAGCGTGCGCTTCGTCGACCAATGCCATTGCCAACGCATTTGATTATATTCGGTTGGGAAAAGCCAATATCATATTGGCAGGCGGAGCGGAAGCGCCCATTGCCATTGTAGGGGTAGGAGGTTTTAATGCGATGAATGCACTTTCAACACGCAATGATTCTCCGGAAACGGCTTCCCGTCCTTTCAGTCTGAGTCGCGATGGATTTGTGATTGGCGAAGGAGCCGCCTGTTTAGTATTGGAAGAGATGGAGCATGCGTTGGCGCGCGGAGCCAAAATCTATGCGGAAATAGCAGGTACTGGACTTTCGGCCGACGCCTATCATCTGACGGCGAGCCATCCTGATGGGTTAGGCGCAAAATTGGTGATGGTGAACGCATTAGAGGATGCGGAGATGCAACCTGAAGATATTGATTATATTAATGTACACGGAACATCAACTCCAGTGGGTGATGTATCTGAAACCAAAGCAATCAAAGATGTCTTTGGAGCGCATGCCTATCACCTGAATATCAGTGCAACAAAATCCATGACAGGCCATTTATTAGGAGCCGCAGGAGCAGTCGAAGCGACAGCATCCATTTTGGCTATTCAGTATGGAATTGTCCCCCCAACGATTAATTTCACCGAAGGAGATGAAGACCCGGAGATTGATTACAAGTTGAATTTTACTTTCAATAAAGCACAAAAGAGAGAAGTAAGAGCCACTCTGTCAAATACCTTCGGCTTTGGAGGACATAATGCAAGCGTAATCGTGAAAAAGTATATAAATTAGTGTGTTGCTAAGATTTTTTAACAAAATGAAAAGGCTCTTTTCTAAAAAAAAAGAGCTTGATCTCTCTCTTTATCACATATTGGGGTTTTATCCGAATGACCTACAGTTGTATGAACAGGCTTTGATTCATCGTTCTTCTTCTTTTGAATCAGAAGAAGGGATAAGGACAAACAATGAGCGGTTGGAGTTTCTGGGAGATGCTGTATTAGGGGCTATCGTGGCTGATATCATCTTTAAACAATTCCCGAACCGGAAAGAAGGTTTTATGACCAATACACGTTCGAAGATCGTTCAGCGCGAAAGTCTGAATCGTATCGCCGTTGCAATGGGATTGGACAAATTGATTGTGTTGTCTGCTAAAATCAGTTCACACCATAGTTATATTTACGGGAATGCAGTGGAAGCATTGATTGGAGCCATTTATTTAGACCAGGGTTTCCGGAGATGCCAGGCTTTTGTCAAAGAAAGGATTATCGAGCGATATGTACCGCTAAACAAGATTATACGCAAAGAGGTAAACTTTAAATCAATCCTGATTGAATGGAGTCAGAAAAACAAGTTAGAGATTGTCTTTGAACTGTTAGAGACTTATACAGACAAGGAAGGAAGCCCGATTTTTCAGACAAGCGTTTCCCTGATGGGTACGTCATTAGGCGAAGGGACAGGTTANACNAAAAAGGAATCCCAACAGTCAGCCGCCAAAAAAGCGATCAAACGNATTCGCAAAGACAAAGATATTCAGCGGTTAATCAGCGTTTTGAAAGGAAAAAACAACCAAAGTAGAGAAAACGATGTTCCGGATGATCCCGAAGATGCAGATTAAATCCGTCGGTAACAATGCNTTTCGCCAACGGTTNANATGCTCGATTCGTCAACCCTCAGACCGGAAAAACCGGATCACGCTGTCGCTGATCAATTGCATCATTTTATCCGTCATTTCCGTATGAATCGGCAGAGAGAGGACTTCCTTGCACAGCCGGGTGGCCACATTGACAGCGCCGGAAATCCGCGCCACCCATTTGTATCCTTCCTGTTCATGTACTGCAAACGGATAATACACGGTGGATGGTATTCCACGTTTGTTCAGGTATGCCTGTAACGCATCGCGCCGTTCATTTTTTACCCTGATGGTATACTGGTGATAGACATGGGTGGAAAAAGATGATTTCGACGGAATCCGGATTTCGCTTAACGGACTCAACGTCTGGTCATAATATTGGGCTACCTTCTGCCTTGCCCGCGTAAATTCATCCATATAGTTCAGTTTAACATTCAATATGGCTGCCTGCATTGTATCTAAACGGGAGTTACACCCAATAATTTTATGATGGTATTTCTTTGTCTGTCCGTGATTGGCCAACATCCGGATTCGCTCTGCCAATTCACCGTCGGCAGTCATGAGTGCTCCTCCGTCGCCGTAACAGCTCAAAGGTTTAGTCGGGAAAAAAGAAGTTACGCCGATATGTCCGATTGTGCCGGCTTTTTGGGTTGTACCATCGGAAAAGCTATAATCCGCTCCCAATGATTGCGCATTGTCTTCGATAACGTGGATTTTATATTTTTCCGCAATCTTCATCACCGGCTCCATATCACAAACCTGTCCGAAAAGATGCACCCCGATGATGGCTTTGGTTTGCCGCGTAATGGCGTGTTCGAGAAGTTCTGTATTGAGGTTGAATGTATCTTCATCCACATCGACTAAAACAGGAATTAATCCCAACGATGCAACCACTTCGGCTGCAGCAATGTACGTAAATGCGGGTATGATTATTTCGTCGCCGGGTTGTGTGTTCAATGCGTTCAGTGCAAGACGGATGGCATCGGTACAGTTTCCGCAGGGAATGACGTAAGGGATATCCAGGTATTCCGCAAGGCGGGTACTGAATGTATGCACTTGCGGGCCATTGATAAAAGAAGCGCTCTTGATGACCGCTTGCATGGCGGCGTCTATTTCCTTTTTCAATCGCTTATATTGACTTTGTAAGTCAATCATTTGAATGCTCATCCTATGTAGGTTTTGATATGAATAAACATATTTTGAATCAATAAGGTTTTTGGAATAATTGGACTTTGAACGGACGGGGCATGCCCCGCCTCTACTATTTAACTTCGCTCCCGGGTTTGACCGATGCTTCCGGAACGACCGCTACCAGCCTGCCGTCAGCATCCTCCGCCGACAGGATCATCCCTTCCGAAGTAATGCCCTTCAGCTGTCTGGGGGCAAGATTTGCGATAAAACAAACTTGTTTTCCTATCAATTCTTCCGGAATATAGTGTTTGGCAATACCTGAAACGATGGTGCGCCCGCCGAGTCCATCATCAATTTTAAGCAATAACAGTTTGTCGGCTTTGGGGACTTTCGTACACTCCACAACGATTCCCGTCCGAATATCCAATTTGGCAAAATCATCATATATAATTGTTTCGCGCACCGGTTTGGCTTTATAACCAGCGCCTTCATTCTCTTGTTTGGTGTCCGTCAGTTTTTTGATTTGTCTTTCGATCATTTCGTCTTCTATTTTCTCAAAAAGCAGTTCGGCTACACCTAATTCATGTCCTGCAATCAATAAATCCGTTTCACCTAAACGCTCCCACTCCAGCGGCTCAATGTTCAGCATCTGATGTAATTTCTTCATACTGAAAGGCAAAAACGGACGGAAAGCGATAGACAGATTGGCCGTAATCTGGAGTGCGATATAGAGGATTGTTTGTACACGCTGGGGATCGGTTTTCGCCCATTTCCATGGCTCGGTATCGGTAAGGTACTTATTACCAATACGCGCCAGATTCATGGCTTCCTTTTGCGCTTCGCGAAAATGATAGGTATCCAACAGTTTTTCCAAATTGGTTTTTACGTTTTTAAATTCCTGAATGGTCTGTTTGTCGTAGTCCGTTAATTCGCCGCAAGCAGGCGTTTTATTGCCATTGTATTTTTGTGCCAGTACAAATGCACGATTTACAAAATTACCCAGGATGGCTACCAATTCATTGTTATTACGCGCCTGAAAGTCTTTCCATGTGAAATCATTGTCTTTTGTTTCGGGGGCATTGGCAGTCAGCACATACCGCAAGACATCCTGTTTGCCGGGAAAATCTTCCAGGTATTCATGCAGCCAGACAGCCCAGTTGCGTGAAGTAGAAATCTTGTCGCCTTCGAGATTTAAAAATTCGTTAGCCGGCACATTCTCAGGCAGATTATACGTTCCTTCGGCTTTCAGCACGGCAGGAAAAACGATGCAGTGAAAGACGATGTTATCTTTCCCGATAAAATGGACTATTTTCGATTCGGGGTCTTTCCACCATTTTTCCCAACTGTCCGGAAGCAACTCTTTTGTGTTGGAGATATACCCAATCGGCGCATCAAACCACACATAGAGGACTTTTCCTTCGGCGCCTTCGACCGGCACAGGTATTCCCCAGTCCAGGTCACGACTCACGGCGCGAGGCTGCAATCCCAAATCCAGCCAACTCTTGCATTGTCCGTACACATTGGGCTTCCATTCGGTATGACCTTCCAAAATCCATTGACGCAAAAAATCCTCGTAGCGATCCAACGGCAGATACCAGTGTTTTGTTTCACGCATAACAGGGCTGCTGCCGCTGATCACTGATTTCGGGTTGATCAGGTCGGTCGGATTGAGGGATGTCCCGCATGATTCACATTGGTCGCCGTATGCTTTGTCATATTGACAATGCGGACAGACGCCCATGATATACCGGTCGGCAAGAAACTGTTTGGCTTCTTCGTCGTAATACTGTTCGTTCGTTTTTTCCACAAAAGCGCCTTTGTCGTACAATGTNCGGAAGATATCTGAGGCTACCTGNGCATGNGTCGGGGAAGTCGTTCGNGAATAAACNTCAAAGGTCATTCCAAACNCTTCGAACGACTGTTTAATCATACCGTGAAANCGATCAACAATATCCTGTGGTGTAACGCCTTCTTTTTTAGCCTTTAATGTGATCGGCACGCCAAACTCGTCCGAGCCTCCTACTAATAATACATCTTCGCCTTTCAGTCGAAGGTAGCGTGCATAAATATCTGCAGGTACATACACCCCTGACAGATGACCAATATGAATCGGCCCATTGGCGTACGGCAATGCAGTAGTTATCAACGTTCGTTTAAATTTTTTCGCTTTCATTTTATTTTATCTGTAATCGAAGTTGCAAAAGTATAAAAAAAATCGGTAGAAATATAATTCGAATCACTTTGGCATACTTTCGTAGCAAAATCAATGCCGCATTGGATGATTTTACCCCAGTCCGTCTCATTGATCGAAGGCAGCGCGTCGGATCCGATGTTGTATTTGAGCAGTCCGTAAATCAAACCGGCATTGAAATTATCTCCTGCGCCAATCGTACTTACAGTTTCAACCGGAGGGACGTCATAATGTAACTGCAACGTTTCGGTGAATAGATTGATACCCTGCGGGCCATGGGTCGTAATAAACCGTTTACAATAAGGTTGTACATCTTCTCTGTAAACCTGTTCCATTTCCGTCTTACCGTACAAAGTCAGGAAATCCTCGTCCGAACCTCGCACAATATCGGCAAATCTGTAATTCTCAGTGACTGACGAACGAACCTGTTCGGCTTCGCGGGCATGTGATTTTCGAAAATTCGGGTCGTAATATATGATGGCTTTTTGGGATTTCGCATATTCCAGCAGCCTGACAATACGCTCTCTCAGGAATGGATTTAAAGCGTAATACGAGCCAAATACCAAGATATCATTCTCATTAATAATCGGAAACCGGGCGTTTACCGGCGAAACGGAATGATGGGTGTAAAAAACGTATTCCGCATTGTTCGTCTCATTGAGAAACGCCAGGGAAACAGGCGTTTTCCTATGGTCTGAATGAATGATATAATCAGTCGTCAACCCATTGGCTTGCATAAAACCGGTAATGATTTGTCCTACGCGGTCATTTCCTGTTTCACCGATGAAAGAAACCGGAATCCCCATGCGACTCAACGAAATCATCCCATTAAAAACTGAGCCTCCGGGCACNGCAATAAAAGGTTGTTCGTCCTTAAAAATGATGTCCAGGATGATTTCCCCAATCCCTATAACTTTTCTCATCATAAATTAATAACTGATTTTCAATTGTTTTACGGTTTTACGGTCTTTCCGCCTTCCTGACATTGTTGACGACTTTTCGATCCCAAATAACCTCCATGATGGCGTTTGGCATAATCGACATTACTGTAATGAATCTGTTTCATTACGCTGACTACCAACAGGTCGCCGATCACTGTCATCACGGTTGTCGAAGTGGTTGGGGTCAATCCTAACGGACAGACTTCTTTCGGCGAACCGGTGTATAAACATGCCGCCGCTTCTTTGGCTAACCATGTGTCAGGATTTGATGTGATCACAATATATTGTATATCCTCAACCAATCCCCTGGCTAACTGTACCAATTCAACTAATTCCCGCGTCTTTCCCGAATTTGAAATCAACAATAAGATGTCATTCTTGCGTAAAATACCTAAATCACCATGTTGCGCTTCGCTTGGATGAAGAAAATAGGCCGGCGTACCTGTTGAACTGAATGTAGTGGCAATATTCATGGCTACTTGTCCGGCTTTCCCCATGCCACTGGTAATCAAGGCGCCGCCAAGTTCATGAACGGTTTTGACAATCAAATCAATAGCCTTCTCATATTCGTCTGTTACCGGAATATTACGAACCGCTTCCGCTTCATGTTCCAAGATGGAAGTAAGATTTTCTCTTTTCATGGATACAAAAGTAAAAGAATATTTTTTTATCTCAATATAAAATAACGTATATTTGCATCCGTTGATATTAAAAATAACTTTATCAGATGAAAAAGAAATTAACCGGTTCCTTATTTTTGGTGTGTGGATTATGGATGTTGATTGCTTGCCGGCAATCGCCTGAATTTGTTGTGACGGGGGTTGTAGCAGGCGCAGAAGACCAAACAATCTATTTGGAAAATGTCGGACTTGTGTCTGTTGAGTTGATGGATTCGGCTAAATTGAATTCGTCCGGACAATTTACTTTTAAGAAAAAACGGCCTGACTTTCCGGATTTTTATCGGCTACGTCTGAATAATCAATGGATTAATTTCGCCATCGACTCAACTGAAACCGTTTTATTCATTGCCGATGCAGGGACGTTCGCTACCTCCTATTCGGTCGAAGGCTCGGAAAACAGCGTGGCAATCAAAGAAATCACATTAGCCCAATTAGACGCAAATCAGGAAATTATACGCTCTCGCAGAGCGGCCGAAGCGCATACGATTTCTGAGGATGAACGCCGAATGATTCTCTCTGATGTAATCAACAATTATAAGACAGTCGCCTTGAAATATATTTACTCACAGCCAGGCTCAACAGCCTCTTATTTCGCCCTTTTCCAAAAAATTGACGGCTTACTGTTTTTCGATATTTACGACAAAAGCGATTCGCGCGCTTTCGGTGCGGTAGCAACGAGTTTTAACCATCTTTATCCGGAAAATCCCCGTTCAATACATCTATATAATCTGGCATTACAATCACTGAAGATTAGTCGGGGCGAACAAACGATAGATATCAATGAAATTTCCATGAATGAGATTGATTTTCTGGAAATCGAATTGCCTGACATCCATGATAATAAGATAAAACTTTCCGACATCTCCCCAGGGAAAGTTATCATTCTCAATTTTACCGCTTATCAGACTGAGTTTTCGCCGGGATTGAATCAGCATCTGGAAGATATGTATAACATCTTTCATGAAAACGGATTAGACATTTATCAGGTATCTTTAGACAATGACTTGCCTTTCTGGAAAAATGTGGTATCCGGTTTGCCCTGGACGTGCGTCTACGACCCGCAATCGGTTTACTCGCGCGCTGCCGCCATTTATAATGTAACACAATTACCCGCACTGTTTATTTTAGACAGGAACGGTATATTGGTTAAACGGGTTGAAGATTTGANTACGCTCGAAAAAGATATTCAGTCGTTGCTTTGAAAGAAATTTGCCCATAACAGGATCATTCGGTACTCGTAATCAATGGATGGATAAAAAACGCTTCTGCGTGCATCGCTGCAGACAGAAGCGCAAAATAATAAAAAAAGATGAGTAACTTGTTTAGCAAACCAATTTATTTGTCCCTGTAATAATTTTTGATAAAACTCACTGTCTGGTCAAAGATTGGTTTGGTAAATTCTATGAAAAGGTCTTGTTGCGGAGGAGGCATCAAGGGTTCGGTATTGGCCATCTTCTTTTGCCTGTCGGTCAGGGCACGTTCGTCGCCCTTGTAAGTAGCCCATTCGTTGAACCATACAAATTTGCCCTGCACATTCCGATTCTGCTCGACGCGATCGTTGGATGCATTGATTATTCTTACGGAAAGTGTGCCTTGCGAAATCACCTCGCGTCGCAAAGTAGTAAAATCGGCTTTCACCTTGCCGTACACATCCTGACTTCTCCCGTTTACATTCGTTGTGCCAACCAGTACGCTGTCGCGATTCACTTCAACCGTATTTTTCGTTTCTTTCATCGCACCCACCGTAAAATCTGCAAAATCGAGTGCCAGGTAATGGTCAGGTCGGGTGAGACGCTCTCCGTTGGCTTCTTCTTCCGTATAGAAGCGGACGAAAGTATCGCCGGTGACGCGTGTGATCTGAGCCATCAGGTTGTCGTAGAAAAAGTCGGACGAGAGTTGGTATCGCTGCGGTGTGATAGGCTTTTGCACCACAACTTTGAGTGTAGCCTTATTGAGCGCCATGGCAATTTTAGCGTTCACGTCGCGGTATCCCTCCACATATTCGTTGGTTTTCAAATAATAACGGTACGCTTCGCGGGCGCTCTGAATTGTGTTGACATTCATATTCTTATCCCCGAGTTGATACGCTTCGGCTGCGGCTTTAGGCAGCATTTCGCCCAAATGACGGCTGTATTGTTCGGGTTGCGGAATAAGTTGCAACGCCTTNGGACAAGTGTAGATCGCGTCGGCCACACGATTCAGCGCAAGGTACTCGTCGGCGGCAATGCAATATTTGTCAGGGGCGTTCGATTCGTTTGCGTTTTTGATTTTTCGCAGACTGTTCTCTTCCAGTAACGGATAAGCCTGCAAAAGGATTTGCTGCTGTTTGGTGTTGTTGGGGTTGGAGCGAAGTTGCCTGATTGCTTCCATGGCAGCCGTATAATACTCGCCCCGTTGCAGCGCTTTTTTATTGGATGCGCAACTTGCACAAAGCACGGCAACCATTAAAATCCAGCCAATACATTTAATCGGTTTCATTTGATTATTTCTGATTATGATAAAATTCTTACTCAATTTTGTCACAAAGATACGATAAAAAAAAATACGGTGTATCCCTAATGTTAGGGATATGGATATCCCTAAAGTTAGGGATATAAATCGTGTCGTCAGGTACGAAATGTTCCCATAAATAATAGCGTACCTGACAGCAAAATAACGTTGACATGACACAGGTCTATTTTTTCAGTTTGCCGATATAAAGCGTAGGATTTGGTTCTTCGAGGCTATCCGGATCCAGGTGTGTATACCAGTAATAAAAAAATTCTGTATCCGTAATCAATGGATGGATGTTTAACCGTTTCTCTATGTGGTGAATATCATCTGTATATCCATCTTTCATGTTATATCCTGTCCCTGTTTTCGTATCATAACAATAATTGAAGAAACTGCTTTTAGCTTGATTTCGATAAAACGAAAAAACATACCGGGCGCTCCGATACACATTAGCCAACTCAATGATTTTTTCTCCGCCTGAGATACCATCATTCCTGAACTTCAATTTCAATTCAGGAACGAGGTTGTTCTTTTCGATACGATAGAGAGTGTCCTGCATGGCCGTTTCAGACAACATTAGTTTTTGCCCGAAATAATCAGGACAGAAAATACAGGGCCCTGCCTGTGTGCTCACTATGAGTTCACGGCTTGCCATTAGCATGTAGAACATAAGACTTTCATAATTGGCTTTTCTGATTGCCATACTGTCTGTAATCTGAAAATCATGATTCAGCCTGTAAATTTGAGGTTGTGAAAGTGTTCCTTTTGCATCAAACAGTCTAAACTCATCTACCAAAACAAATATGTTGTCATTGATACAGTTCAAATCAAACATAATTTTCCCAGATTCCCGAATAGCGGAAGACTGAAATAAAAAATTTCCGTTCAGATCATAACAGATGATGTTGGTACTTGACATGTCTGTAACAATCAATCGTTTATTTTTTTCATCAATAGCGCATTTGCCTATGCTTCTAAATTCACCCGGACCCTGCCCTATTGAACCAATGGAACGAATGTACTTTCCATCCATACCGAATACGAGGATTTTTGTCGGTTGCGTTAAAAATAGCTGGTTTTCAAACAGCAAGATACCATAAATTTGATCCGGATTGATAAGACTTTCATCTGTCAATTCCAATTCAATCGCCGTTATCTCATCAGCAATCGCCGATAATGATAAAGAAATATCACTGTCCATATCAACAACAATTTCCTGAAAATCACTCTTTCCGACATCTTTGCACGAGAAAAAGAGCAAGAATAATATTAAAAAATAATATAAATGTTTTTTCATCTACTTAAAAAGATTTTTTAAATTAATTACTTATTGAACACAAAACTCTCCGAAAAACCGCTGTAAACTTACGCATTATTTTACGATTAACCAATAAGTTTTTNTGAAAAAGTCACATGCATCTATCTACCTTCGAAATCGAACTTAC
>JGI24702J35022_10001584_pt1 | contig 14114 bp, 13 predicted proteins | sample TergutTh196P4_FD_35022 | JGI IMG/M metagenome (IMG submission 35022)
GATCAGATCCGCCAATATCTTTGATAGAGTACCCCCGCTTGAGATCCCCGAAATAGAGGATATCTCTTCCCGCACGAGCCCGATCCTCTTGGATGCCAAAGCTTCTACGACTTTTATGTAGCGGTCCGCATTCTTGAACAGCGAGCGGTAGAGGTTCGCGTACTCGTTTTGCAAAGGGGCGCCCGGCTCAAAGTACATCCTATCAACATTTTGGGCGAGGCTGCGATCTGCGTCAAAATAATCAAGATAATACGGAACGCCGCCGAAAATCATATACGACTCAAGTATCTGATAACGCGGCAGAGGAATCCCTTTTTCCCGGAAATACTCTTCACATTCCCCAAGCGTGAATGGCGCAAGATTGATTTGATCGGTAAGCCTGTTATGAAGCCCACCCGTGTCATTAACGATATTCGCGATAATCCACGAAGTAGCCGAACCGCAAACGATTAGGAGGACATCATCCCTGAAGGATATCCACCTGTTCCAAAAATGGTCGAGGGCTGACACGAAAGTTGAAGTCGCATTGCCCATCCATGATATTTCGTCCAAAAAAACGACTTTCTTGCCTTTCTTCTCAGACGATTCTATAAGGCTTGTGAGGTTGACGAAAGCCTCAGTCCAAGTCGCAGCCGGCTTATACGCCTTACCTCCGAAGTTGGCGATTTCGTGGTTGAAATTCTCTATTTGTTGCGCCATGCCTCCCTCTTGAAGGCCAACTGCGTAAAACACAAAATCCGATTCAAACAATGATTTGACAAGGAAAGTCTTTCCGACACGCCGCCTTCCGAATAGCGCAACAAACTCCGACTTTTCTGACAGAAAGTGCTTTTTTAGCCGTCTTTGTTCACTAGTACGTCCGATGAGCCTTTGCATATTAACCTCTTACTTCTCAGCAGCCATAAGTGCCTACAAAACACCACTTATGGCTGGTTACTTTGTGACACTATGCATTATACCCCATTGATTTCACTCTGTCTACAAGAGTTTTCCGAAACACCTAGTAATAGTATTTCAGCCATAAGTGCCTATTTAGTGCCACTTATGGCTGGTTTTATGCAACAACCCCCGCCACAGCTTCGGAGGAGCGGTCGCGGCTGTCATTGCCATTACGAGCGATTCCTAATATCTCATCGAGCCGCTACGACTTTGGCGGTAGCTGGGAGAGCAGCAACTGGATTTGACGTATTTTGTCGGCGGGCATATTGTAGCGGGAGGCGATTTCGTCTATAGGCTCGCCCTGCGACAATGCGCCTATTATTCCAGCCGTAATGTCAACGCCCTCTTCGCGCCCCTCTTCGCGCCCTTCCTCGCGCCCTTCCTCGCGCCCTTCTTCGCGCCCTTCCTCGCGGCTTTGCCTGACCAGGGCCCTCCTGAGTTTCTTCTCATTCTCTATCAAATTCGTAAACATACCGCTCACCCTTTCTGCGCTCATCGGCTCTCGGTGTCCAAATCGCCTATCCATTCGGCTTTCACGCAGTCCGCCAAAAGGCTCAAGAACGCCTCCTTGTTGCCGAACACCAGCTTCATCCTGACATCGTGCGGATCGTTCGTTTTTCTTTTGCTCATCCTGCCGCGCTTCCGTTCCCGCCAAATATTTTGGGCCCCGCCACTAGCCTGAAGTTCCTCATGGCACTCCCCGCAGCATGATTATACCATATGGCGCCCGCTTTGCCAATCGCAAAAAAATTTCCATTCTGGAATTTCCGGATATAGTTATTGAAAAAATATGACGGAGTTGGTATAGTATCGAGGATGCGCGAAAAATAACCGGAGCGGCAAACCCATGCTCAACCGCAGAGAGGATAAAACCAACGTGGGAACAAACAACGAATCCAACTCAATATCCCAAAGCATTCTCGATTTTCTTGCGGAAACAGAACCATTCCTTGAGAAGGTCGACGAATTGCCGCCGGAAACCGCAGTCGAACTGTACGATATGTATGGAATCCTGGCGCAAACAGCCACGGAAAACATCGCAATAATCGATCCCGAAATACGCGTTACGATTTGCAACAGACAGGACATGATACTGGAACGGGTGATCGACGTCACCCCCCCGATGTCCTTCAAAGACAAAAAAATATTTACCCCCGCCGTGCAAGGGTACAGACGTTGGAAAAATATCGAGCTGATGAAAGACAAAGGGCTTGCCGGCTACATGCTGGCAAATGAAATCGGCGCACATTCCGTAATGTACTTCGGCACAAAACCCTCAGATTACCCGAACTTATCTGATTTGCCGGGTATGGATATGTTGTATCAAGAAACAGGAAGCGGAACACCTGACGCATACTTAGAACACATAATCGCATCCTATCCCGAAATGGACACACTGATGCTGCACGGCATGTATGAGCAAACAATAGGCTATCTCGACGCATACCGCAAACTGCGCCCGGACGGCAAGGTGTTTTGCGGCCTTGACATGAACAGCTATTGGATGCGCAACATTCAATGGAGTTCAGCAGCAGCAAGAAATTTTGCGACTCAGTGCGACGTCATCGCAACGTCATGCCGCCCCCTGCGCGACGCGCTCAACCGGAAAACTTCTGTTCATTTTCCGTGCCACTGGTTCCCGAACGGATTTTACAACCCGACCGGCGTTGAAGTCATTGCTGATCCTGAGCAAAAGGAAAATACTATTATGACAGTTGGGAGAATAGGAACACCGGACAAGAACAACGCAGAATTACTTGTCGCATTTGCGAGAGTCTCTAATGCTTTGCCCGGGTGGAGCCTTCGCTTGGTCGGCCCTGTCGAAACAAAATTCCAGCCGCTCATCGAACACTACTTCTCTGAACGACCGGATTTAGAAGACCGGGTGGTTTTCACCGGCGCGATTATGAACAAAGGCGAGCTGTACAAAGAATATGCAAAAGGCAAAGTATTCGCGCTCACTTCCCCATCAGAAGGCGGGACCCCAAATGTGTACGCAGAAGCGCTTTTCCACGGCTGCATGTTTATAACGTCGGACATTGATGGGGCTGACGACATAACAAATTTCGGGGAACTCGGTATCGTGTACAAACTCGGCGATATCGACGCACTATCATCCGCACTGGTGAAAATGTGCTCCAACGCCAATAAAACGGCACTTCAAAAGCACATCCCAAAAGCCCTTGCGTATGCAACCAAATACTACGACTGGAACCGCAACGCGAAAAAACTTGCATATATGCTGTATGGAGTGCAGGAAACATAAAAAATAATTTGAGTTTTTCTGGTATTTTCAAAACACTATTAGTTTTTGAAAACCCCAAGTAATAATGTGCAAACAGTCACCGAATCATTTCAGAAAGGTCTTTGAGCAAATCAAAGCCTCACTAACAACTTGCCACATGTCAAGATACTTGTAAGTTCCAAGCCTTCCGCCGAAAATGACACTCTCTTCATTTGCGGCCAGCTCCTGATATTTCTCGTAGACAGAAGCGTTGCGGTTGTCATTGACCGGATAATACGGCTCGTCACCCTGCTGCCACTCCTTTGGGTACTCCCTTGTTATCACTGTCTTCTCCTGCGTACCGAACTCAAAATGTTTGTGTTCAATAATTCGCGTGAACGGCACATCTGAAGCAGTATAATTGACCACGGCGTTTCCTTGGAAATTTGGGATATTTAAAACCTCTGTTTCAAAAGACAAACTCCTGTAATCCAACTCACCGAAACGGTTGCCATAATACTCGTCTATCATGCCCGTATAAACAATGGCTCTAGCAGCATCCCTATAGCCATCAATATCGCTAAAAAAGTCCACGCCAAGCCTGACATCGCATTTGTCCAGCATCTTTTCGATGATTTGATTATACCCGCCCACCGGTATCCCCTGAAACCTATCGTTGAAGTAATTATTGTCAAACGCAAACCTCACAGGCAGCCTTTTAATTATGAACGCCGGCAAATCTGCGCATTTCCTGCCCCATTGCTTTTCCGTGTACCCTTTTATCAGCTTTTCATAAATATCAATGCCGACAAGCGAAATAGCCTGCTCTTCAAGGTTTTTCGGCTCAGTGACCCCCGCACGCTGCTTTTCGATCATCTCCCGCGCCGCAGCGGGTGTTTTTACGCCCCAGAGCTTATAGAATGTATTCATATTAAAAGGCAAATTATATAATTCGCCCATGTAATTGGCTATGGGCGCATTCGTATACCTGTTGAATTCGGCAAAACGGCTCACGTATTCCCATATCTCTTTTTCATTGGTATGGAAAATATGCGCGCCGTACCTGTGCACGGTGATACCCTCGATGTTTTCGCAGTACACGTTCCCGCCGATATGCTCCCGCTTGTCGATGACGAGGCATCTCTTGCCCCTTTGTGTCGCCTCAAATGCGAACACTGCGCCGAACAGCCCGGCGCCCACAATCAAATAGTCGTACATCGATCCTCCAAATCTTCGTCTTTCGAACGCAAGGTACTGAATAGGCAAGACCTACTGAGTAGTTACTTTTGGACAACTCTGTCACTGCCCGCTCCGAAACGCAAAAAGTCCAGGCGCCTTTCCTTTGGCGTGACGATGAGCGCATCCCATAGTTCCTGCGTTGCCTCGCCAAGGCGGCGCTCCGGGGTAAATGCGCCCCTTGGCTTGTAATTGGTGAAATACTCGGTCTTTGAGCAACCAATGGACACCACGGAAAAAGACAGACCATTGTAAACCTGATCGGTGTGGTTGTGCCCGTTTATAAAAGCAAGGATTTTTCCGGCTCGCGGTCCCGCGTTGAACCCTTCAAGGATGTCAATCAGTTTTTTGCACCTATAGATTCTGGTCGCCCAATACTGCAGCTTGACCATCGGCGCCAGATGGTTGAATATCAGAATATCATACTTATCAGGCGTGTCCGCAAGCGTTTTCTCCAGCCACCGCAAACAAGCCGCAGAATATATGTACCTGTGTACCCGTGTATGGTCGAAGGAATGCAGGAAAATGAACCGCATCCTATGCTCATGAAAATCTTTATAATACCACGGGCTGTCCGGCTCCCGCACAGTATAGCTGTCGGAATGCGATAGATAAAGCCTGCACTGTTCGCTGCGTGAGAACGGTTCGGGATTATTACGGAAATAATTCGCATCATGGTTGCCTATTGTAATATACAGCGGAACTCCCATCGAATTGAGGTCGTTGATGACATTATCTACATATTGTTTTGTCGCATCAGCAGTAACCAAACCATCTGTAAAGTCGCCAAGGTGCAGTATTCCGTCAAACTTCTCTTTTTCATGTACGGTTTTCAGCGATGCAAGAGTGTCGTCCCAAGTGCCGTTTACCGTGAAATGCGTATCCGTGAGCAAAGCAAACAAGAGGGAGTCTTCTGTCCTGTTCTTTTCTATTTTACCCAGGAGTTTTTCGCATTCATCTGTGATGAAAGGCTTAGCTACAGCCACAGGACTTGTCGGCGTCTCACTGATAAATGAGATCAACTCGTTTACCCTCTCTGCCTCGCTGTCATCAAAATCCGCGCCATCGACCCGCTTGAAGCACAAGCGGAAATAGCATGGTTGCGAGAAAACATAGTCATTTTGCCGGTATGAGTTCCCTGATAGATCGCCGTTGTATTTCGTCCAGTTATGGTCCGGATGGTAGGAATAAGTGTAAATATATTTTTCATCAACTTCAAGGCTATACGTAGCGACATTAAACAAATACCGCTCGTCCAGCAGACACAACCTGTCTCCCGGCATCGCCTTGTAAAAAGAAATGGTAGACATCCTATCCGGCACCCCAAGGTCTTCAAGCCCCGTAGAAGCCCTAATCGTCATCCCTACTCGCGCAGCAAATCTAATCATTCCAACGCCTCGCCGTCAAGCAGATGCGGATCGTCGGTGAAAATCCCATAAGCCCCCTGACTGATTAGCCGTTTTGCAACACCGACATCATTTACTGTAAAAACAATGATGCTAATGCTGTTTTCTCTGACCGCATTCATAAAATCCTCATCGAGGCTCTTTATATGTGGATGGATGAATTCCACGCCCGTTTCACGCATGGAGGTCGCCAAAGCCTCGCCATCAAGCTTTCCCGAACAGATGTATCCGCAGAGTATGTCCGGGGCAAGCTTTTTCATTTTATTCACTGACTCGTGGTTGAATGAGGAAAAAATCACCCGGTCTGATAACCCACGCGACCTCACCATCTCCAATACCTTTTCCTCCAAGCCTTCATATGGTATCTTATTGTTCTTTAATTCAATATTTGTTATAAACGGAAGATCCTCGACCAGGTCCAGATACTCGGAAAGGAGCGGAATCCTCTCGCCTTGCCCGGCATCCAGTTCGCGCAGTTGGGCATAGGTAAAGCCGCAAACAGCGCCGCTGCCGTCCGTGGTGCGCTTTACGTCCTCGTCATGGATTATGACAATTTGGCCGTCCTTTGACAGCTGCACGTCCAGCTCGATCCCGTAACACTTCGCCTCAACCGCCTTTTTGAAGGCGAGCACAGTGTTCTCGGGATACTTTGCGCGATAGCCCCGATGCGCGAAAACTCTAATCATTGTTTACTCCCCATGAAGCCTCAGCCTGGAAATCGGGTGCGTTTTCCGCTCATTTTCCGGAGGCAGGGCCATGTAGTCGCCATACTTGAATGTCAGGTATTCGTCATACTCCGCAATACCATAAAACATAGTGCCTTCAAACGAGTATTCAGCGGATGTGTATGCCCACTTGCGCAAATACCCGTGGTCTTTCGTCGGTGTTGGGAAAGTCAAAATACGCGCCCATTCGCTTTCATGCCTGTTGCTTTTTCCAACAAATCGGTCGAAACGCCGGAACAGCCAACTAACCGGAATCCTTCTTAACAATTGATACGCTACACGTTCTAATCCATTAGCGCTTTTCCACCCGGCTTCCGACCAAAATGCTTTGCGGAATAAAAAACACCTGAAACAATTAATATCCCGCAGCAGCTTGTTGTCAGGCACATTGTCGATTGGAAAAATATCGATGAAAATCCCCTGTTCATATGGCATATGCTCCTGATCGAGCCTGATAAACTCCGTCCCCTTGAGCCGCAGCTTGCCGTATCCCCAGCGGTAGCCCGGGGTATTCCTGTGGTCTTGGAAATAAAATCTTGAAACATCAAGCTCGTTCTCACAAGCAGTGCGGAATTTCTCGTATTCATCGCGCAAAAACGCAACGTCCGCATCGTCGTCCCACGGAATAAACCCGCCGTGCCGTATCGCGCCAAGCAGCGTCCCCGCAATAATTTGATAATTAATGCCGCATTTGCGGCAAATCCGGTCAACCTCGCGGAGTAATTCAAGTTCTGTAAGCTGAACGGCGCGAAGCTCCTCCGGTGACAAAAGATAAGCCTGCGGCATAGTCGCAATAATTCCTCTCCTGCATGGCTGCGCTAAGCTCCACGCCCACTGTTTTTTCTCGCAGGAGCGCAACAATGACTAGCGCATCGATGCCATCCATCGACATTTCTAATGTTCCGGGCTATCAACTCTCATCTCTATCTCGTCCCTTCCGAGGAAGGCGAAGGCAGCACAATAAATGATCTTGCCGCTGCCTAAATACTTCTTGTGGTAACCCCTGACCCTTATCTGCTCCATACCATCATAAAGAGCTTTATCAAAGAGCGCCCTCTTTTTCTCATCGCTTGCGTCGACTGGGCAGTGCTCATACTTGAACTCCATAACATAAACCTTGTCTTCGAGTTCTAGCACTGCGTCCACCCTGCCTGTTGATACGGAGACTTCCACATCCATATCAAACCCGAGCAAGGTCATCGCGGCGTAGAAAATCGAATGGTAATACGCCTCCAATGGGACATGAATCTCATATGGAATAGACGCAAAAAGGCGGCGCAGTATCTCAAGCATCCGCTGCAAATCGCCGGACTCAAGCGCGTCGCTTATTTCAAACTGCGCACGTTGCGCCGCAGTATCCCCGCTTTCCGTCATTGCAGATAAAATCTGCAAACTAAATGCATCCCGGACTTCAAAATTCGGGATTTCCAAAAGATAAACAGGAGCGCCCCTCGTTTCTATCATCTCTTTGACTGTTAGATATCCTGTCTGGAACAATAGAGGTTCCAGCTCCATTTTTTTGATATCGACGGTATCAAGCACCGCCTCAGTGATTTTCAGGTTTTTAAGCGCCAAGTAGGATTCAGGCTTTTTCTTTATCAAATCAATCAGGAATTTTGGAGTCCCACTCGAATACCAGAACCCCCCAAATCTTTCCTGCCCGAAAAAGCTCAGAAGCGAAAACGGGTTTATCACCCTGTTCACGCCATCCCACGAATAGCCGTCGTACCACGCGAGTATCTCGTCTTGAATGTTCTGAAAAATCTGAAACCTTTTCAGTTCTTTTAATCCGTCGATATGCTCGCCGAAATATTTGCCGAGGTCTTCGGTGGCTATCCCGCATATGTTCGCGTACTTTTCCGTCATTGTTATATCTTTGAGGTTGTTGAGCTCTGAGAAAACCGAAGTCTTCGTGAATTTTGAGACCCCGGTGAGGAATGTGAATCTTAAATGCGGATCCATTGACTTGAGTATGCCGTAGAAGCCCCTTATCACCTGCCTGTTGGCTTCGGCGGCTTCGGGCTCGCTTATGTGGTCCAGCATCGGCTTGTCGTATTCGTCAATAAGAACGACGACCCGCCGGCCATACTTCTCGTGCAAACCCTCTATGAGCCGCTTGAACACAGCCCCCGGTTCCGTGTCGCTAATGCTGAGCCCTTCTTTTACGATGCGGTCATTCAGTTCATCCATAAGCGATTTTTTGAGAATTTCGGACGTTTCATTGGGAATGTTGCTCATGTCCATGCGTATCACCGGATGCTTCTCAAAGTCATATCCGGAATCGTATATCCACAGCCCTTTAAAAAGCTCCCTGTTTCCCATGAATGCTTCGGCTATCGTGTCGAGCAAAAGGGACTTGCCAAATCTCCTTGGTCGCGACAGGAAATAATAACTGGCGTCGTTGATAAGGTCGTATACATATTTGGTTTTGTCCGCATATACATAATCGCCTTCAATGATTTTCCTGAAATTCTGAATACCGATCGGCAAATTCTTCATCATCACACCTCGCATCTGTCTAGGTGCAGCCATTTTATCATAGAAAAGGGATTACAAGCAAGCTTTGCATATTCTCACAGAAATTGTCCTGCCCCGCCCGGTTGAAGAACCAATATCATAGCCCCTCCCCCGAATAAATCCTCTCCAGAACCTTTATCTGCTCCTTTATCGAATACCCTGCCGCCGCAACTTCCGCCGAACGATCGCGTCGATGGTATCCGTTATGTGCAATTTTTAGTATCTCATCGCGCCATAACCCAACGTCAAGTCTCAACTGCATTGCGTTATCGGAAACGACGGCTTCCTCCGGTACGTTTTCGCTCAATACACAGAAAACACCGGAGCATTGCGCCTCGATAGCTGCAATTCCCAATCCCTCGAACCGCGAAGGCATAACAAAAACATCAGCCGCTTGAAGGAGATTCGATACATCACTACGAAACCCCAGAAACATAACCTTTCCAGAGACGCCCAACTCAGCGGCTTCCTGTTCCAGCTCATCGCGCAAGTTCCCATCCCCTGCAAGTAAAAGAACCGCATTCGGCAAAAGTTCCGATAACTCATTGAAAACCATGAGAATAAATGATTGGTTCTTCTGATATACCAGTCTTGCAGGCTGCAGAATGACGAATTTATCTTCCAGCCCCATTTTTGAGCGGACATCTGTCCGCGTCTCTTCGTTGTACGAAAATTCTTGTGCATCTATCGCGTTCTTCAAAATTGCTATCCGCTCTTTTGGTATCTGAGGCCCAAATAAAAAATCGGCGGCAAGCTCAGAACACGCCGCAAAATGCGTCGCCAGTCCGGTGTTAAACCTTGCTTTCCATTCATCATGTGCCGCAAGAAGCTTCTCCCGCTCCATCCGGTCGGCATCATCAACGCCCGTCGAATGCACGTGGACGATGATTCTCGGCACGTTTGCCTTAATGGCAAGCTCCTCTGCAAGGAATCCACGCCAAAAACTCGTGTGTAGGTGGATAGCGTCGTAACTATTTGATAGTATTTCTTCAATTTCCGCACGGAAACGCGCTTCATCGTCTTCTTGGCGGCAGCTTAGATGATAAACCCTGCATCCCTGCTCGACCAGTTCGCGCTCAAAGCTCAGCTCTTTATCCAACGTTACCCAATCGAAAACAAAGCGGTCTCTATCAATATGCTCCCAATTGCGAAGCGCATATTGCGTAATCCCGCCCTTAGCGTTACGAACGGGCATTTGAAGTATTCTAGTTCTCTTATTCATATTGTTTGTTGTTATGCGCAGGCGAGTTAGCACTGTTGCATCTCATACAGTGAGTCACATAGCCTTTATCCGGCTGTCTTGAGATGACTTTGTATAGTTCGCGACGCGTTGCGTCCGTTTTTGGCTGCCGCAAATCAAATGCGTCGCCTTTTTCATTAATTCCTTCTTCCGCAACCAAAAGAGACCATGCTTGCTCCGCACAAAGGTATAACCAGCCATTTACTAATCCTGTACCTGCCACCCAACAGGTTTTGTACTGTTTTCGTAGTTTCTCCATATCAGTCTCTTTCACAATTCGCGGATCTCCAAAATCAATCCAAGTTTCCCTGTTTCCTCCTGCTCTGTTGAAATACCAATCAACGCCAAACAAATTACATTTCTCTTTCAGTCTCTCTGTGCTTTTTATGTTTTCGGGATAATTTGAAAAACCAAATATTGTCTTTGATTCCGCGAAACGTTTCATAGCATCGTCACTTGGCAATACTGTTCCATTTGTCTGCACAGTTAAATAACCATATCGATTTGAGTAACTACTGAAAATATATAAACAAATGTCAGAAATCTCATTATTGAGCAAGTTTTCGCCAACGGCAAAATTTATGTTCATTGCAGTGTCAATATGCATAAATACCATATCAATATCGGACTTAACTTTATTTATCTCAATATGTCTTTGATTCACAGACATCGGCATAAACACTTGGCATGCTTTACATCTCATATTACACATCGTTGTTGCTGCAATATCAATTGTCTTTATCGCTAACTCATTTTTCATTTCCCAAAAGTACCACGGAATGAAGTCGTGTATCACATAGAAGTCATTGTTTTCTTCAAAACCTTCTGCTAACAAAAAATTTCGTACTTGCGTTGGAATATTTATTGCAACAGCTATTCTAGATTCCGATAGCTCATCTTTGACCTCAGCATAACTAACAACGGGCACTCCGCAAAAAACTGTCCCTTGCTTTACAGAGTCATTATCGATTAATGCCTTAAATGATAACTCATCTCGCATAAACTCTATAAGCCGCTGACCATACTCACCGGCACCCCATATGTAGTAATTATTTTTTTGCATACACTACCTCATTTAAAATGGGGATTTGCATTTATCTATAGTTTGTCGTTATACTGCATATAGAACAGTATCGAAATGCGAGGTACTATAGTGCCGTAAGTAGAGTTTATAGTCAGAATTTAGTGATAAAATATACTGCGGAATCTCGATGATGTCTTCCGGATTATGATAAACACTTATAGCAAGCTTTGGGTGATATGCTTTTATTGTAAACTCTGCCCCTTTAAGCGCATTTAATTCTGAACCTTCAATGTCCATTTTGATGAAATCTACTCTTTCTCCATCTAATACATAGTCCAGTTTCACAACTGAGATTTGTTCAGATTGTCCTAATCGTTCCTTTGTAACACGAGAATAATATGGTGATGTTTTATCGCATATGAAACTTATTTCTCCATTCTCGTTCCATAATCCGCATGAATAAACAACTATGTCTCTAAATCCCGATGCTTTTTCTACACACAGCGAGTATTGTTCCTTATTTGGCTCAAATGCAATTATCCTATCATATTCATACTCGCTCCATTTCATGAATCTTCTGGCTGTCTCGAAATCATAGGCACCTGCATCAACAAATCTCCCCCCTCGAGATATAGGTACAGTTTCGTCAAAATACTGAGAATTTGAATTCTTCTCAAGAAAATGTGAAAGTATGTGTATTCTATCCTCTGTGAAACCCATTTTTAGCAAATCAGCTAGAATCTCTTTATAATCCATCGGTGATATTACAATACTTCTGTCCTCATATTTGCCTTTCATTTCTAGCATAGATATTATCGGGAATCCGTTTAATAGAGTTCCTTGTTTCGCTTCATCAGTATCACAAAATGCTATTATTTCGACTTTATTATTGCAAATATCTAAAAACAAACGCCCTCTCGTTCCTGCACCATATACAATCACACACTCTCCGGCAAATGAACTAACGAAAGAGTCAAGCTGCTGTTGAAGCTCAGGAGTTGATCTAACTATATACGAGATAGACTTATAATCTCCAGTTAACGAAAATAGTAGCCTCATTCTAAATATCATCTTTGATATTTCATCACTGAGGCAGCTGTATATACCCATCGAGGCTTTACATATTGCTTCAAAAACATCAGCCATCTTTTTCTCCTCCCGATAAATTTGACAAATGGGTGTGGTGAAAGTGCTAAACCTAGTTTTTACAGTCTCGTATTAGAAAACAGCGTATCAAAATCAACACGTTCAAACATCTCCAATTTTCCCCCTCGTGTTGCATTAAGTATGGATATGTTATGTTCACGAGCGTATTTTTCTGCCCGTAAATAGCCATTTTCCATTCTCAATTCGATCGTCTCTGTGCTTTGGGGTGCAAGAAATGAGTTATATTGGTATAAATACTCCATATCTTCTGAATAAAAGTGCTGCTTTTCAGATAAATATGCCTCAAGGTTCTTGGGATGCATTGTACCACCATCAACGCCAACAAGATATATTTTGCTAAAGCCCATATATATTGCCAGTTGAATCATTACGTACATAACAGTACTGTTTGTGTATAACGCTTTTGATGCATCGTGTGAAAAGTCTGGTAATCCATGTAACTGGTTACTCGTAATAACACTGGTATATACAACTCTCCCTTTTCCGCAATTAAGCAGTTTCATTGTCCTTTGTACATCATCTACATAAGCTTCGTTCAGGGTAGGAAAGAACTTATATTCTGCCTCTGTTTCCTTTAGCATTTCTACCTTATACCTAAATAGAGATGGGTCATATGCAAGAAAATAGTTAGGTCTCCACATGGTTTGACTAAAAATTTCACTTATAGCATTGCAGCCGAAAGATATTTCACTATGTATAGATATGGTTGTCAAATCACCTGCTGTGAGGCTAGGCCCATTCCCAACTAAGAAGCAACGTTGTCCTTTGTGTAGGTCTTTGAAATTTTGAATTTCAGAATTGCTTATCAAGTCATCTAGGTGTACAAGGTCACCGAAAATTTGATATTTAATCCCATAGCATTCACACTGGCTGGCAAAAAAGGTTGTTGCTTCAGAGTTTGCAGTTAGTACAACATCATAGTAGTCTTTTATACTTTTCAACGCATCAAATGAAATGACTTGTTTTCCCCATACAGTCTGTCCTGCTTTGTTATTATCGGTAAAACAGAAAACCGTCTCAGCTCCAAAGAAGTCCATTGCTCTGCGTCCAATAATCCCCGCGCCAAACAGTATGAGCTTCTTACCCGTCAGCATTTTTCAAAACTCCTTATTGTTCATTGGGGTATTCCAGTACTATTAGTCCTGCCAGTCGAGTACAGTACAATCATTATGCATTGCTTGGGTGGGCATTCATCGGTAATTCTTTTATAGCACTTCCATTCTCGCTTAATGTGTCGGGTATATCCATGATTGAAACCCATCGTCAAGTTTCTGTTCACCATGCCACATGATGGCCGTTTGTCACTCGTCTTTAATCCTTAATGATTGCAATAGTGCTTCCGTCGCCAATTGTCGTCTTCGGTATGAACCGCCCGAGTTGCTGTTCGAAATCTTGGACTGCCCTCTTCACCCCTGATAGCGCCTTTGCAAGATAGTCGTGGCACAGGATGACACCGCCTTGGGCCATCCTCTCCCAAAAATACATAAATGATTCAAGCATCGGTTGGTATAGGTCAAGATCTAGGTTCACAAAGCAGAAGACTTCGTCAACACCGTCAAAGGATTCAGGAATCCAGCCTTTCCTTACCACAATATTCTCGGCAAAAGGCATTTGTGCTAAGACCTCGGTCACGGAT
>JGI24702J35022_10001585_pt1 | contig 14109 bp, 8 predicted proteins | sample TergutTh196P4_FD_35022 | JGI IMG/M metagenome (IMG submission 35022)
CTGTCTTCTCTGCACCGATGATTATCAGCCCCGTACCATTTTTGAAAACGGGCATATCAACAACAGCCTCCGCATCTGCGTTGAGGAGGGGGTGCCCCCGATGATGGCGCTGCGTATGGCTACCCTAAACGCCGCCGAATGTTTCCGCCTAGCCGACAGGGGCGGCTTTGCACCGGGGCTTAGGGCGGATATTGTCCTTGCCGAAGACATTGAAAATTTTAGAGTAAACAGGGTATATATCAGGGGAAAGCTCAGGGCCGACAAGGGCGTGTACCGTGAACCGGCATCAAAGTCGGGGCAAGGGTCCAGTGACGACCGCTCCATGCGCGGGAGTTTCCATGTAAAGGGTTTTTCCGTAAAAAAGCTCGCCCTTCCATTGCAGTCAGATACTGTACGGACGATAGATGTTAACCCAGGCAGCATAATTACCGGAAAGGGTAGGGCTGTGGTCAAGCGGGATGCCACCGGATCCTTTATCTTTGATCCCGCCATCGACATCGTGAAAATCGCTGTGGTTGAACGCCACAGGGGCACCGGAAACGTCGGGGTTGGTCTAATCAGGGGCTACGGCATACGTTCCGGCGCAGTCGCCGTTTCAGTAGCGCACGACTCCCACAACATCATCGTAGTCGGCGTAAACGACGCCGATATGTTCTCCGGGGTAGAAAGGCTCATCGCAATCGGGGGCGGCGCAGTCTTAATCAGGAACTGGGACGTGCTTGAAGAAATGCCCCTTCCCCTTGGGGGCATCATGAGCGATCAATCAGGCGTTTGGGTGGACACAAAGCTTAAAACCCTTGAAAAAATGGCTATTGAAGAACTTGGCGTCTCAAAAGATGTGGATCCCCTCATGACCCTTTGCTTCATGGCCCTTCCGGTTATCCCGTCGCTCAAAATAACCGACATGGGGTTGTTCGATGTAGATGCATTTAAATTTATCACTGTGGAAGCGGAGTAAATCGCAGTTTTATTCGTGGCGTCAGGGGCCTGACCAATGGGGAACTGTTATTGGGTAAATATTATTCTCTCGTTTTTAAATAACCTGGATAATATTTCTGTCCCTGTAACGCTGTAAAGTATGTTCGAAAGCATTGTAATCAGTACATGAAAAAAGGAATAATCCCGGCTGAATATTCCGTTTAATAGTTTTATTGTGTTGTAAAAGGGAATGATGCTGTAATACCAGGCATTTATTCCTTCGCTTCCATAAACAGTGCCAAGCAAGCTAATGGTTATTATTGCCAAAATAATAGGTGAAAGCAGCATCTGCGCTTCTCTGACAGTGCGGGCAAAGATTGAAACTATTGAAACAAGGATAACGATAAAATAAGCAATTGATAGCAGTATTAACAGCAAAGATATACAATCACACAAACCATAATAGCTAATATCAATTGCAAATTCCGAATCTGGCGTTTGCATGGAAGACAATGCTGTGTTAAAACTGCCCACCAGGCGTTTTAGCGAAAAAACGATTCCCAAGAAACCTGAAATGCCGCATAAAAATGTTTCCAGGCCAAGGGCAAGTACTTTGCCGGCGGCAAGCTCCCTGGTACTCATTGGTACTATCATTATTGCCCCAAGAGTTCCTTTTTCCTTTTCCCCTGTAATAGTGCCAATAACAATGGCCATGGCCCCATAGAAAATAAACAGTAATACAAACACCGGCAGCATCATAGATAATAAAAACCCCGTTCGATCCTGGTTTTTCGCTAAATCACCGCCGCCGTTTTTATTAATATCAAACTTGTTTACCAAGCTGGTTTCCCATTCGTTTAGAATCATAATTAGTTTTCCGTATTGCTCGGTGGTTCCATTGGTCAATGAATTGTAATAAATATGTATTTCTGGAGCGCTTTCTCCCCCCTGTACATCGTACATTGACACCTGCATATCAAACTCAGGAGGAAAAACGATCAGCAATTCATTGCTTTTCCCTGCAATATTTTTTTTTATTGCCTCTGCCTCGTGTTCTGAAACGCTTGTAAGTTCTATTCCCATTGAACTCAAGACTGTGCCTGCTGTTGCTGAGGGCTTTATTGCAAAAAATACAGTTTGTGATTTTGTTTTATTGAGCAACGTGAAAAGATTTGGTACTACAATGGCATAAAGGAAAAAAAGAACTACCCCAGGAAAAATCAGGGCTATAATTATCATCCGCCAGTCTTTGAAAAAACGATGTAGCTCTTTTTTGGCGATTATCATAAGTCTGCCCATAATGTTATTCCTTGCCCTTTCCGCTGCAGTATTCGTCATAGAGGGAAAAGAATTTTTCCTCCAGATTTGTTTGCATGTTTATCGCAGACAATGAATCGGAGTATAACATACGACCATCAATAATTACTCCTACCCGATCGCATATTTTTTCAACCAGATTGAAAATATGGGTTGAAAGAATGATTGTTTTCCCCTGTTCCTTCATTTCCCTTAGAAAATCAATCACGTTCCTGGCTGCTACAACGTCAAGGCCATTGGTTGGCTCGTCAAAAAGAAGCAATGGGGGATCATGGACAATGGAAAGCACAAGGGAAACCATTTGCCTCATTCCGTTGGAAAGTGCAGCAACCTGTTTATAGGCATAATTATGAATGCCAAAACGTTCGAACAGCAAAGCTTTGCGTCTATGGATTGTATCCTTGGGTACTTCCCTTAGCGCAGCAAAAAAATTAAAAAGATAGTCAGGGGTAAAAAAATCTTCAAGCCGCAATTCTTCCGAGAGGAATCCAATCCTGCGCTGTACTTCAATTTTATTGTCCCTGACGCTAATGCCGTCAATAAACACATCGCCTGAATTGCTTTTAATTAGACCAGCGGCAATCCGCATTGCAGTGGTTTTGCCTGCGCCATTAGGCCCCAGAAGGCCGAATATTTCCCCTTTTTTAACAGAGAATGACAAGCTGTTAAGAGCTGTTTTTATTTTTGTCCGTTCAAGAATTCTTTGACGCTTATTTAACTTATAGTTTTTAACAAGTGATGAGAATAGTAGATAGTCTTCCATAAGGCTGCATCATTTTGCTACCCCCCCCTATATGATTATGGTAATGGAGGGGCAGCAGCAAGAAAGGCTATACATACCTAATTACTAAAATAACCACAACAGCCACAACCACAACAAGTCCAATCAATGCAAGAATACCCATAGTTTTACCCCCATGAAAAATTATAATGAAATTATTGTATTGGAACCTTTATTCAATGTCAATACGTACTAACCTATGTCATCTATAAAATAATCTGCTTGCCCCGGACATATTTCCCGACAATGTGGCTGTCATCAGATAGGTACACTGTGCGTTCAAGCCGGTCCCGGATACTTAACGCTGAAGGACAGCGGAAGCTTCCGTCGTCGATGACGAGGGCATCGAAGTCCCAGCCCGGCTCAAAGGAACCGGCGGAGCCGAACTCGTAGCCATCGGCTACGCCGTTGGCCTTTTTTTCCGGTGCGCGTCCTGGTTTCCCGAAAAATGCGCCGCCCCCGGCGGTTCCCATGTAGAAGACTTCCTCAAGGGTCAGCGCTTTTTCACCAGAGGCAATCAGGGCCTGGCGCAGTTTTGAAACCTGTATGGCGTCTGTCATCGCCCGGAAAATTGAGGTGTGGACCCCGCCGGCAACATCGCTCCCAAGACCAAGGGGGATGCCCCTTTCCATAAAGCGCCTTACCGGGGCAATCCCTGAAGAAAGGTTCATGTTCGACTGGGGGCAGTGGGCTACGTAAACCCCTTTTTCCGCCAGGATGTCCATTTCCCTTTCATCTGACCAAACGCAGTGGGCCATGATGGCATTTCCTTCCAGGAGGCCCGCATCTGCATAGGCTGCGGCGTAGTTCTCGCTTTCGGGGCAGAGTTCCCTTACCCACTCGACTTCTTTCCTGTTCTCGGAAAGGTGGGACTGAAGAGGGAGGCCGCTTCTTTTTTGAATTTCGGAGAGGCCTTTCAAAAGCTTATCTGTGCATGAGGGGATAAACCTTGGGGTAATTATCGGGGAAGAGTTTTTGTAAAGCCCCTCGCCATGGCGCTTGAAAAATGCGTCTAGCCATTCGGAGGCTTGCGAAACGCCGTCGTCTTCCTTCAAGTATTCAGGGCAGTTCCTGTCCATGCTCAGCTTCCCAACGTAACTCACAAGGCCGCTTTCTTCCAGCATGTCCATCAGCAGCAGCGTTCCAGGGCCATGGATTGTTGCGTAAACGCACAGCCTTGTGCTGGGTCCTTTTTTGACGTGGGCGACAAAACGGCCGTATGCTTCACGGGCATATTCCAGGTCCCGGTATTTCGCTTCTTCCGGGAAAGTGTTTTTGTCGAGCCACTCCAGGAGTTCCATGTCCATTCCCAGCGCCCGGAAGGCAAACTGGGGCGCGTGGATATGCAGGTCCGTAAGCCCCGGCATGATGAGAGCACCGGAATAATCCCTAACCGGCAGGTTGAAGTACTCTTTGGGAACGTCCTTGAAAACGCCGCCTGATTTCCCGCCGCTGCAAAGGAGCAGGCTGTTTTCCGCAGTTTCAAGTGTGTTGGGAGATGAACTCCAGCAAATATCGCCCTTTAAAAAGAATGAAGTTTTATCCACAAGATTATTATATGGTAAAAAGGGAGAAGGGGAAAGGGAAAAATTAAAAATTATAAAGTAAAATTAAAAAGTAAGACTCTTTTCTTTCTCTTTTACCTTTTATCTTTTACCTCTTAACTTGTCTCTGGTTCCCTTTTTATGTTATCATCCGGGAAAATGACTAAAACATTGTTTTGGGGGATTTATGGCTAAAAAAGAAGGCAGTGCTGAATTAGCAAACATTATTCCCATACCGCCCGGACAGTATGATCCAAGGGCCGTAGCTATAAAAACAGACGAGGGACACTTTTCTGCTGTTGGCATTTCGGACACTTCGGACATATCCAGGAACACTACCGAAACATACAAGAACAACAGGCCCGATTACCCGGGCAAGATTGGAGGCAGCGGGCCCGGCTACACGGGCAAGATTGGCGGCAGCGGGCCCGGCTACACGGGCAAGATTGGCGGCAGCGGCCTGGGCAGCATACGCTACAAAATATTCATACTCATCCTTGTTCTTTCCCTTGCCTCGTTTGCCGGTTTTGGCATTTTTGTGGTGAACAGCCTCCGGATGCAGGAGATTGCCCGGGACTTTTCCGAGAACTACAACGAATCCCTTGCCGGTGAAAGTTTCAACCTGTTTAATGCGTTCCTTGATACAATTCAGGAAGGCTCTGGCGTTTCCCAGACCCTTGGGGAAAGCTACTTCGCGCTCAGGGATACCATGAGCAGGGCAGAGCTGGCCGATGCCATGCTCCGGGCGTACCGCACTACCTTTGCCAGGGAAACCGCTATGTTGGGCGGCGGCGGCTTCTTCGAGCCTTACGCGTTCTACGGCGATGTGTACGACTTCCACTGCTTTGTCAGCAAAGTCCTAAGCCCGGGGGGGCAGCTTCCATCTGAGAGCGACGTCCTGTGGGCCGGCGACGAGTGGGAATGGGACGTGGATACCTACGAGGAAGGCTGGTACCTCAGCGTCATTCCTAAGGGGTGGGATCGCGGGAGGCCAAGGGAAACGCGCTACAATTGGAGCGAACTGTATGTTGACACCTCGGTTGATGTCCTTATGGTTACGGTGGGTCTGCCTATCTACAGCCCATCACAACAAATCGTAGGCGTGGCGACGGTGGACGTTTCGCTTTCGACCTTGCAGGAAATGGTTGCCTCTTTCACCCTGCCCACCCCCACTTCGCAGATGGCTGCTTTTTCAACGATCAATAACGCCACCTTTGCCCGTACCGGCTCCGACAGTTACGACATAGTCCCCTACCCGGAAAACACCTGGCTCGCGAGGCTCTCGGAGCTTAAGCCAGGCCAGGCATATTCCAACGAAAACCTTATACTGGACGACGTTAGCTATACCCTGAGGGCGAATGTCCACAATTCCGGTGTCGGGCTTGCGGTCCTTGTCCCCAATGTGGAAAAATTTATCGAGGCAGACACCGTCCAGAGGACAAACCTTTTTGTGACTATCTCCACTTGTTTTGTGATGATTGTCATGGTGGTTGTGACAATCATCATGCTCTCCCGCTGGGTAGTCGATCCCATCAAGCGGGCTTCCCTGGTGTTTCAGACCCTGGCAAGCGGCGACCTGACGCAGAAAATCACCGTGGAAGGCCGGGACGAGCTTGCCCAGATGATGAGGACCATCGGCCAGACCCAGGAAAGCATCAAGAGCCTTGTCAGCGCCATCGGCGAAAGGGCACATATGCTTTCTTCAGTGGGGACGGAAATGCAAAGCATGATGAACGATTCCGTGCAGGTGATTAACAGGATCAACGTTAGTACCCGCGACATGAAAGACAAATCTTCCAACCAGGCCGATGGGGTTGCAAGGACCCATGAGGCGATAAGCCAGATAATCTCCAATATCGCAAACCTTGACAACCACATTGAAAAACAGGCAGACAGCGCCTCCCGGTCTTCTTCGGCAATTGAAGAGATGATAGCGAACATCACGTCGATTACCGCAAGCCTTACCCAGAACGAGAAGGCATTGCAGCGCCTTCGGGAAGCTTCGACAGAGGGAAATACCGCGCTTCAGATGGTATCGGGGGATATTCAAAGGGTTTCAAAAGAATCCGAACACCTGATGGAAATAAACAAGGTAATTCAGGACATAGCAAGCCAAACAAACCTTCTTGCCATGAATGCAGCCATTGAGGCGGCCCATGCCGGGGACGTGGGGCGCGGTTTCGCCGTCGTGGCAGGCGAAATACGCAAGCTCGCGGAATCCTCAAGCCAGCAGGTAAAGACGGTGTCGGCTGTTTTGAAAAATATCAAGGATGCCCTTGCCAGCATAAGTACCTCGACATTGGCGAGCCTGAAACAGTTTGACGACATCGAGCTTGGCTTCCAGGAAGTTTCCGCCCAGAGCCTGGAGATTAGGAACTCCATGCAGCAGCAGGATTCCGGAAATAAGGAGGTGCTTGCGGCGATGGGCGTTTCCAATGAAATTACCCGGAATGTGCGCAGCAATTCCCAGGAGATTCAGAACGCAAGCCGGGAAGTTGCCGTGCAGAGCAAAAACCTCGAAAGCCTCACAGGTGAACTCACAAACGCGATTAGCGAGATTGCGTTTGGTGTTGACAATATCAACAACACGATAAACCGTACCAGTGAGATAAGCCGGAAAAACAATGAGGACATCGAGAGCCTTTTGCATGAGATAAGCAAGTTCAGCGTTTAAAAGGAAAATGGTGCTTTATGGTTTCTGGGGATGGATGGGTGAAAAAGATAAAGAATTTTATTTCCCGGCCTGTTTATTATTTCTGGGACGAAATTGGGCTTGGGATGCACTCAAAGCTCATCGTGCTTTTCCTATGCGTGAATGTTATCCCGCTTATGTTGCTTACTTTTCTGGCATGGCGGCAATTTGTGACGCTTGGCGGACACCTTGCTGGAATTGCAACCAGCGACACAACTGTCGCCCTTAACCGCATAGCCACTGAAAACATTGAAAGGTTGACTACAGACACGGCGCGGGTTGTCGCAGATTTCCTCTATGCAAGGGACAACGATATTATTTACCTCTCAAGGTTACCCCCGTCGGAAGGCTCTTATGCAAGTTTCATGGAAAGCAGGCTGGGGCGTCTTCACAATAAGAGCGACTGGGGGCTAGCGCCTGACGAAAAATCATGGGTGGAAGCCGACGCACCGGTCTTCTCCAGCTCTGGCGTAATGTCGTCGAACGAGGAAAATAACGACATGGGCGGCTTCCATTACCGGCAGCCGGATTCATTCAAATTTAACTTGGTTCCGCTTTACGACGAAATCACTTTTGTCGACCTGGATGGAAATGAAGTTGTAAAAGCTACTGCCTCTTCGTCGCCAAAAATCCACTACCCGCTTGGCACTGAAAAGGGAAATGTCTCCGAAAGGGAAAATACATATATAAAGGCAGAAACATATTTCGATGAGTTGTCGTCTTTGAAGCCTGGGGAAATATATGTGTCCGATGTTATCGGGGCTTACGTGGGTTCGAATTACATCGGAATGTATGTCCCAGGCGTGGTTGCATCGGCAGCGAATACCAGGGGCTACGATATAGACTATTCCCCGGAAAAGCAAGCCTACGCCGGAAAGGAAAACCCCAATGGCCAGCGCTTCGAGGGCATCATTCGCTGGGCTACGCCTGTTACCGGAAGTGACGGCAAAATCTCCGGTTATGTAACTTTTGCGCTTAACCATGACCATGTCATGGAGTTCGTTGACTATATCACCCCCATGGACGAGCGTTATACGGAACTGCCAAGCGCTTTTGAGGGAAACTATGCCTTCATGTGGGACTACAAGTGCCGCAGCATTTGCCACCCCAGGCATCACTCGATTGTCGGCTTTGATCCCAATACAGGAGCCCCACAGATTCCCTGGCTGGAATCCTCAATCTACGAAAAATGGAAGGAAAGCGAAATAGAGAAGTGGACCGACTTTATAGAGGGCTGGCCTACCTTTGACGGGCAGTCAAGGAAAAAAGTCCCCGCCCCCGAATTGACGAGGGCGGGCCTGGTCGGGCTGGACGGAAGGTACCTCAACAATGCCCCGCAGTGCATAGGCTGGATGGACCTCACCGAAGACGGTGGTTCTGGCTCCCTTTACATACTTTGGAGCGGGCTCTACAAGCTGACAAGCGCGGCGGCAATCCCATACTATACTGGCCATTACGCCCCCTCGGAATCCAACGGTTATACCAGGCGTGGTTTTGGCTTCGTTACAATTGGGGCCGGGCTTGAAGACTTTACCCATCCCGCCACGGTAATCGGCAGCCAACTGGAAACCGCCATGGGGAGGAACCTCAACTCTGCAATAAGGCGCTCACTTATGGTGTTTGGTTTAATACTGATTTTTGTGATCCTTATAGCCATCCAGTTTGCGTCGTTTTTAACGAAAAGCATAACCAACCTGGTTAACGGAGTGTCCCGTTTCAGGTCCGGCGAACGGCAGTTCCGTTTCAATGCGCCGGTTAAAAATGAATTCGGTGCCTTGGCGGATGCTTTCGACAGGATGGCGGAAAACATTGAGGAAAGTGAACATGGCCCTCTCACCATAATGGATATGGATAAAAGAGTCGTTTATATGAATGATCACGGCCTTGAAGCCCGAAATAAAACACTGGCCAATGTCACGGGCCTTTTGTACAACGATATTACCCTGTATCCACCCGGTTCGAAATACGATCCCATCGCTGCCCTTGAAAACGGTACCGAATCGGATGCTTTTTACCATGAAGCTTCCAAAAGGTACTATAGGGGTGTTGCCAATTATTTTTTGGACAGAAACGGAAACAGGATTGGCTATATTATTTCCAGTACAGACGTAACAGAAATCCAGGCTGCCAGGGAAGCCGCGGATCAGGCCAGCAGGGCAAAGGGCGATTTCCTTTCCAACATGAGCCATGAAATCCGCACTCCCCTTAATGCCATAATTGGCATGACCTCAATGGGCATTTCTGCGGTGGATCTGGAAAGGAAGAATTATTGCCTGGGTAAAATCGACGATGCGTCAAAGCATTTGCTTGGGGTCATCAACGACATTTTGGATATGTCAAAGATAGAGGCCAACAAGCTTGAACTTTCCCCTGAAAAATTTAATTTCGAAAAAATGCTTCATCGGGTTATTGATGTCGCCGGTTTCCGCCTGGATGAAAAACAGCAGCACTTCAGTGTCAGTGTAGATAAAAATATCCCGATGATGATTGTCTGCGACGAACAGCGGCTTGCCCAGGTAATCACGAACCTGCTGTCCAACGCGGTAAAGTTCACGCCCAAAGAAGGCTCCATCCGGCTTAAGGCTACCCTGATAGAGGAGAACGACGGCCTGTGTACCATCCAGGTGGATGTAACAGACTCAGGCATTGGCATTAGTGAAGAGCAAATCCCGCGCCTCTTTACGTTGTTTGAGCAGGCCGAGCGCAGTACGTCCCGCAAGTTTGGCGGCACGGGCCTTGGCCTTGCAATTTCCAAGCGCATCGTGGAAATGATGGACGGGGAAATTTGGATTAAGTCAGAACAGGATAAAGGTTCTGTTTTCAGTTTTACCATTAAAGCCAAACGCGGCGAAGGGAGTAGGGAAAGCCTTCTTCTCACGGGCGTTAACTGGAAGAACATCCGCATACTTGCCGTCGACGATGATCCTGAAGTGCAGGAATATTTTGTGGATGTAGGCAGGCAGTTGAAAATTCGCTGCGATGTTTCCGCTTCTGGCGAAGATGCCGTAACCATGATAAAGCAAAATGGCCCCTACGACGTTTATTTTATCGACTGGAATATGCCAGGCATGAACGGGATTGAATTGTCGCATCTCATCAACAAGGACAAAGCTGACAGGCATGTAATCATAATGATCTCCTCAATTGAATGGATTGTTATCGAAGCGGAAGCAAAAAAAGCCGGGGTAGCCAAATTTGTGCAGAAGCCCCTGTTTATATCCACCATTGCCGACTGTATAAATGAGTGCATGGGCATTACGGAGAATTTAAAAACAGAAGATACCAATTATGAAGGCTACCATGTGCTTCTCGCGGAAGATGTGGAAATCAACAGGGAGATAGTCAAAGCGCTATTGGAACATACCCTGCTGGAAATTGATTACGCCGTAAACGGAATTGAAGCGGTACAGTTCTTCATGGATAACCCTGAGCGCTATGATGTTATTTTTATGGATCTACAGATGCCGGAAGTCGATGGTTTGGAAGCCACCAGAAGGATTAGGCAACTTGATATACCCAGGGCAAAGGAAATCCCTATTATTGCCATGACCGCAAATGTGTTCAAGGAGGATATCGAAAACTGCCTTCGCTCTGGCATGAACGATCACGTGGGCAAACCGCTTGATTCGAGGGAAGTGCTGGAAAAGCTGCGTAAACACCTGCCCGAAAAGCCAAACCAACCGCAGTCAAAACCGGATAAGAAAGCATAAATTAGGATAACTTGATGCGGAACCTTCTGATTAGGGGCGGCCTTGTCGTGACCGAAGAAGCCGAAGAGATCAGCGACATATTCTGCTCCGGGGAAAAAATAAAACAGATTGGGGAAAACCTCGCATTTAATGTCGGCACAGATAATGCGACCGCGCCGGACATGGATGTCATCGACGCTGCCGGTAAGGTCGTGATCCCCGGCGGGGTGGACGTGCACACGCACCTGTGCCTTGACGTGGGTTTTGCCGAGGTAAGCGACGATTTCTACACAGGTACCCTTGCCGCCGCCTGGGGGGGGACGACCACAATAGTCGATCACCCCGGCTTCGGCCCCGCCGGGTGTCCCCTTGATCACCAGATCAAAAAGTACCACCGGTTTGCCGCGGGCCGCGCCGTTATCGACTACGGCTTCCACGGGGTCATCCAGCACGTGGACGAAGATGTTCTTGCAAAGATGGAAACCCTCGCGGAGGAAGGGATCACGAGCCACAAGGTCTACACAACCTACGGCTTCAAACTTTCCGACGATGCAATCTACCGCGTTCTTGAAAGGGCGGGCACTCTTGGGCTTCTGGTTGCTGTGCACCCTGAAAACGACGGCGTGGTAAATTACCTCAGGGGGAAATTCCAGGCCGAGGGAAAGTTATCCCCTCGGTACCACCCGCTTTCCCGCCCCGCCGAGTGCGAGGCCGAAGCCATTGGCCGCATGATACTGCTCGCGAAGATGGCCTCTGACGCGCCCCTTTACATCGTGCACCTAACAAACGCCCTTGGCCTGGAATTCATCAAAAGCGCGAGGGCACGCGGCCAGAAAAACCTTTACGCAGAGACCTGCCCTCAGTACCTGCTCCTAGACGAAAGCCTTTACGCCCTTCCCGGTACAGAGGGCCTTAAGTACCTCATGTGCCCCCCACTCCGGGGCGCAGCGGACAGGGAAGCCCTGTGGCAGGGCCTTGTTTCCGACATCGACACCGTGGCTACCGACCACTGCCCCTTCTTTTTTAAAACGCAAAAAATCCTGGGCAAAGACGATTTCACCAAATGCCCGAGCGGTGCGCCCGGCGTTGAAGAGCGGATTCCGCTTTTGTATTCCGATGGCGTTGCAAAAAACCGCATAAGCCTCCGCCGCTTTACCGAGCTTTGCTGCACCGCCCCGGCAAAGCTCTTTGGCCTTTACCCGCAAAAGGGCGTGATCAAAGAAGGTGCCGACGCGGACCTCGTCATCATCGACCCGGAAAAGCGCCGCGTTTTGTGCCAGGAAAATCTACACGCCAACGTGGACTATTCCGCCTACGAAGGCTTCCAGGTGCAGGGCTACCCTGAATGTGTAATCTCAAGGGGCGAGGTGATAATACGGGATGGTGTTGCGAACGCCCAGCCAGGCAGGGGGAGGTTTGTGAGGAGGGGGATTCTTCAGAAAGCCTCCCGCTGAGTGTACAAAGGCACAAAGGGTTGAGAAAATGCGGAATTCTCTGTGGAGATAGTCGCGATCATGACAGGTGAATTGTTATTAGAAAGGTATATCATCTGTAAAGTTGTCATCGCTTGATGAACTGTTATCATCTTTTTGCTTTTTCCCTATAATGCCATCTTTAAATATTTCTGTAATCATTGTTTGGATTGCAGTATCTATAGATAATGCTGATCTACGAGCAAGAGTAAATAATTCATAAATTTTAGTCCAATCATTATCCCCTTCTTCAGTTGCAAAACCATCAATATTTTCACCATCGTCGTTAATAATATCAATGGAAATCCATGTTTCTGGATTATTAAAATCTACATGGTGTTTTTGGCTGATGGATAGACTGAATTTATCAAAATATACAATGAAAGTGTTATTATCTGTTGTGGTGTTCCAGCTTACCTCATTTTTTTGTGACTTCTGTAACAGACCATAAATAACTTTATTGTATAGTTCTGGGATACTCATTTGCTTCCTCCAATTAAAGGGAATTTGTTCTGCGCAGATAGCTCAGATAATTTTAATTCTAATTCGGATAGTTTAGGATTTGTTTTAGAAATATCAATCTTTTCATTTTTGAATATTGCCGACTCTATTTGCCGTTTGAGTATACTTAATTGAACAATTGTTTCTGTTATTATTTTTTGATCGCTATATTCTTTAGAAATAATGAGCTGGCGTGTTTCTATTAACGCATGTATTAAATCTTTAGTATGCAAATAGGCGATATCATTTTTCCTATTCAGGAGGTCGCCCTGTATTTCTTGAATTGATTTTACCTTTGAGCTTAAACTGGAGACAATAATAGTGTTAGTTATTGCTAATTTTGCGTCTTGAGACGCCAAATAAGCAGCATTACTTAATTTTTTTGTTTTATTAATCTGTACTATTGCAATCACAAAACCTGTAACAGTTATAAGCGAACTCATTATGGTAATATAAAAGCCTATAGTAGTTTTGTCCACGGTATCAAGTCTACATATTACTATTGATTTGGTCAACTATAAAAAGGGCCACACTCCTTTTTTTCAAAAGCCTTGTATATTTCCTCAATTTATGCTATACTAGACATAATTCACTTAGGGAGATGCATGGCAACTGTGATTCAGGCTGAAAAGGTGGAAAAAATTAATCTTGCTCCAGCACCTTGGACAATGCACGAATTTTTTGCTGGGAGTGGCCTTGTCGCTTACGGCTTAAAGGGTATGTTCCGTCCAGTCTGGTCAAACGATGTATGTCCTAAAAAAAACGCTGTGTATGCAGCTAATTTTGAAGGAAGCCATTTTGTTTTGGATGACATCAAAAACATATCTGGTGAGACGTTACCGAGCGCTCATCTTTCATGGGCAAGTTTCCCTTGTCAGGATTTATCTTTGGCAGGAGCAATCGGAGGCATTGACGCAAAGCGAAGTGGGCTTGTGTGGCAATGGCTTCGCATTTTGCGGGAAATGCCTAATAAACCAGCCTTACTTATTGTAGAAAATGTCATAGGACTTTTATCAACTAACAACGGCGTTAATTATTCAAAATTGCATAATGCATTACTTGAATTAGGTTACAAAAGTGGTGCAATTGTGATTGATGCTGCACTTTTTGTCCCACAATCGCGCCCAAGAGTTTTTATTATCGCATTGCAAAAAAATATTCAAATACCTAATGAACTACAAGATGATGGCAAGAA
>JGI24702J35022_10001586_pt1 | contig 14080 bp, 11 predicted proteins | sample TergutTh196P4_FD_35022 | JGI IMG/M metagenome (IMG submission 35022)
TACTTCTGCTAGGTAGGTTCCGGATTTCTTTTTGATTTTTCGGATGAATGTCATAGTGTATAATTTGTACACTAGGTTTAAAAAGTTTGTGTAGTTTTGTGGGTAGGTATGGAAAAGTAACATCAAGAAACAGATAAAACATAGTGTATAAAAAAGGTTAAAAAGTCAGGTATATAAATTTGACATAAATAGTTAAACAATTGGGCAAACATGATTTTTATAAACGGGAAAGTACACAAAAAAGAGCAAACAAAATTTTAAACGTTTAAACACAATAACAGTAAATATGTTAGCTATAATTGGTTAGCATACAATCAACTATTATTGAAGGACTTAAAGCGAGAAAACATAAACATGAGTGAGAAAGAAAGGTTGCAAAAAGCCATTGATGCAACAATTATTGCGGGTTATCAACTTAGCACTGAAGCTTTTGATTATTTGTGTCACAACTGTAAAGAAACAGATCCTCTTTCAATAATAAACATGGTATTGCATGAAATAAATACTTTGGCAGAAAAACCTTTCTTTATAGAAAAAAGTTTCTTAGAAAACACGGTTAAACAATTAATTCAAACGCGCCAAGCAGCTCAAACAGTTCAAAACAAAAAAAACCAAAATATCAATCAAACAACATCAAATTCAGAAAAAACAGAAGAACAAAAAACAAAACAGTTACCATTTAAACTTCCAATTATTGTTGATGATAACGCTTTTTATCCATACGCAAAATACATACCGTCAGAATTAAAAATTCTTGAAGATGCAACAGATAAACTTACATCAAATGGAACACTTGAAGAATACACTATACTTTTTCAAGACCGCTTCAAACGTATAGAAAAAATTTTACGACAAAGAATAGATGTTAGAGCAGCAACATCAATTCAAGAAGCCATAAAAGCACAACCTAAAACTAAATTAAAAATTATTTGTATGCTAACCGAAAAAAGAGATAGTAAACAGCAAACAATTCTTTCTGTAGAAGACCTTAACAGTAACGCAAACGTGCTAGTTCCAAGTACTGCACCAGATGAAGTGAAAAAAAAAGCGTTACAAATTTTGCCAGATCAAGTTATTTGTCTTGCAGTAATTAAAAGTAAAAGTGACCTGTTTTTAGCTGAAGATATTATATTTCCAGATGTTGGTCAAAAAATTCTGCAAAAAACACAAGAACCAGTCTATGCTGTACTCACATCAGACATCCATGTAGGTAGCACAAAATTCAACAAAGACGCTTTCAAAAAATTCATTCTATGGCTTAAAGGTAAATATGGTACACCAGAAATGAAAGAAATCGCTGGTCGTGTAAAATATCTCCTGATAGCAGGAGACATTGTTGATGGTGTAGGAATCTATCCAGGACAACAATTTGAATTAACAATACGTGATGTTCACAAACAATATAATTTTGCCATTAAATATTTAGAAAAAATACCTAAATATATAGAAATAATTTTTGCACCTGGAAACCATGATGCCTCAAGAAAAGCCCTCCCGCAACCAGCCATTCCACAAGACTATTTAACAGCAATTGAAAATAAAAACAACATACATTCAGTTGGCAGTCCATGTCTTTTAAATATTCATGGTATTAATGTGCTTATGGAGCATGGTAGGAGTCTAGATGATATTATAGCAGTTGTTCCAGGCATGAGTCATGATCATCCAGAAAAATCAATGAGACTACTTCTACAAGGACGTCACTTAGCTCCTGTGTATGGCGGGAGAACTATGCTTTCCCCAGAAAACCGGGACTATTTAGTCATTGATAAAGTTCCAGATATTTTACATGCAGGGCATGTTCATGTTTTAGGTTACTGTAATTATAGAGGTGTTATAGTGGTTAATTCTGGTGGGTGGCAAGAACAAACAGATTATATGAAAAAACTAGATTTAGTGCCAACTCCAGGAAAAGTGCCTGTAATAAATTTGATGACAATGGAAATAACAGTGTTAGATTTTAAAACAGAAAATTAATGATTGTTATTTAAAACGTGTTTTTTTGGGGTTTGTGGTTTATAATCTATTATATTGCTAAAGCGTACATCTGCACCAAATACATCACGAATTAAAGATCGAGGAATTTCAAAGCGGATCTTTTTTGTTCGTCCATAGCGTCCCATGCTTACAACTTTAGCATTAACAATACCCATTGAATCTAATTCATTAATTAAACTACCTAATCGTCGTTGTGTTAAAAGGCCAGCACCAAATTCGCCACAAAGTTCATTATAAACATCATAAATTTCGCCAGTAGTTGCACTTGCCTTGTTAAGGTGATAAACACTTAGCAAAACTAATTTTGAATGTAAAGTTAAGTTATTAAGGGCTTCAACAACACGATTATGTTCTATATGTTTCTCAGCTTGTTGTACATGTTCAGCTGTAATATTTTTTGCCTCTTGTCGTTCAGCGACTTCTCCTGCAACACGTAACAAGTCTAATGCGCGACGTGCATCTCCGTGTTCTGCGGCTGCAAGAGCAGAACAAATGCTTAAAGCGGAGTCAGTTAAAACATCATCTTGGAAAGAAATTTTTGAACGTTCCAACAAAATATTTCTTAATTCACTTGCATCGTATGGTCGGAAAACTAGTTCTTCTTCACTTAAAGAACTAAAAACTCTTGGGTCAAGAAACTCTTTGAGGCGTAAATCGTTAGAAATTCCAATAATAGAAACTTTGCTTTGTGTAAGGTTTTCATTTATTCGTGTTAATTCGTACATGAAGGCGTCGCCTTTTTCTTTAATTAACGCGTCAACTTCATCAAGTACAATTATAAAAAGGGTGTGTGCAGCATCAAGTTTAACACGGAATCTAGCAGTAACTTCTTCCACAGATAAACCTGTGAATGGTATGGAAATTCCTACATTATGACCTAATTCAGCGAAAACACGATATTCAGATCCGGTTGTTCGGCAATTTATGTAACAAAATTTTACCTGTGCGCCATATTGTTTTGATTTTTCTTCTAAATGTTTTAAAACATATTTTGTTACAGCAGTTTTTCCAGTTCCAGTTTTTCCATAAATAAAAATGTTGGAACATCGAGCAGCTTTAAGAACAGGAGCAACTCTTTCACCTAACAATCGAATTTGATCTTCTCTGTGAGGTAACTTTTCAGGTATGTAATCGTGTCTTAGTACTTCTCTGTCTTTAAAGATGTTTATTCTGTTGACAAAATTGTCAAATACATCGTCAAGTACATTTGTGTTTACCATATGTTAACCTCAAATCTTCAAAGGATACACCATTATTTCTATTGGAACAAATAAAGGGTAAGGTACAAAAAACTGGTTGTAATACACAATATTTCTACAAAGAAGAAACATTTTACATGTAAAAGAAGTGTAACACATAGAGACACACCCCAAAGTTTCCACTGGATAAAAATTTTATTTTAAAATTAATTTTTAATTATTAATTATATAGTTATATATACTCTGGGTGTTAAATTAGTTTTAAGCATATTAATCTTTATTGTCTAAAAATTTAGATAGAAAATTGGCAATTTTTTTAAACAACTAAAATCAAGTTCTGACAGTAAGTTCTCGATTGGAAATCAAGGGGTGTGTCTATAAAATCGGAAAATACGTTAAAAACTTTGATGTTTTCTCATAAAACATATGTGACTTTTTCTACTGGAAATTATCTGCTAAGAAGCTGATAAAGAGCGTAAAATATACTTAAAGATGCGTTCACAAAACTGTGAAGTGTTTGTGAAACTGTAACCAAAATGCTTAGTTTAGGTCCTATTTACATTAATTAATGAATAAACATGTCTATTTTTTGTGAATAACCCACCCCTACATTTCTACTGGAGAATGCAATCTATTGGTGAAAATGTTTTTTTTCTTTGTTTGATTTTCGTGTGAAGCTTGTAAACGCGTTATCAATGAATATATTGCTTAAAAATGGAATTAAAGCTTATTTTGAACTTTTCACATTATGTGTGTTCACCATAACAGCTATAAGATGTGAAGTTATATTGTTGTGAACAAACACCTAGGTAATGGATGATGCCAACACGTAAAATGCGAGTGGAGCTGTTCGATAATAACGGTGTAAAATATACTCTTGCGGTTGAGGGTTCAATAACCCGTGACAAAGCTCTACAACTCTTGGATATGATGGAATTGATAGGTGTTATGCCAAATGAGACTCAGGCTTCAAATAATTCAAACAATGTTTTTCCAACAGAGTTGTCTCTTTTTGAAAAGGTTCAAAAGATTATTCAAAAGAATTTTCCAATAGTTTGGTTCTCATCTAAAGAAGTCTTGTTGATTTATGAACAAGAGCTTAAAGAACCTGTTAAATTGAGTACTGTTTCAACATATTTAGCACGAATGACAACTCAAGGTTTACTTATAAGAACAGGTACTGGAAATAACGTAAAATATAAAACAGTATCAAATATTCAACAACAAAGTATTCAACAACCAATTAAACCACAAATCAAAAATAGCTACTAACAACTTTTTTCATGTGTACAGTTTTATTAAGTTTCACAAATTGTGAACAATAACCTGTTATGTTTCAGGTGTATTGTACTCTTCTTTTTTTAAGATTTTTTCCATTTCTTTTTTAACGCTGTATTTAAACGGAATTTTTCCAATTTCTCGTTCAAGGTAACCTCCTTCGTAGAGTTTTTTCATTAATCGTGCTGTATGTTCTCTGCTAAGATTAACTCGATCTTTAATTTCTGGGGCTGTTTTTGGTCCTTCAGATGATAGCATTTCCAATACTGTAATCTCGGTATTGGTTAACGAAGCTAACGCCTTATCCCGTTTAATAGGTACAACAGGTAATATTTGGTCATCATTAAATTCTTGAGGGGTTGTTAAAATTTTCTCTACTTGTTCTTCGAATAGGTTTATTTTGTTTTTAAGTATTTCTTGAATTATTTCCATATCTTTTATTTTGGTATCTAAACCTGATAGGGTGGATGATACATTGCTATTAGTTTGTACTATTTTGTTAAGTTCATTTATTTGTGTCTCGAATAGGTTTTTTTGGTTTTCGATAATGTTTTTTTGTGTCTCAAAACTCTTTTTTTGTTCTTCAAGTTTGTCTAATTGGTTTTCAACAGGTGAAATTCTTTTTTCAATGTTGTCTATTCGTCTTAATCCTGTATCTGATTTTGCTAGACTTCCTTCAACTTTAAACGCTATTTGTTCAAGTCTTTCTGCTTCACGTTTAAGTTCCCGATTGAAACTTAGTACAATATCTTCAATAGCTCCATGAGCTTTTTCGTACTCTTTTTGAGCTTGACGTATTCTGTTGTAATATCCTGATGATGCAATAATTATGGTTGTTAATAGAATTCCCATTAATGTTGGTAATATAATTTCACTCAAACTTCCACCTCATTGTGATGTAGTTGTGATTTGTTTCGTGATTTAATGTGTTGCATCACACATCACAGTTTCATGGATGCTTTTAAGTGTTATGGTGTTTTCCATTGAGAGTGGTCTATGATATCACATATCACATGTCACGTAATCACACGTCACACTTTCTTGTTTATATTTTGCTTAAAACATGTTTGAATTAGCCTTTATTTTGTGTTTACTCTTTAATTTAACACGTAAAACAATTGTTAAATACTGGTGAAAAAGGAGCCCGTATTGGGCTTATTTTTTGTGATTTGTGATGTCACATGTACTGATTTGATGGGCTAGAGAGCTTTTTTAGGCTTGTTTCTATCTCTTCTTTGATGATTTCTATCATTTTTACGTGATTTTCTGACTCTTCCTGTTTTACTGGGATGTCTTTGTGGGCTTCCACATAATCTCTCAATTTATTTGCCACTTCAAGGTATGGGTCTAAAGTTGAGCTTTCAAACACACCTAAATATCCTAAAAGTAATACGGTGTAGATGGATTTTATTACATTTTCTTTGGACTGTGCTAAAGTCCTATTAAAGGAACCGCGGCTTATTTTGGTCTTTGTTATCCGTAACTGTGCTTTTTCATCGTATTTTAACTGTTTACCTGCTATATTTTCGGCTAATATGTCAATTAATAATGTTTCAAGCTGTGTTTTTGTTAATTGGCAATTTTTAGCCAGTATTTGAACAATAGGGTCATTTAGAGCCCCTTTTAACCATATTGTTGTGCTGTCTTTTAACTTCAAATCTTACATCTCCTACGTTATGCTAAATGGATACAACTTTGTATACTATCGACCCTTTTATAGCTTTTTACCCCTAAAATACTTAAAATTTCACTACCAAAACGGCATAAATCAAAACGAATTTACTATAATAACGCCAAATTACACCAATTACTATATTATGAACACGAACCAGTCATGAAACAAATATTAGAGTTTATTTCACAAATATTGAAATTATTTACTATACCTGTTTTTTCTCTTTTTCTAAACTTTTATGCTAATTACTTACTCCCTATCTAACGTATCTTTGCTTGATTACTGTTTATTTTTTTTGCCCAAAACACACATTTTTTCTCATGAACCATGCAATTTTTCCTTACTATTCTGAATGTCCATCATTTAAATTGACATCGTGATGTCACATAAATAAGTATAAGAACTGTGTGACGCACAGAAATCACGTGATTTTCCCATAAAAGTCATGATATCACAAGGTGTGATAAGCTTGTGACATAAATGTGATTATAGTGTGATTTGTGATTATCACGTCACAACTACAAAACATTGATTAAGTTACTGACAAAAATTTCAGAAATGTTTCTATACACAAAAACTAGATTATTTACCTATAACCCGTCTCAAAATATGTAAACTATCAAAATATGCATACTTTTAATTATATTTTATAAATATGATAACAAAAAAAATATTTATTACTGCTAAAATAAATACATAAAACTACAAACTATCTTATCATTTAACTACAAAAAATAAATAATAACTATAACTCCATACAAAAACCATAATAATAAGAATTATTATTTATGATAAAAAATCAACAAAACATACAATCTAAATGCCATTTTCAATATTTTGGAAAAAAATTATTGAATAAAAGAAGAAAATTAGATCACAATTTTATTTTTAATTACATTCTATATAATACAAATATACAAAATTACATGTAATTTTAGAATTGATTTCAAATAAAACAAGAAAAATATTTTTCATAAACAATTAACAAAAAAAGAAAATAATATTATAAAACAATTACACAAAATAAAAAAAACAAGTTACCACAACACAAACAACCACATTATAGATTTTGTTAGATTGAAGTTTTTAGGTACGTTTCAATAGTTAACGATAAATATTTTTTTGCTGTATTGTTTGTTGATTGTTGAAGATGAAGTAGAGTGGCGTAATATAGTTTTTTGTGACGAGAATTTTTTGCCAAACTATAACACTGTAAAGCTATTGAAACCAAATTTTTAGATATTTTCTGATAAACGTTTTAATTTGCTAAAAAATTCTGGTCTCAAGTCTCTAAGTATAGGAATAAATGTTTCAGCTGCTCTTAAATCCTGAAAATCTATTTCACAACAAATAAAATCCTCTTCATCATACTTTGCCTTAGCTAAAACATCACCTGAAGGACCTACAACACAACTTCCACCCCAAAATTGTAAACTTTCTTGAATTCCAGAAAAATTAACAAAAGCAACATACGCCGTATTTTCTATTGCTCTAGCTGCTATTAAAGTTTCAAAATAGTTTTTGCGCACTGCAGGCGAAGCTGAGATACATACAATTAACTGAGCTCCACTTAATCGAGCAAGTCTGAACACTTCCGGAAAGTAGATATCATAACAAATTGTTAACCCAATTTTTCCAATATTTGTATCAAGCACGAACGGTTGATAGCCTGGACGAAAATACCTTTTCTCTTCAAAAACACTATGTGTAGGCAAATACATTTTATGATATTTACCCATATACCCTTCAGGACTGACAAAAACTGCCGTATTATAAAGCGTAGCTTTTGCGTTTGAACTCATTTCCGGTAACCCAAAAATAATATTCACACCCGTTTTTTTTGCTATCTTTTCAATTTTTTCTACAGATACCCCTGGAACATATTCAGCTAACTCATAAATTTGATCTTTGATAATATAGCCTGTTAGGGACATTTCAGGAAAAATTATCAAATCTGCACCTTGATTTTTAGCTTTAAGTGTTAATTCCTCATATTTTTGTAGATTCACCTGTTTATCTTGTTTACTGTTAATTTGGGCAAGTGCTATTTTTATGATATCTCTCATTTTATTCCCTTTTTTTAACTTTTTATCTTGAAAGTCTGAAATCGTTTCCAACAGTTCTAAAACCAAGTTTAAATGTTATGGGTAATTGACGTTTATGTTCATTAGCCAGCCAACGTTTCTTAACTGCTTCAACAATGCTTTGATCAACATTTAGTTGATTTGCAATTTTGTTTATTGCCATAAATCTTTCAAGCCCATAGAGGATAAGGTCTAAGGTTTCATATTTTATTCCCATTTCATCTTCAGCTGACTGATTAGGCCAAAGTGCTGGAGTTGCTGGTTTTAACGCAATACGTTCTGAAATTCCAAGGTTAATTGCGAGTTTGCGAACTTGTGTTTTGTAGAGATCCATTATGGGTGCAATGTCTGCTGCGCCATCTCCCCATTTTGTGAAATATCCCATTAGAGTTTCTGATTTATCAGAACTACCACAAACGATTTTGTTAAACTTGTTTGCATAATAATAAAGAAAAATCATTCTAGTTCTTGCTTTGATGTTTCCTTTGCATATTTGGTCTTTTTGATCATATACAGGTATTGTAGTGTAAATTCTTTCAAGGGCAGGCGATATGTCAACTGTTTGAGTTTCAATGTTGAATTGTTTGGCAACATCTTTTGCATCGTTTATGTCTTCTTGTTTTTTTGTTTCCTCTTCTGGTAACAGTAGTGCTAGAACGTTTTGACTTCCTATAGCTTTACTGCATAATGCTGCAGTAGTTGCACTATCAATTCCTCCTGAAAGCCCAAGTACAATACCTGTAGATTGACTGTTAGAAACATATTCTTTAATAAAACGAATAATCCTTGTTTCTATTTCGGAGAAATCCAAGTTTAACATGGAAGGTGTTAGCTTCACAATTTTTACACGTCTTTATTTTCATGGTTAGTAGGCAAGTATTTAAAGACAAGCATAAATATTAAAGAAACACACTATTTAACACTGAAGGTTATTTAATGGGACGTAGAAGAAAAAAAACTGTACACATACCAAAAAAACGTTTGCCTAAATTCTTCTCATGCCCTACATGCGGAAAAGAAACGGTAACTGTTGATATTAATCGAGAAGATGGGCAAGCAGTTGTACACTGTAGTAGTTGTGGTCTTAGTGAAGATTTTTCGGTAAAATCTGCACAAGGTGCAGTTGATGTTTACTGTATGTTAACTGATCAAATATATAGTACATTAAAACGAACTCGCACAACCAAACAAAAAGAGTAATTTTGGAGAATGACTAATGGTTGGTCGAGTAGAAAAATATCTTCTTGAAAAAATTAAAACCGAAAAAACAATTCACATGACTCTTATTGATCCTGAAAAAATTACTCCTAATCAAGCTTCTACAGTCGCTGAAAACTCTAAAGACAGTGGAACTGCGGCAATAATGATTGGCGGTTCAACTTTTGCTTCACAAGAACATTTAGATGCAATAGTTCAAGCAATCAAACAAGCAGTTGATATACCTACTATACTTTTTCCAAATAATGAAAGCAGTATCAGCCGTTATTCTGACGCAATATGGTTTATGTCTCTTCTAAATTCTAAAGATCCCTACTTTTTAGTTGGTGCCCAAATAAATGGTGCACCTTTAATTAAAAAATTCAACATTGAACCAATACCTATGTGTTACATAGTTGTAGGTCAAGGCGGAACAGTAGGAATTGTCGGCAAAGCTAACACCATCAACTATGATAATCCTGATTTTGCAGCAGCACACGCTTTAGCCGGGCAATATTTTGGTATGCATTTTGTCTATCTTGAAGGCGGATCTGGCGTGGAAAATCCTGTTCCATCTGATATGATTAGAGCAGTAAAAAATAAAATTGACATTCCTTTAATTGTTGGTGGCGGTATCCGAACCCGTGAACAAGCTATGGCAGCTGCTCAAGCAGGTGCAGACGTAATTGTGACAGGCAACCTTATTGAGGCTACTGACAACAAACAGCGTATCTCTGAAATAATTGAAGGACTTAAGCAAAAAAAGTAAATAACTAACTGGTGTTTTGCTTTTTTTCTTTAGAAAAGTCAAAATACTTTTTGTTAACCTTTATCTTTTCTTGGCAGTGATTGTTTGAGTAACAAACTAAGTCAAAGTTACCAAAATTACGTTAATACCATGCGACAACAATTAAAAGAACTATACGCAATTAGTGATAACGCTAGACTTAAGGGTTTGGATCCTGCATTAAAAACTGAATGTAAAGAAGCTCAAGACATTGCTGACTTGGTTGAAGGCCTTGTTGGGCCAACAAATGTTGCTTTAAGTATTCGAAGATTAAGTAATCAAATACCCCGTGAAGAAGTGGCTTTTAAAGTTGCACAGGAAATTGCTCAAGGTAAATTTATTATTGAAGGTGAAACTCAGACTTCTGAAAAGTTAGCTGAGCAGGCTATAAGAACAGCACTTGCAATTTTTACTGAAGGTTTAACTGCTGCACCAATCCAAGGGATTGCTCATGTTAAAATAAAAACTAATGCCGACAAAACCCGTTATTTAGCCATTTATTTTGCTGGGCCTATCCGTTCTGCAGGAGGTACTGACCAAGCTTTAACACTAGTTGTAGGCGATTACGTGCGACGAGAACTAGGTTTAGATACTTATAAGCCTACGGAAGAAGAGCTTTCTCGGTTTGTTGAAGAGCTACGTATCTATGAGCGTTCTGTAGGGCGTTTCCAATATCACATTCCAGACGAAGAACTTCATAAAGCTCTAAAACTTGTTCCAGTAGAATGCACAGGTACCGAATCAGATCCTGTTGAAGTTTCTTCATACCGCAATTTAGAACGTGTAGAAACAAATCGTGTTCGAGGTGGTGCATTAAGAGTCATTAATGACGGCATTGTTGGACGTGCACAGAAAGTATTTGTGATTATTGAAAAACTCGGTTTTCAAGGTTGGGATTGGTTAAAAACTTTTAAAAAGAAATCTGAGAAAAAGACTGGCGGTTTTATGGATGATGTTATTGCTGGAAGACCCATTTTTGCTTTTCCATCAACTCGAGGTGGTTTTCGACTTAGGTATGGTCGTTCACGTAATACAGGGCTTTCAGCTGTTGGTATTCATCCAGCAACAATGCTTGTAGTTGAAGGTTTTTTGGCGGCTGGTACGCAAATGCGATTGGAACTTCCTGGTAAGGGTGGGGTTACAGTGCCTGTGGATAGTCTTGAGGAACCTGTTGTTTTGCTTAAGGATAATTCTGTTGTGCGTGTGTCTCTTGAGAATTTTTATAAAGTTAAAAATGATATTCAACGTATTCTTTTTCTTGGTGATATTTTGATTGATTTTGGTGATTTTCTTTACTGTAATAAGGCTTTATTACCTTCAGGATACGTGGAAGAATGGTGGGTTAAAGATTTAAAAAATATGATTGTAACAAAATTTGATGGTGACACTAAAAAAGCAGCTGAAGTTTGTGGTCTTTCAATGCAACAGCTTGAAAATTTTTTAGCAGATCCTTTTAAAAATAAGCCTCTGCTTAAACAGGCAGTAATTCTTAGCAAAAATTTGAGTATTCCATTAGCTCCTAATTGTACTCTTTTTTGGTCTAGTTTATCTACAGTTCAAGAAATTGTTTGTTTACGGAATTGGTTGTTTGCTTCTGACGTAATTTCTGATGATGGGTTTGTATGTAATATAACTGGTATTGTTGATGATGATGTTGTGCGATTACTTAGAAAACTTTTGTTGCCTCATCAAATTGTTGACCATAAAATTGTTATTACTGGTGAAAATGCTACTGTTTTTGGTTTTTCACTTGGTTATGCTGTGTCTGAGTTAAAGGATTCTGTGCAAACTGATGATGTATTGTCCTTTTTGACTATGCTTAGTGGCGTGCAAATTAGGGATAAAGCTCCAAGTTATGTTGGAGGTCGTATGGGTAGACCTGAGAAAGCTAAACAGCGTGTAATGAGGCCTCTTGTTCATGTATTGTTTCCTGTAGGATTAGCTGGTGGTGTTCATAGAGATTTTGTTGAAGCAGGCAAAAAAGGTCCTGTGCATGTTGAAATGATTAAACGAAAATGTCCTCAATGTAAAACTTTTATGCTACAGATTCACTGTCCCGCTTGTGATTGTGATACGGTTGAAGTAAATTCTTGTCCTCGTTGTGGTAAAAACTTGAAGGGTTCTTATTGTACTGCTTGCAAGTCAAAGACTGTTCCTTATTCTAAACAACCTATTAACTTTAAGAAAACGCTTGAATCTGCTTGTTCTTCTTTAGGTGTTTCTGCTCCAAAAATGCTTCGCGGTGTTAAAGGGTTGACTAACAAAGATAAAACACCCGAGTTTTTTGAGAAAGGCGTTTTACGGGCTAAATATGACGTGTCTACCTATAAAGATGGTACAATTCGTTTTGATGGCACTAATGCTCCTCTAACACATATAACACCAATTGAAATAGGTGTGTCAGTTGAAAAACTACGTTTGTTAGGTTATAGTTTTGATATTTATGGAAAAGAATTGATTAATTCTGATCAAATTATAGAATTAAAAATTCAAGACGTAGTTATTCCTTGGACAGCTGGTACATATTTTATCCAAATTGCAAATTTCATTGACGCGTTACTTGAGCGGGTTTATAAATTACCTCGTTTCTATAATAGCAAAAAACCAGAAGACCTTGTTGGACAACTAATTTTTGGTTTAGCTCCTCATACATGTGCTTGCATTCTTGGGCGTATAATTGGATTCACTGATCGTAACTTGATTTATGCTCATCCTCTTTGGCATTCAGCTAAACGACGAGATTGTGATGGTGATGAAGATGCTATAATGTTGGCTCTTGATACATTGATTAATTTTTCACGACAATACTTACCTGATCAAATAGGAGGAATCATGGATGCTCCTCTTTTGATGATTCCTTTTGTTAATACAAAAGAAGTTCAACGTCAAGCACATGATTTTGATGTAAGCGCAACTTATCCGGTAGAGTTTTACCAAAAATCTTGGCAAAAAATTGAAGCAAAACCAATAAGTAATATTATGGATACAATTAGTCACCGTCTTGGTACTGAAGCTCAATTTGAAGGTTTTATGTTTACTGTACCTACTACAAATATTAATTTGGGTAACGCTCAAAGTTCTTACAAAAAACTCGCAACAATGTTTGATAAACTTGATAAGCAATTAAGTCTTGGAGAAATGATAGAAGCTGTTGATGCTAAACGTGTTGCGCTTAAAGTTATTAACACTCATTTTATGCGTGATATTGCTGGAAATTTGCGTGCTTTTTCCACGCAATCTTTTAGGTGTAAAAAATGTAACAAAAAATTTCGCCGTTTACCTTTGTCTGGAAAATGTTTATGCGGTGGGAGTTTAACGCTTACTGTCTACCGTGGTAATATTGAAAAATATTTAGGCGTTGCTCAACGATTAGTGGATAAATATGGGTTGCCTAAATATTACACGCAACGATTGATTTTAATTAAAGAAGAGATTTCTTTAATGTTTGATAACAAAAAAGCTAAACAGTCTACCCTTTTTGATTTTGGGTAATTAAGGCTTTGTAAACAAACAGGATTGTTGGAAGTGTGTTGATATGTTTCATCCGAATGCTTACCTGAAAAAAATACGTAATGTGCAATGTGGCCTTAGGGCAAGAACAAAAATTTTAGTGCTTCTTGACACGCAATATTGTAGTGCTAGTGAATTAGTTTCTAAAACAGGTCTTTCATATGCTATTGTTATGTATCATTTGCGTTTGTTGTATCGTGAAGGTATTGTTAGTTATAAGCGTGGTCGAAGATACGTTTGGTTGCTTACAGCCTGAATTCCCGAAAAAATTTTAACCTACAGGAACCGGCAAACCAAACGCCTCAAACAAAACCCTCTGCACACGAGACAAAGGACGCAAAATATGCTGCCC
>JGI24702J35022_10001587_pt1 | contig 14068 bp, 9 predicted proteins | sample TergutTh196P4_FD_35022 | JGI IMG/M metagenome (IMG submission 35022)
CTTCGATGACTTTCAACTCCTGTTTGTAGAGCACGTCCGCTACAATCGACGAATCCCAATCGGCCTTATTCAGACGTTGACTGCAACCGCCCCGCCCGTCTTTATTTAATTCATCGGTCATGACATAACGGACAAACGAGGGTTTGATGGCTGACGAGGGGATAACCGACGAACCGGAGGTAAGGTCGCTTACCGTTATACGGACGTCTTGCATGTCTGTCTTCGTCCATATAATAGCTTGCATATTAACCCGTTCGCCCTTCCATGCGCATGTTTTCAAGTTTTTGGCTTTTGATAATACCGGCACATCCAACTTTTTGTAGCGTATATCCGTACTGCCCCAACTAATCTGAGGCGTAGCAGGCAGTTTACTCCAAACTGCATCATCATCATGAGGTTTAGAATCCGTTAATTCGGCATAGTCGTCCGTTCCCTGAGAAAAGCATAAACCGCTAAATGTCAAGCATATAAATAAAAATAAAAAATGTCGCATAATAATTGAGGTTTTAAATGAGCATGCAAATATACACAATTACAGAATAATTATGTATATTTGTTCTCGTATTTAATCTATTAATACCGTTTTAACTCGCTATGAAAAAGAATTTTATCTTGATAATTGGGGCGTTTTTATTGTCTTGCAGTATAAAAGAGCCTGTCGTTGAAGATGTTAGGCGGTCGCTTAGTCCGCCGAAGGCTATCGCTAATCCGAAAAATGAGGATGAATATTTTTTTAACTATCGGCTCAAACAGTTTGCTCCGCTGACGGAGCCTTTTATTAAGGAGACTTTTGGCAATGCCCTGAATTTCGAACAGGCCGGATTTTGGGAACATACCGCTTACTCATCCTGTGTGGTTGGTTTTGCCACAAACTTACCGGCTATTTCGGCTGTCGAATACGGCGAAACGACTGCCTACGGGCAGCAGACTGAAACTTCGGATGCGTATTATTACCGGCATCTGCATTATATGCGAGGCCTGAAGTCGGGTGTAACTTACCATTATCGCTTCAAGGCACAGGATCATGATGGCGTTGAAATCGCTTCCGAAGACCGGACGTTTACGCTTTCTGAAATACCCGTAGATGCGATTCGTATTCCTGAAGATATGCAAGGCGACCCGCCTTACCATCTGACGCAGGGCGAAGCCCTTTATGTGCTGACCCGCGACCTGACTGTTCCCACATTGGCTATCAACATCAAAGCGCATCATGTCACGATCGACTTGGACGGACATACGATAATCTACGACAACGAAACGCCGACTGTGATCGGTAGCGGATGGAACGATTATGCGTATAACGAAGACGCTTCGTTTGGTATTCGCACCGGACTATGGAATTTTACGAATGTTAAAATCTTTAACGGCATCATCAAACAGGGGCGTAACGGCGGCGAGGGATTCATCGGGGTCGGATATAATCCCTTGTTTTTGAATCATTTGGGTACAGGCAGTCAAAACGAAATAGCCGGTGTGACGGTCGATTATTATGGAAACAGCGTAGCCGGTATGATTGCAGGCGATGGAAAGGTACATCACAATGTCGTCATTGACCGAGGAACGGTGATCGACAACCGCCATCAGGGAATCAAGGCGCTCGAAGCGGGCAGTTCGACAACCAATGAAGTCGCATGGAACGCTGTCAGGCGCTTTCGTCATCAGGGAATTTACAGTAGCGGCCAAATACACCATAACGAGCTATATTCCGATAGCTTCGATACCAATTCCTTTATGATAGGGCCAAGCGAAGGCGCTTCCGTGTCGTATAACCTGCTGTTTGGGATGGGTTATAATCCGGTTGGCATCGGGTGGGCAAACAATTTGACGGTTCGTTACAATTTCATTTATATACGCGGCTTTGCGCCCACCCTGCGCAGTACCGAATACAACCGCAAATCGGCCGTTTCCGGCCTTCGTACCACAAACTACGACAACACGCCATACAACAACATGCTGTACGAGGACAACATCATCGTCCTCAAAGCCGAAGACGGCTGCACGCAGGCACGGGGTATCTGGACGACAAACACGACGAACGACCGGCAGCTTGTCTACCGTCGCAATACCGTCAAAGTAGAAGCCATGCCCGATAATATGAAAAATACCGACGAAATACATTATAACGGCGATGTAAACAATGCCGTTACCGCCCTGACGTTGAGCGGCTCCGAAGTTGATTTGTTGCCTAATAGCAGCCTGATTCCCCAACCGATTATCTTTGAAGACAACCGGTTTATCGGGAACGTCAACCTGATAACACTTGGAGAAGGTTACGGCATCGCCTCTTCCGTCTGGATGTACCGGACGAAATTAGAAAAGATAGCGCACGACAGCGACTATTTTCNTCCCGTCAGACTTGGNTTNTGGAATTGGAATACGNTTAATAACAGGATGATAGATACGGAAACGGTAGATATAACCGAAAGCGAGATGACGCCGTATTTTTACGGAAGCGTCGGATATATGGAAATCAGCTACGGCCAATCGTGCGAATTGACGCTGACAGGCGGCAGTCAGCCCCTCAGAAATACGCCGGTCACGATTTCAATCGACGGCGAGCGGACGTTCAGCGAAACGACCGACGGTAGTGGCAGGCTTCGTTTCGACCTCCTGACTGTTCAACATCTCAGCAATTCAGATGTATCAAAAAAAGAGTACCAACAATACACCTTTACCGTTGACGGATATCCTCCCCGCACGGTCGCCGTATCGCAATTGACAACCGCGACCTCCATCACTTTTTAAATCATTTCTTTTTGTTTTCGCTCTCCAAAGATACTGCCGTAACGGTGGTATTCGTAGGCGATGCTTTGTTCTTTCATATAATGAAGGAGTTCCAAGCTGCCTTCGGCAAGCGGTCGGCTGTTGACGATATGTTTGCCTAATGCCGCTGCTTTGTTATAAAAGGCATCCGACAAGTCGGGCGAACACGTGCGTATACGCTCATACATATCCATCTCTTCAATAAAAACATCTATTGACTGGATTTTTATCTGTACATTCGACCATGATGATAAGGTTTGTATCTTTTTATCACCAGCCGAAATACTGACCGTGACCGGGCTTTTCGTTATACGGCAGGCAAACACCACAAGGAGCGTATCTGTAAGAGAATCGTTTTCCTCTACCCGAAAACCGACACTCGTGAGCGGCAGGTAGCGTAAAATATTTTCTTCCCCATATAAATTACCGACTTCCTTTTCGTCTAAAAATTCATCCTGCCAGGCGTTTCTGAAACTGATTGCGGCATAGTTCATGCGGTTTTTTTCTTTTTCGTCGGTAACGAACTGACTGATAGGAGAAATGATCTTCTTTTGAGGCAGTTCATTTTCCGTCCATTTCACAAAACAGGCGACATAGTTCGGGCCTCCGGCTTTGAGGCCGCCTCCAAACGCGGAGCGTTTCATGCCTCCGAAGGGTTGGCGGCTAACAATTGCTCCCGTCATGCCCCGATTGATATATAGATTTCCGGCTTCTATCCGGTTGCGCCATTCCCGATGTTCTTCGAGGCTCAGGCTCTGTAATCCGGCTGTCAATCCGTATTCCGACGAATTGGCATAGTCGATTCCATCGTCCAAACTGTCGATACATACAACCGAGAGAAGCGGTGCAAACAACTCATTTTTAAACGAATACCCGGTCGGTTTCACACCCCATTTCACCGTAGGTTTGAGGATATACCTCTCTGCATCTACAAATTCAGGCGCTACCAACCACGATTCCCCGGGTTCTAAATGTTCGATGGCATACAGCAGTTTCTCATTATCGTTATCTATCATGGGGCCTACGCGGTTCATCGCATCCCAGACGCTGCCGGTACGCATACTCATCACAGCATCGCGGAGCTTCGATTTGAATGTTTCGTCACAGTAAGTTTTTTTATCTAACAACAAAAGCGAGCAGGCCGAACATTTCTGACCGGCATTGCTAAATGCTGACGAAACGATACTCAGTATAGCATGATCCTGGTCGGCCGTATCGGTTACAATCATGGCATTTTTACCTCCGGTCTCAGCCGAAAGCGGTGTTCGGGGGCTATTTTTCAGCAGACGTAAAGCGGTATCCGTTCCGCCGGTCAGAATCACATGTTGAATAGACGGATGGGTGGTAAGAAAATTTAACGATTCGCGATCAGCAGTACAAACAACCTGTAACGCATCCTTTGGCACGCCCGCCTCCCAGAAACACTTGGCAAATTCCCAAGCAACGGGTAAAGCCGCCGTTGCCGGTTTTAAAATAACCGTATTACCTCCGGCAAGCGCCGCCGCCGTTCCCCCCACCGGTATGGCTAACGGGAAGTTCCACGGCGGAATCACCAGTACAATCCCTTTAGGCGTATGAGAAACGTATGTTAAACTGTCGAATGATTTCATTGTAATCGGATAATAACGGCAGAAATCAATCGCTTCCGATACCTCTACATCGCCTTCCAAAAACGTTTTGCCCGTCACAGCCGCCATACAGCCTATTAATTCGCCCCGTTTAGCGCTCAGGTTTTCAGCTACCTTATGGAGCGTCTCGTTACGCCAATTAACAGATGTATGCCGCCATCCTGAAGCATCCCGCTCTGCTATCTCAATCATCTCCTTCACATGTTCTAGCGACGACAGATTAGCCTCACAGACACTGACTTCCATGTTACGACTGCGATCATAATAGATTTTCTTTTGCCCGGTCAGTATGTCTTTATCGCCAATCTGAACGGGAATGATAAAGTTTTTTTCATTCACCGTCGTCTCCCATCTTTTCAGGACATCCAATGCCCATCGACGGTTTTGAGGCAAATCCAAATCCGTATCAGGCTCATTTGAAAATGTANNAATATCAGTAACCGGAACAGGCGGTTTCGTTCTGTCTTGCGTGCGGAAAGGCGTCGTACAGATCGTATCTTTCAGGCGATAGGCCTCCTTGAATTGCTCCGCTAAGAAATGCCACTGTGCGGTGTCCAATTTCAGGTTAAACGTATAACACAGGAAATTATCCTTTCCCGTGTTCTCATCCAATCGACGCACTAAATAGGAGATGGCATTCAGGAAATGGTCAGCTTTGACGACAGGCGTATAAAGGATGATTTGCTTCTGCAGTTGACGCATGACGCGCGGCAAATTATTAGCCATCCCTTCTAACATTTCAAACGTGACATTTTCCGAAACGCCGTTTTTCTCTGCCAGTAGATGGGCATAAGCGATGCTGAAATAATTGTGAGAGGCCACTCCAACATGGCAAACCTGCATATTTTCAGGGAGTAGCGCCATATCGAGCAGATGCAAAAAGTTGGCGTCTACTTCTACTTTTGAAGGGTAGACGGGATTGGCCCATCCCCGCAAAGACGAGATGATACGTTCCATCTGCAAGTTTGCGCCTTTCACTAAACGCATTTTCAGCGGAGCGCCTCCTTCGGCCACCCGTTTTTTAGCAAAATCGAGCAAGCGTGTCAGAAGACCTTCTGCATCAGGGAGATATGCCTGAATCACAATTCCGGCGTTGTAATTTTTAAATTCCGGAAGGCTCAATACTTCGATGAAAACATCCATCGTCAGGTGCGCATCCTTGTATTCTTCCATGTCTAAATTCACAAACTTCGCCCGTCTTTCGCCGTTATGATCCGTATAGGGATGCGCCACGGCCTGCCTGTAAACAGCCGCTACCATATCACAAAGGTCTTTTTTATTCTGCTCATAACCGAGCGGNTGAATCTGGGCATAGATACCGGANATTTTAATGGAGATATAGTTGATATCCGGTTCTTTGAGCGCCTCTAAATAATGTTCATAGCGGCGTCGCGCCTCTCCATCGCCTAAAACGACTTCGCCAAGCAGATTGACATTTTGTCCGATCCGGCTGTTCCAGCGTCTTTTCAAATGTTTTGTCAGCTTAGGACGTTCCTCCGCGATGATAATCTTTTTTGTTTCGGCGCGCAGTTTCTTTTTAAAGATCGGCATCCCAATCGAAGGGAACAAAAACCCGCCCATCATATACAACCGGAGCAATAACCGGTCGCTAAAGCTGAAAAAATCAGGGATACCATATTTCATGATAATTTTCCGCACCCGTTGATTCAGTTTGCTGTTATCCCTTATCTGGGACGATTCATCGAGCATCCGTGTCAGAAATGTTTTATATTCAGGCGTTTGCACTAACGATGCGTATTTTTTCTGTTCTTTTACCTCATCGTTTTTCAGCGCCTTGTCGGCCTTCGCCAAAAATTGTTTGGCCCAGTCAATGACGTCGTTTTCAGCAATAATATTCCGTATCATATTCACAATCAATTTATAATATTCAAACATACCTAAAAAATCCCTACAAATATACATGATTTATTTTGAAAAAAACCGAAAATATTTCCTACCTTTGTAAAAAAAAGAACGGTTATGGAAGATAAAATGGTTGTTTTAAGACGATTCAGGCAATTCTCGGAGGCCAATATGCTGGCTAATCTGCTTCAAGCGGAAGGAGTTGCGTGTTATGTGCGCGACAATGTCACGCAACAAATTTTCGGTGATATTGATTTTGTGAGCGTTAAAATCGAATTGTTAGAAAAGGATTTGCCGCGTGCGATTGAGATTATGAAAGCGTATGGGTATGCGCTTTCGGATGATCAACCCGATAACGTCACGGCGGATGGCTCTGAAGAGGAGAAGACCGAGGAGATGGAGGAGACCGATGCAATGGCAGAGACCGAGGATACGGCGGATGATTTTGAAGATATGGAAACGGCGGAAGCTGAAATAATAGCATATCAAAAATTTAAAAAGAGACAGGCACGGATGCTGTCGGTCATTTGCATTCTCCTTATCATTGTGGGGGGGCTTATCATTATTCTTAATAAATATTATAATGAACAATGAAGAATGCAGAATGCAGAATGCAGAATGGAGAATGGAGAATGCTTAATTATCAATTATGAGTTCTCTCTGAAAACTATTTTTTTAACCACAAAGGGCACAAAGAAACCACAAAGAACACAATGATAAAATTCTCATAATCTGCAAATTGTGTTCTTTGTGAAAAACTTTGTGAACCTTGTGGTTAGATTTTTTGACTTTTCGGAGTTGATTCAATTGTCAATTCTCAATTAAAAAAAACGGCATTCGTCTTCCCAGACGAACACCGTTCGCAATTCTACATGAAAAATACAACTTAATCTTCTGTTTGCGATTCTGCATATTCTTTCAGGAGTTTTTCCTGAACATCGATCGGAGCTAATTCATAAGAGGCAAATTTCATCGTAAACGATGCACGTCCGCCTGAAATAGAACTGAGCGACGTCGAATAGCTTGACATTTCCTTCAGCGGTACTTTAGCCATGATCTTTTCATAGCCTTTCTCACTGCTCATACCCATGATAAGCGCCCTGCGACCTTGCAGATCACCCATCACATCCCCCAGAAAATCAGCCGGCACAAGCACTTCCACATCATAAATTGGCTCCAAAATCTTCGGCCCCGCATCCTTAAACGCCATACTGAAGGCATTTCGACCGGCCAGCATGAACGATATCTCATTACTGTCTACCGGATGCATTTTCCCATCATATACGCATACGCGCACATCGCGGGCATACGAGCCTGTCAACGGCCCCTGCTCCATTCTCGCCATGATCCCTTTCAGAATAGCCGGCATAAAGCGCGTATCAATCGTCCCGCCAACAATACAGTTGTAAAAAATCAATTTACCGCCCCATTCCAAATCAAGCTCCTGCGTATCGCGCACACTCATCTTAAATTCCTGTCCGCCAAAACGATAAACCGTCGGCACAGGCATCCCGTCCGTATAAGGTTCGATCACTAAATGCACCTCGCCAAATTGACCGGCGCCGCCGGATTGTTTTTTATGGCGATAGTCGGCGCGCGCGGCTTTCGTTATCGTTTCGCGATACGGGATTTTTGGCTCCAAAAATTCGATAGCCAACTTATCACTGTTCTCTATCCGCCATTTCAGGGTGCGGAGATGGAACTCGCCCTGACCCGAAACGATGATTTGTTTTAATTCTTTAGACTGTTCGATCAGCCAGGTCGGGTCTTCCTCGTGCATCCTATTGAGAATCTCGCTCATCTTTTCCGAATCGGATTCGCTGACGGCTTTGATAGCGCGGCGGTACTTCGGCTCCGGATAACGGATAAAGTCGAATTTATAATCACACCCTTTCTCATTCAGAGAATTACCCAACCGCACATCTTTCAATTTGACAGTCGCCCCAAGGTCTCCGGCTAACAGTTCAGTCACTTCCGACCGATTTTGTCCAGCTACCACAAACAATTGGGCGATTCGTTCTTTAGAGCCGCGGTTGACATTCAACAAATCATCACCCGACTTCACCTTCCCAGCAATCACTTTAAAAAAGGAAACTTGCCCGATATGAGGCTCTATCGTTGTTTTAAAGAATAATAAACTTGTCTGACTGTCGGCATCCGGTTTCACTTCTTTGCCCTCTGTAGTCGTCAGAGGAGCCATTTTATCGGGCGAGGGTACAACATTCCCCAGAAATTCCAATGCGCGACGAACGCCCATATCCCTGTCGGCGCAGATGCAACAGACAGGGAACATGCCGCGAGACATCAAACCAGCGCTTATACCTGCCCGCATCTCATCCTCCGTGAGCGTTCCCGTATCGAAAAATTTCTCCATCAGCGAGTCATCATGTTCCGCAGCCGCTTCTATCAGAATTTGTTGTAATTCAGTAGCTTTAGCCATCTCACTTTCAGGTATATCCAACACTTCCGGCGCTCCGCCTTCCGGTTTCCATTTGTACATCTTCATTTTAAGCACATCCACCATCGCATTAAAATTCAAGCCGCATACAACCGGATATTGTATCTGGATCACTTTGTTGCCATAGTTTTCTTTTAATTGCGAAACGGCCACATCATAATCCGCCTTATCATTATCTAACTGATTGATAATGAAAATAATCGGTTTATGAAACTGCTCCGTATACCGGAACTGATTGATCGTTCCTACCTCTACCCCATACTGCGCATTGATCATCATCAATGCCGTGTCCGTTACATTCAATGCGGATACTGCGCCTCCGATAAAGTCGTCGGAACCCGGACAGTCGATAAAATTCAACTTTTTACCGTTCCATTCGACACTGAAAACGGTAGAGAAAACAGAATAGCCATATTCTTTCTCCACCGTGTTATAATCACTTACCGTAGTACCGGCTTTGACAGAGCCGCGCCTTTTGATGGTACCACCCTCGAAAAGCATGGCTTCTGCAAGGGTGGTTTTCCCAGCGCCGGAACTTCCCAAAATAGAAATGTTCCTGATTTCATTTGTTTGATAAATTTTCATTTGTAATAATTTTTATTTGTAGATTCAACATTTTCTCTTTGATAAGAAACTGCAAAGTACGGAAAATTTCTGAAATAAAAATTCAAAAAAAACCTGTTATATAACTATGTTTTATAGCATATACACAAAAAAAGCTCCCAAATGTTTGTAAAAGACACTTTTTTGTTATCTTTGTCGCCGAAAGCGATATTTTTTTGTCGTTTTTTTTGCATGAAAAGCATCAAAAAGACACAATTATGTCGAAAAAATTAATTTATCATTTTTAATTCTTTAAGTATGAACACAGCGCAAATTTTAGCAAATTTAGAAGCAAAACATGCCGGAGAGAAAGAGTTTATGCAGGCCGTCAGTGAGGTATTAGTGAGCATAGAAGACATCTACAACCAACATCCGGAGTTTGAAAAAGCAAGAATCATTGAACGATTGGTCGAACCCGACCGAATTTTTACATTTCGCGTGCCATGGGTTGACGACGGTGGCGACATCCACGTCAACCTCGGTTATCGCGTACAATATAATAATGCCATTGGCCCTTATAAGGGTGGACTGCGGTTTCATTCATCCGTGAATCTGTCCATTCTGAAATTTCTGGGCTTCGAGCAAACATTTAAAAATGCGCTTACCACCCTGCCGATGGGAGGCGGAAAAGGGGGTTCCGACTTTTCCCTTCAAGGCCGCAGCGATTCGGAAGTCATGCGTTTTTGCCAGTCTTTCATGTTGGAATTATGGCGTAATATCGGACCCGACACCGACATTCCGGCAGGCGATATAGGCGTAGGAGGCCGTGAGATAGGCTATTTATATGGCATGTTTAAAAAATTAGCCCGCGAAAATACAGGCTCTTTTACCGGCAAAGGATTAGAATACGGCGGTTCCATACTTCGTCCGGAAGCTACCGGCTTCGGCGGATTGTATTTTATCATGCAAATGTTGAAAACGCACGGCATCGACATCAAAGGAAAGACCGTAGCGCTCTCCGGATTCGGAAATGTCGCCTGGGGCGCCGCTATCAAAGCAAACGAACTCGGCGCTAAAGTAGTCACTATCTCCGGGCCAGACGGTTATATCTATGACCCCGAAGGCATTACGGGCGATAAAATCGAATACATGCTCCTACTGCGCGCTTCCGGCAATGACGTTGTCGCTCCTTTTGCCGATCAATTCAGCAGCGCCACATTCGTTCCGGGCAAACGGCCTTGGGAACAAAAAGTAGACATTGCTCTGCCATGCGCTACACAAAACGAATTGAACGGCGCCGACGCCGACGAATTGATCAAGAATAATATTCAATGTGTGGCCGAAATATCCAATATGGGCTGTACGATGGAAGCTACGGAACGGTTTATCGAAAACCAGGTGCTGTTTGCACCCGGCAAGGCCGTGAACGCAGGCGGCGTCGCCACTTCAGGACTTGAAATGACGCAAAATGCGATGCACCTTTCTTGGAGTCCGCAGGAAGTTGACCAGCGGTTGCTGCAGATCATGCACAATATTCACGATCAATGCGTGCAGTACGGACGTGAAGGCAATTATATCAACTATGTAAAAGGCGCCAACATCGCCGGTTTTATGAAAATAGCCAAAGCCATGATGGCTCAAGGCGTTGTGTAATCGCTTTACTCGTGCACTTTCCCCGGATTTTTAGCAATATAGTCTTTCCAGTTTGTATACGACTTTTCAATCCGGGGACGACCGGTTTCCAAATAATGGCAAAAAGCGGCTGCAAGCCCGTCGGTTGCATCCAATTGAGGAAGCATATCCTGTTCGGAGATGTGTAACATGCGTTGCAGCATCCCCGCTACCTGTTCTTTCGACGCTTGCCCGTTTCCTGTGATGGCCACTTTAATTTTCAGCGGCGCATATTCAAAGATAGGGATATCTCGATGAAGCGCTGCTGCGATGGCAACTCCCTGTGCCCGTCCTAATTTCAACATGCTTTGTACGTTCTTCCCGAAAAANGGCGCTTCGATNGCTAATTCGTCGGGATGATAGGTATCAATCAATCCGGTGACACGNTCGAATATGTGCCGAAGACGGAGGTANTGGTTTTCAANTTTATTGAGCTTNNGGACGCCCATCGTTATGAGATACGGTTTTTTTGCAANNATATGCAAAACGCCGTATCCCATAATGATGGTGCCGGGGTCGATGCCTAATATGACTGTTTCTTTATTCATTTTTTTTCAGCACAGAGGCACAGGGGTCACAGAGGGGGTCGCGGAGACAATTATTTGGGNCAATATGGGAGGGTATAGGGGTTNCGGTATTTGTAGCCGTAGAGGCGGTGNTTNTCTGCTTCCGGATCGTTTACGAATGACAGAGTGGCAGGGTCCCATTTGACCGGACGTTTCAGTTCGACTGCAATGTTAGCCAGACAGCAAAGCGTACTGGTACTGCAACCGACCTCTACAGAAGCAATCGGTTTTTTGCGCGAACGGACGCAATCAATAAAATTCTGCATGTGGGGCGAGCTAACCTCATATTCTCCGGCGCCTACCTTCTGCTCTGATTTTTCTAACAGTTTCGGGTCTGAACATTCGATATACCCGCGCGCNACCTTCAACCAACCCTTACTGCCGACAAACTGTATACCTTGCGCATTTGGATTGTCTTCGCGATAGGGCTGTTCTGTCATCACAATCCCATTGGCATATTTCATAGTCAGGTATTTAGTGCCCTCATAGCCTTTCGGAATATATTCGACAGGGCCTGAGCCGTCCATTCCAATAGCTGCCTGCGCAATATCGTGCATGTGCGCGCCCCAGTCGGCCGTATAGCCGTTGCCGGTCTCGCAATACCACCGCCATGCGCCCCATAACCCCTCATTCTGCCTCGGTTCCAAGGAAATAGGCGGACATAAGTCGGAATGATAATGCACTTTGGGATCGTTCAACGGGCCTAACCACTGATTGAAGTTCAGATTAGCCGGTATAGCCTGTTCCGGTAAATCAAACGGTTTAGGGGGATCGCCTACTTTCGAGTAAATCTTTTCTATATGGCCGATACCGCCTGAGCGCACTAAAGCAATAGCCTGTTGAAATTCCTTGCTGGAGCGTTGCTGGCTGCCAACCTGGAAAACGCGCTTGTTATCCTGAGCGGCGCGTAGCATCGCCAAACCTTCTGTAATCGTATAGGCCAATGGTTTCTGGCAATACACGTCTTTTCCAGCCTGGCAGGAATAAATAGCCGCCAAAGCATGCCAGTGGTCGGGTAACGCTATTTCAATGGCATCGATATCCTTCCGTTCCAACATCGCTTCAAAAAACTCATACGTATCACAACGCGGATTCATTTGGTTGCCCGACTGCCATCTTTTTACTAAATTGACAAAACGCTCAACCTTCATGGTATCCACATCACTACAGGCAGCTACCTGTACGCCGGGACACTTCGAGAAACTGTTAAAATCGGAACAGCCCTGCTGTCCAAGTCCAATAACGCCTAATACAACCCGATCGCTCGGAGCTATACGAATCCCGTTTTGCATCGTCCAACTCGGTAAAATAGTCAGACCGGCAAGGCCTAAAGCGGAATAACTCAAAAATTCCCTGCGGGATAAAGCCTTTACAACTTCTTTTTCTTCTTTCTTCATGTGAGTACAATTTTTATAATCATGGATATTTTTTGATAATTCAACGGCAAAGATAAACTTATTTTTGTATTTTTGCAAAAAAAAAATCAATCATTCTATGAACATTAAAAACTTTTACCTCTTTCTCTTTTTGCTGTTTTTCGCGGGCAACTGCGTTACGGCCAAAGATGATAAAAAAGAACCGAAACCCATCGTCATGGGCGCTGAGCAAACGGAAGTGATCAAAAAACTCGTCAAACAAAAGCGGGTCGGGCTACTGATGAATCAAACATCGGTCTTGCCCGACGGTACACACCTGTTAGATGTGCTTCTGAAGGAAGGGCTGAACATCAAAAAAGTGTACGCCCCGGAGCATGGATTTCGTGGAACTGACGATGCAGGCGCGCATATAACGAATAGCGTCGACAGCGCTACCGGGATTCCCATCGTTTCCATTTATGGAAAAAACAACAAACCAACCGCTGAGCAATTAGCCGATATTGATGTCCTTATCTTTGATATTCAGGATGTTGGGACACGGTTCTACACCTATATCAGTACGATGCACTATGCCATAGAGGCATGTGCGGAGAACGATAAGGAATTTATTGTGCTCGACCGCCCTAACCCTAACGATTATGTCGACGGACCTGTTCGTAAAGAGGGGTTTTCTTCGTTTGTAGGCGTAGACCCTGTTCCTGTCCTTCATGGGCTTACCGTCGGCGAACTCGCTCAAATGATAAACGGCGAAGGATGGATAGCGACGGGGAAAAACAGTTGTCGGCTGAAGGTGGTACCNCTNAAAAACTGGCGNCATGGCGTTCCNTACAGTTTGCCGGTTAAACCATCGCCTAATCTGCCTAACGACCGGTCTGTATGGCTCTATCCCTCTCTGTGTTTCTTTGAGGGGACGAATATAAGCGTCGGACGCGGGACGCTCTATCCTTTTCAGGTATTGGGGAATCCTGATCCCAAATATGGGGATTTTACTTTTACGCCTCAACCTACTCCCGGAATGGATACTAATCCGATGTTTAAGGGATTAGTTTGCTATGGGGTCGATTTAAGGGATGATGCGTTTAAGATGGGAGAGAGCGGACGAGGACGTCCGCGTACCCAGATGGGGGACGTATTTGAGGGGGGGCTTTCACTTCAGTTTGTCATTGATTTTTTTGAAAAATCGGGGCGTAATGAAAAGGC
>JGI24702J35022_10001588_pt1 | contig 14062 bp, 11 predicted proteins | sample TergutTh196P4_FD_35022 | JGI IMG/M metagenome (IMG submission 35022)
CCTACTATCCCTACTACTATGGCAGCTATTATAGCCCCTACTACTCCTACTACCACAGCTATCCGTATTACAGCTACAACAATACACGCGATCGTTACTATGGACGTAGAGACTCCTACCGCCCCACGACCAACTACGCTTCCAATTACGGNTCCGGAGCCTCAGCGGTTCCATCAGGAAGCTCATACCGCAGAGAGCCTGCCAATGTNCAACAGGTATCGGGTAGGAATACCGCCTCCCAAAGCAATGTCCAGGCTACGCAAGGCAACTCTACCTACAGGAGAACCGCTACGGGAACAGTCGTGAATAATCAGGCTGTACAGGGGAACAACAGCAATGCAGGGCAAAATACAGCCACCCAAAATAGTACGGCCAACAACAACAGCACATACAGAAGAACCGCTTCCACAGGAACGGCAGTCTACAACAACTCGGTGGTACAGAGCGGCAGCGCCNCCACAGGCACTACAACCACCACNACCACNACTACTTCCGGCAGCACCTACAGCAGAACCGGCACGCCTCAAACACAAAGCAACGCGATCTATCGCCCCGCCGGCACAACNACCCAAAGAAGCGCTGCATCAGGAAGCGCTACCCAACAATATAGCCGTCCGGAATCTACTACCCGTCAATTCTACAGTACAGGAAGTAGCCAGCCTTCACAGCCTGTGGTGAACAGTAGCGGGCAAAACAACTCATCCTCAAGGAGCAACACATCAAACAATGTCCGCTCTTCAACCGGAAATACGCAGAACTACTCTGCTCCTGTACGAAGTTCTTCNACATCCACTTATTCTTCAGGTTCTTCNGGAGCAAGTTACTCTTCCGGCGCTAATTCTTCAAGCTCTTCCANNTCTTCCGGCAGCTCTTCTACCGGGTCAGCCACACGGAGGCCNTAATATAAATCGAAAAAAAGTCACCATGAAGAAGGTAATCCTATTCACAACTATATTATTCATTTTCCCNCATTTCCTNTTGTCNCAAGGTGCATTNGACGCACTGCGCTACGCTCGGAATATCTATTCGGGAACCGCTCGCTCTGCGGCCATAGGCAATGCGGTGACCGCATTGGGCGGAGATTTTGGCTCTCTTGTCATTAACCCGGCAGGATCAGCCGTATTCCCCTACTCCGAGTTCATTTTTACACCGGCCCTCCATGTCTCCTCAACCAAGTCGGATTACCTTTCCAACTCATCAGACGAGGGTTATGGTCGTTTGGGCGTCACCAACATCGGATATGTTGCTCCGTTAAAATTATCCAATTACAGCGGGATAACGGGAATAAGTTTTGGAGTGGGGTACAATGCCTTAAACAACTTCACAGACCGCATCTCTATGTCGGGGGTAGTTGATCATCTCNAAGAGCCATCAAGCTGGTTGGCAAGTTTGGCTTCCAAAACCAATGGTTATCGTGCCACCGATATGGACTGGTACGAAGGCCAAAATCCATTTTACTCCTCCTATGCACCCTGGAGGGCGCTCTTGGCGTGGAATACTTCTCTCTTGGACACCATTCCGGGGAGTGGCGGAAGGGAATATGTGGGCGCAACCGAGGCTTTCTTTGGGAACCAGATTGGCATCCCTGGAAGTCTCCGTCAGGAATTTTACCGAAAAAGTTTTGGAAATGTGGGGGAGTATCTCTTTAATTTTGCACTCAACTTTTCGCAGCGCTTCTTTGTGGGATTCAATTTAGGAATACAATCTATCTATTACGAAACCCATGAGGACTTTTCGGAATCGGCGGTCAACCCCAATGATTTCTACCAAACGCAATTTAACTACTTTTCCCACAGCTACTACCAAAAAACGGTGGGAACAGGGGTGAACTTTAAGGTGGGGGCTATATTTTTACCTATCGATAATTTACGGCTTGGCGCCAGCATCTCCACCCCTACCTGGATAAATCTGAACGAGGAGTGGGAAGAGAGCATCACCGCTCACTTTTCGGACGGATACCATCAAAGCCTTACTTCGCCGCTCGGCCAATATGAATATAAGGTAAAAGCTCCCTTCCGATGGAATGTGGGCGTAGCGTATACTTTTGGGTCTTTAGGAGCTATTAGTGTTGATTATGAACAAGTTGCTTACGACAAAATCTTTATGTCTTCTAAAGAATCCAACACCAACAATCCCTTTAGCGATGAAAACAGTTACATCACAAAAGAGTTTACCCGTGCAAGCAATTTCAGGGCAGGTTTAGAACTAAATCTGAATCAGGACTTCTCCCTTAGGGGAGGTTATGCTTTTTACGGGAATCCCGAAAAGAGTTACGGAGACAATACCCAAATTGCTTCTCTGGGGATTGGGCTTCATTGGGGATCGTTTTTTAGCGATTTAACCTTTATGCAACAATTTGCCCAAAAAGAGAATTTTTCTTTATATGACAATGTCATGGAGGGCGCGCAAATCGTATACCAAGCCCCGGCGGGCTCACAAAACGCTTCCAACTGGAAAGTGCTGATGAGTATCGGGTTTAGGTTTTAAAAGCCGCTCCTATACCACCCTTCCTTCATTAAAGATCAAGTCCAAAATACTCAAATCGGATACAAATCCGAATTTATGGGCAAAAACTTGAAAATATGGATGTAACGCAAGCCCTTCCGGCTTGCGTTTTTCTTTTGGATGGATCATAAAACGATAATCATCCTGGCGTCCAGAGGGTCTTGAAAAGTGATTTGTAACGTCCCATGAAAACGAAATGCCCACCAAATGCTGCGAAAGCGCCCACAGTTGGGTATTGAGATCAAACAGAAAGGGAATCTCTTGGGTATACACCCTCTGAATATCAGCATGATACTCTTCAAAAAAAGCAGAAGAGCGGTAGGCGGCTTCAATGGCGCGCCAATGTATTTTTTGCCAAGGTTTTGAATAATCAATCCGAACATCTCTGATGATGCAATGGTGCGGGCGTAAAATGGGAACAACCAAAGGGAGCGGGCCATTGGCCGTCAAAATGGTGCATCTATTTCGGTAGCTCTGTTTTTGGTAAAACTCATGTTGCTCTATCTGCACAAAATCGCTTTGCGCGGCAAGCTGATAATACGATATGGGAGCCCAATACGCCGTAGAAAACAGCGCCATTACTCATCAATTTGCTCATTCGAGGTCTTGGCCCGAATGATTCCACGTTTAGAGGAACGGATAAAATTGAGGATCATATCCCTTTCGGGAGAGGGAGAAAAAGCGGCCTCCACCTTATCGCAACCTTCGGCTGTATTAAAGCCCGATTTGTAGATGATACGGTAGATTTCTCGAATCAGGTTCATTTGCTCCATGGTATACCCCCTACGCCGCAGACCTACAAAGTTTATCCCTCCATATACCAGCGGCCTGTGGCCTGCCAAAACGTATGGAGGAACATCTTTGGAGATCATGGAACCTCCCGAGAGCATCACATGGGCGCCAATCTTGGTAAACTGATGCACGCCCGAAAGCCCGCCTACAATGGCGTAATCGTCTATTTCAGCCTCTCCGGCCACGCCCACCGCGTTCACCAATACTACATTATTCCCGATTCTGCAATCATGGGCAATATGTACGTAGGCCATTAGCAAACAGTTGTCTCCTACCCGCGTCACGCCCTTGCCGCTGGCGGTAGTTCCGCGGTTGATGGTCACGCACTCTCTGAGGGTTACATTATCTCCCACCTCCACATGGGTAATCTCTCCCTGGAACTTTAAATCCTGAGGGATTCCGCCAATGACTGCTCCCGGAAAAACTTGACAATTCTTTCCCAACTTTACATAGTCGCAAATGGTTACATTGGGGCCAATATGGGAGCCTTCGCCAATCTCAACATGTTCGGCAATGGTGGAAAAATCCTCCACCACAACATGGGCGCCCAACCGGGCATTTGGATGTATTCGATTTATTGTCATAGGGTTCTGTTTTCTCAAATAATTATTGTTTTGATCTATATGCGGTTCGCCGCTAAGCTACATGTCATCGATTCTTTATCACCTGTGCCATATACTCCCCTTCACAGGCCAACTGATCTCCTACAAAAGCCATACCACGCATCGTCACAATATTTCGCCGCAAGGGAGTTATTATCTCCATCACCAACGTGAGCACGTCTCCGGGCACCACCTTCCGCTTGAACTTTACCCCATCTATCTTTACAAAGTAGGTTGACCATCGCTCCGGCTCTTCCAATCGGTCCAAAACCAAAATGCCTCCCGTTTGCGCCATGGCTTCAATAATCAACACCCCGGGCATCACCGGCTCCTGAGGAAAATGTCCTGTGAAAAACCACTCATTGATGCCCACATTTTTAACGCCCACCACACGGCGTTCAGAAAGCTCCACAACCCTGTCGACCATTAAAAAGGGAGCGCGATGCGGCAATCTCTTTTGAATAGCCTGGATATCAAGAATCGGTTCAGCATTTACATCGATTTGGGGCGCAGCAGGTTTAGAAAAGTATTGTTTGGCAGCTTTGCGCACCATTCGTGCTACGGTGGTATTGAGCGCATGGCCGGGTTTATTGGCAATCACCTTCGCTTTAATGGGATAACCAATCAAAGCAAAATCGCCGAGCAAATCAAGCAACTTATGCCGTGCACATTCGTTGGAAAAACGAAGGCTTAGATGGTTGAGATAACCTGCCGGACAACGGGTTATGGAAGGTTTGTGAAACAGNGAAGCTATTTTGTCCAACTCCTCCTGAGAAACGGCCTCCTCCACAACCACAATGGCGTTGTCCAAATCNCCTCCCCTAATGAGGTTGTTGTGAAACAAGGGCATGATCTCGTGTAAAAAGACAAAGGTTCGGCAGGGCGCCAATTCCGAGGCAAAATCGATGCCGGAATGATACCGCGCATATTGATGTCCAAGTACCTGAGAGTTGAAATCGATCATTAAATCGACCGAAAATTCAGGATCGGGAAGTAAAGTGATCTCAGCGCCGCTTTTGGGGTCTTTATAGTGTATCTTCTCTTTCACCTCAAAATAGAACCTTTCCGCCTCCTGCTCCTGCAAACCCACCTTGATGATCTCCTGAACAAAAAGTCGGGCGCTGCCATCCAAAATCGGGACTTCCGGTGTATTGACCTTAATCAATGCATTATCGACCCCCATGGTGGAGAGCGCTGCCATCACGTGTTCAATGGTACATACTTTTACGCCATTACTCTCTAATGTAGTGCCCCTTGAAGTGGCGGTAACATAATCTGTAACAGCCGGTATTATTGGATTCTCTATTAAATCTACCCTTTGAAACTTAATCCCATGTCCTTCGGGAGCCGACTCAATAACCATATTCACCGATAGACCCGTATGCAGTCCTTTCCCTTGAAAAGAGATGGGACCGCATATAGTTTTTTGATTGAAACGCATAGAATTTAAAAAATTTCGGCAAAGGTAATCAAATCCCTCTATTTGACAACATCTCTTTGTTTGGCTTGGGCTTTAAAAATGGCATACGCTTTATAATAGGTATGGTAGTCTATGGCGGGAGATCCCATAAGTATCTCATTGGGCTTTGTATTGCCCGAAACGCCGCTTTGGGCGCCCACCCTTGTTCCATCGGCCACTTTAATNTGTCCGGTGATCCCAACCTGTCCTCCCAACTGGCAATTTTGTCCAATCGTAGAGGAGCCGGCCACCCCCGACTGAGCGGCAATCACCGTACGCTCCCCCACCTCAACGTTGTGTCCAATTTGAATCAAATTATCCAATTTTACGCCTCTACGGATAATGGTGGATCCCATGGTAGCTCTGTCTATCACCGTATTGGCGCCTATTTCCACATAATCCTCTACCACAACATTCCCAATTTGAGGGATCTTTTTATAATCGCCTTCTGCTGTGGGCGCAAAGCCAAACCCATCTGAGCCGATCACCGTACCGGCATGAATCGTACAGTTTGCCCCCACCACACAACCCGGATAGATGGTTACACCCGGGTAGATGACGGTGTTGTCTCCTATTTTCACCTCCTCTCCAATATAGACGCGGGGATAAATCTGTACGCCATTTCCAATCACACACCCTTTGCAGATGTGGGCAAAGGCGCCCACATAAACCCCTTTCCCAAGTTTGGCCCGCCACGAAACCTCTGCCCTGTACGAATGTCCCCTTTTCTTCTTCTCNTTAAACGTATTGAAGANATCCAAAAGAGAAGCCACGCCCTGATATGCGTCCTCCACACAGATTAATGTGGCGGGAACCTCCGTCTGTGGCAACAGCTTATTGCTGATCAATACAACACTCGCTTTGGTGGTGTAAAGGAAGCGTTCGTACTTGGGGTTGGCCAAAAAACAGAGCTGTCCGGGTTTCCCATGTTCAATTCTAACCACCCCGCTTACCTCTGTTTGGGGATCTCCAACTACCCTTCCGCCTATGTGTTCGGCCAATATTTTTGCAGAAATTTTCATAATATGGTTGGTTTATNAGGGCGTAAAGGTAGAAAAAATCTAAAAAAATTTTGTCAATGCAATGAAAATTTGTATTTTTGCGCCCGAAAAACGAGAGCTACGTGCAAGGGGACGTCTGTCCCCTTGTTTGTTAAAAATATAGTAATCTGATTTTGAAACAGTAAGACATAATAATATGGAAGGGTTAAATTTAATAAGCACATTTGCCGAGTTTAAGGAGCTCAAAAACATCGATCGTCCCACCATGATGGGTGTATTGGAAGATGTTTTTCGCAGTCAACTTATTAAAATGTATGGATCGGCCGAAAATTTTGACATCATTATCAACATCGATAAGGGCGACTTTGAAATTTGGCGAAACAGGGTGGTGGTAGACGAGGTCGAAGACTCAAGCACCCAAATCTCTTTGGCAGAAGTATCTAAAATTGACGACTCCTATGAGGTGGGCGAAGAGTTTGCCGAAGAGGTAAAACTCTCATCGTTTGGTCGTCGGGGGATTCTCAGCCTGCGCCAAAATTTGGCAGGACGTATTATGGACATCGAAAAAGCCAACCTCTACACCAAGTACCACGACAAAATCGGAGAGGTGATGTTGGGCGAAGTGTATCAGGTATGGAAAAAAGAGGTGTTGGTTTTGGACGAAGAGGGGAACGAATTGGTGCTTCCCAAACACGAGCAGATCCCTTCGGACTTCTTTCGTAAAGGGGACACTGTTCGCGCCGTTATTTCTCAGGTTGAGCTTAGAAACAACACCCCGCTGATCACCCTCTCCCGCACTTCTCCCCTATTTTTGGAGCGACTCTTTGAACAGGAGGTGCCGGAGATATTCGATGGATTGATCACCATAAAAAAAATCGTGCGTATGCCCGGCGAGCGCGCCAAGGTTGCGGTGGAATCTTATGACGACCGGATTGACCCCGTAGGAGCTTGCGTCGGGGTAAAGGGCACGCGAATTCACGGCATAGTGCGGGAATTGCGTAACGAAAACATCGATATTATCAATTGGACATCAAACCCTCAGTTGCTCATCCAGCGGGCGCTATCCCCTGCAAAAATATCCTCGATTAAAATTGACGAAGAGACCAAGCGCGCCGGCGTATACCTCAAACCCGGCGAAGTCTCCTTAGCCATTGGAAAAGGAGGAAGTAACATAAAGTTAGCGGGAATGTTGGTAGGCTATGAGATAGATGTATTCAGGGAAATTGAAGAAGATGAAGAAGATGTGTTGTTAGACGAGTTNAATGACGAAATTGAACAATGGGTCATTGACGCACTCAAACAGATGGGATGCGATACCGCCAAAAGTGTGTTGGCCATTCCTGTGACAGAGATTGTAAAACGCGCCGATCTGGAAGAAGAAACCGTTGCCGAAGTAATTAAGATTCTGAAGTCAGAATTTGAATCGTAACAAAAAACGATTAATAACATCATTGGAGATAATATATGGCAGAAAACGAGACGATTAGGATAAGCAAGGTAGTTAAGGAGCTGAACATCGGTATTGGCACCTTAGTAGAATTTTTGAAAAAGAAAGGGATAGAAGTCGACCCCTCTCCCAACAGCAAAATATCTGCTGAAGCCTATCTCTTGGCACAGAAAGAGTTTGATAAGGAGCACCTGTTAAAGGAGCAATCCAAGAAAATTATTTTTAAAATCATTGAATCTGAGCCTGTTATCTCTTCTTCGTATCAAGAAAAACCGCCTGTTCCCAAAGTCTCCCCCGTAAAGGCTGTTAAGGCGGAGCCTCCTCAACCCGCGCCAACTGTCACGCAAATTGAAGAAAAAAGCCCCTCCATCAAAGTGGTGGGGAAGATTGACCTCTCTCCCACGCCTTCAAAGAAGCCTTCCGAACAAAAAGAAGCGCCACTGTCCCCTGTTAAAGAGGGTGTTCCCCAAAATGACGTTCCTCCGAAAAAAGAGATCCCTGCTGAATCAGAGGGCGTTACTGATCAAAAGACGCCTGCCGATAAAAAGAGATTCGACACCAAAGAGACTCCGGTAGTCAAAGAGGCTCTGCCAGAAAAAGAGACGCCGTCTGAAAAAGAGGCTCCCTCTAAAAAAGAGACGCCGCCTGAAGAAAAACCTCAGCGCGTCAAAGAGGGTCCCCCCGCAAAGGGGCGACAAATGGTCAAAGAAACCCACACAACGTCCAAAGAACCAAGAGCATCCACTCCTTCTGCTTCAAGCAAAAAAGAGGTTTTTGAGGGCGACATTGTACACATCGAAACCAAGGTTCAAAAATTATCCGGCCCCACCATCACCGGAAATATCGACCTCTCCCAATTTGAAAAGAAAAAAACAACCCCTGAACATCCCACTGAGCGTCAACCCAAAACGAAACGGGAACGAATCCGCAAAGGGCAACGCGCCAAAGTGGATGTGGACAAAGTTAGCGCAGGAAAGAGCCGCCCGGCGGCAGGAAAAAGCGCCAAAGGCAAGGAGCGGTTTAAACCTGTTCGGATAGAGGTGGACGAAGATGCCGTTCAAAAACAGATCAAAGAGACCTACGCCCGTATGGTGGAAGGAAAGGGCAAGACAAAAGGTTCCAAATACCGGCGCGAAAAACGTGATTTGGAGAGCAAACGTTTACAGGAGGAGAAAGAGCGTAAGAAGTTAGAAAGTAACATCTTGGAAGTTACGGAATTTGTTACCGTGAATGAGTTGGCCACCATGATGGACATTCAGGTTATCAAGGTCATCGAAGCTTGCATGAACTTGGGGTTGATGGTATCCATCAATCAGCGCCTTGATGCTGAGGCTATGGTTTTGGTGGCAGAGGAGTTTGGCTTTGAAATCAAATTTGTGAGTGTAGAGATTCAAGATGCAGTGGAACAGGAAGAAGATTCGCTTGATGAGCTTTTGCCTCGTCCCCCCATTGTAACGGTCATGGGACACGTTGACCACGGAAAGACTTCACTGTTAGACTACGTACGCAACACCAACGTGATTGCAGGCGAAGCGGGCGGTATTACGCAGCACATTGGCGCCTATCATGTACGCCTGCCCGATGAGCGACAAATTACATTCTTGGACACCCCCGGCCACGAAGCCTTTACCGCCATGCGCGCCCGCGGCGCCAAAATAACTGACTTGGCCATTATTATTGTGGCTGCTGACGACTCTGTGATGCCACAAACCGTGGAAGCCATAAACCATGCGGTGGCCGCCGGAGTCCCCATGATTTTTGCCATCAATAAGATTGACAAACCCGGCGCAAATCCCGAAAAGATTCGGGAAAAGTTGGCCGCGATGAACTACTTGGTAGAAGATTGGGGCGGAAAGTATCAATGTCAGGAGATCTCTGCCAAGCAGGGCCTTCATGTAGAAAAGTTGTTGGAGAAGGTGTTGCTCGAAGCCGATTTACTTGACCTTAAAGCCAATCCAAACAAACACGCCGTAGGCACCGTGATTGAATCCTCCTTAGACAAAGGCCGCGGTTATTTGGCCACCATTTTGGTTCAATCGGGATCACTGCACGTGGGAGACGCCATTTTGAGCGGTATCTTTTCCGGCAGGGTAAAAGCGATGTTTAATGAACGGGGGCAAAAGATCACAGAGGCCAGCCCCTCAACGCCGGTATCTATTTTGGGCTTAAACGGAGCGCCTACCGCCGGAGAACTCTTTAATGTGGTCAACGATGAAAAGGAAGCGCGCGATATCGCCAACAAACGGGAGCAACTGCAACGCATCCAAAACATCAGAACCCAAAAACATATCACCTTAGAAGAGATCGGACGCCGCATCGCCATTGGGAACTTCCAGCAACTCAATGTGATTGTTAAAGGCGATGTAGATGGATCGGTCGAAGCGCTCTCCGATTCCCTGATCAAACTCTCTACCGAAGAGATTCAGGTAGAAGTGATCCATAAAGCCGTGGGCGCCATTTCCGAATCGGACGTCTTGCTGGCGGCGGCTTCAAATGCCATCATTATTGGATTTCAGGTACGCCCCTCTGCCTCCGCACGCAAATTGGCCGAAAAAGAGGAGATTGAGATTCGTCTCTATTCTGTTATTTACGATGCNATTAACGAGGTAAAGAGCGGTATCGAAGGGATGTTGGCCCCCGAAGAGAAGGAGGAAGTTACCGCCACCGTTGAGGTGCGCGAAATCTTTAAAATCTCCAAAGTGGGCACCATTGCCGGATGTATGGTTAAAGAGGGTAAACTCGTCCGCCACGCCAAAATTCGTGTCATCAGGGATGGCATTGTGGTGCACACGGGGTCTCTTGGCTCCCTGAAGCGCTTTAAAGACGATGTTAAGGAGGTGGCCTCCGGGTACGATTGCGGACTCAACATTGACGGATACAACGATATTAAAAACGGCGATATTATTGAATCGTACACTATTGTGGAGATAAAGCGGAAATTGCAGTAAAAATGGCGAAAATTACAGGGGTATAGGCACCTTTCAGGTGCGGGCGGGCTATAGCCCGCCCCTACGGTTATACCACTTGCACTTCGTGTTGCAAGGACACCCCAAATTTTTCATTCACCGAGTTTTGTATCTCTATGGACAAATCGAGAACCTCTTGACCTGTAGCCCCTTCAAAAGCTACCAATACTAAGGGTTGTGTATCATGTACCCCTACACGGCCCTTTCTCACCCCTTTCCATCCACATTTGTCGATCAGAAAGGCGGCAGGGAGTTTGAAGAGGGAGGCAACATCAGTTTGATAGACCGGAATATCGGGATAATCTGCCCGTATCTTTTCCAATAAACCAGCTTCCACCACAGGGTTCTTAAAGAAACTGCCTGCGTTACCTATCTTTGCAGGATCGGGAAGTTTTTGGGTACGGATCGCTATGATGGCTTGCCTGACGCTTTGAATGGAACGATCCGGATGGTTTTGAAGTTCCTGTTCGACAAGTCCATAGTTGGTGTTTGGCTCCGGAGTGGTGGAGAGGGAGAAAAAGACGCGGGTAATCAAAACCTTGCCTTTTAACGCCCTTTTAAAAACAGATCCCCTGTATTCAAAAGCGCACGCTGAGTTGGGGAGCAAAAAGGGCTTTAAGGTATCTATATAAAATCCCTCAACCTTGACTATCAAATCTTTGACCTCAACTCCGTAAGCTCCAATATTCTGTACCGGTGCAGCGCCCACGTTTCCCGGGATGTGGGATAGGTTCTCCAACCCGCCCCAGTTGCGCCCTACGCACCACGCCACCAAATCGTCCCACACTACCCCCGCCCCTGCTGCAACCAACACGCTTTTTTCAGAATGCGATATCACCTCAATCGCCAAACACAGGCTTGATGATCAGTCCGCTAAAATCTTTAGCAAAGAGGACATTGCTGCCTCCTCCCAACACAAAGACAGGGATGTGCAAGCGATGCGCAAGGGCAACGGCGTCCATAGCTTCATCTACCGAATGTGGTTCCACAAAATAAGAGGTCACCACATCAAAGCCAAAAGTATTATACTGTTTAAGGTTATAATTGCGCAGGAGCATCTCAATCTGCCTCTGGTTTTGACATTTTTCGAAAAATATACCCCAGAATGGCCAACAGCAGAATCAGAGAAACAGCGAATAATTCCATAGTCAGATGTTCCGAAATCTTTGCTTTTGCAGATACAACCTCCCAGTCTCTATCTAAAAGGTTACTGAATGACTGAAAAGATGGAATATCCCAAGCGCTCCATTTGGCCACCACATTTGCATCGTACAAAAGTATCAGCCCCGGATTGGATCGAATCATGGTGTAGAGGGTCTTGGCGTCCGAGTAGTAGAGCGGTGTATGGAGGTCATTCCCCTTCATTCGGGAAATGGTCTGTTCTTCCCCTGAACCGGATAAGGTAACAAAAGGAATGTTTAAATGTTCAGCCACTTGCTTAAACAACATACCCACCTCTTCAAGCGCTTTTGGATGCGCTTTATCCATATATGGAACCACAAAGATCAATAGCGCTCCCTTTACAGACAAAAGAGAGTCTGTAATATATTTGCCTCCGTATGTTCTTACCTCAAAAGAGGGAATGGCGGGAATAGCGCCCCGTTTGAGGACGCGGGTCTTTACAGACACAAAAGTCCAACTTGAGTCGGGCAATTCATCAAAAGAAAACTGTTTTGTTTCTGAGCCTCTTTGATAGGTTAATAGGGTCTCGTACTGCGTTCTTGGGGCGCCTTCGGGAAGGGTCATCGCTTCCGGAATATTGTTTCCCACTTTATACCCTGTAAAGTCGACCAAAGGGAGATGGCGGTAGCAATGAATAGAGAGCGCTAAGGAAGCAACTCCAAACAGCACAAGGGTGCTCCACTCCCCAATATGGAGCGAAATGGGGGCAAAACGTTTTCGTTTAAAAAACAAAAGCAGAGAAAATGGCGTAAATATCAGATTTTTACAAAAAGTCTCCCAATTCGTCAAGCGAATCGCATCCCCAAAACAGCCGCAATGCTGTACCGGATTTGATATGGCTGTCCACAGGGTAAAAAATGTAAAAAAGACCATAATCAACATCGTGAGGATGGAGGTGAGGCGTAACTGCAATCCAATCAATAGCGCTACGCCCAGCACAAATTCAAAAGCCGTTTGTAACGCCCCAAAGGAGAGTGCTATAGGATTAAAAAAGGAGAGGCCAAGGGCGTTGAGGTACTCTGTAATCACAAAACCGTAGCCGACTGGGTCAATCGCTTTAGTTAAACCGGAAACGATAAATACTACGCCAAGCAAAAGGCGGGAAAAGATACAAAGGTATTTCATAAAGATGGGTTAAAAGTTAAAGGTTTTAAGTTTTTGGGTAATGAGGGTGGATATTTGGTGGGCGGGGAGCATGGCGCCGTGCATATCAACGCAGGGAATGACGGAAAATTGGGGGTCAAGGTCGCTCTGCTTTAGATAGACCTCACGTACCCGTTCTTGAAGGGAGAGGTTTGATTCATGAATATCGAATTTTCCCTTCAAATAGCCACGATCATCTCCATGGCGGGTCATTCTGAGTTTTTCGGCAACAAATTCAAGGGGGACGTCCAAAAAGAGGTTTAAATCGGGTTTGGGGATATTAAAATATTCATATTCCATTTGTAGAATCCAATTTCTCAGTTCACTTTGTTCCTCTGTTTTATCAATTTTGGCGCACTGATAGGCAATATTGGAGTAGACATAACGATCGGCAATCACCACAAAACCCCGCGATTGCCAAGTTTCAATCTGCGGGGCGGCGTGGTGGCGATCCCCTGCATAGAGCAGGGCGGCCAAACGAGGAGAGACCTGATCAACATCGCCTAACTCACCACGCAGAAACTGAGCAATTAATGGCCCATACACCGGCGTATCAAAACGTGGAAAGTGTATAAACCGCGACTTTACGTTACGGGCAAGAAAAAAATCTTGCAAATAGTTGATTTGCGTAGACTTTCCGGCGCCGTCCAAACCTTCTAATACAATAAACATAGAAAAATCGTAAATTTGCCAAAGATAACTATTTTTTACGGTATGGAACTCACTCTTGGCAAACAGATACAAAAATTGGACGCTCCCCTTGTGATGGGGATTGTCAACATCACCCCCGACTCCTTTTACCCCCAGAGTCGCCACGTTACTCCTGCAGAGGTCTTTGCCACCATCGAGCGTATGGCAGAAGAGGGCGCCGGCATCATTGACCTTGGCGCCGCCTCTTCCCGTCCGGGCGCCTTAACGCTTGATCCGGCACAGGAGTGGGCGCGCTTGGCTTCGGTACTCAAGGC
>JGI24702J35022_10001589_pt1 | contig 14050 bp, 14 predicted proteins | sample TergutTh196P4_FD_35022 | JGI IMG/M metagenome (IMG submission 35022)
GACCCTGGCGGGTTTTCTGGCCTCGGCGGCCACGGCCCGGGGCTTCAGCGTGCCTTTGGAAAGGCTGCTGGTTAAGGTTCTGCCGCCAAGCCTGGATAGGCTGGCGGCGCCCGCCGTCACGGTGCTGCTCACCCTCGTGATTGCGTATGCCTCCCTGGTGCTGGGGGAGCTGGTGCCCAAGCGCCTGGCGCTGAAATACCCCGAGAAGATCGCGCTGGGCGCGGCGGGGTTTCTGAGTGGCTGCGCGGCGCTGTTCCGGCCGCTGGTCTGGATCGTCTCCGCCTCGGCCAACGGGGTGCTGCGCCTGCTGGGGATCGACCCCGACGCGAACGAATCCCCCGTGACGGAGGAGGAAATCCGCATGCTGGTGGATGCCGGCGGGGAGACGGGCGTCATCGAGGAGACGCAGCAGGAGATGATACACAATATCTTCGAGCTCGACGACCTGGACGCCGGGGACATCATGACCCACCGCACGGACATCGTCGGCGTGGAGGCCGGCGATCCATTGGAGAACGCCGTGCAGGCCGCCATGCGGGAGGGCTGCTCGCGCCTGCCGGTCTACGAGGACGACCTGGATAAGATCATCGGCGTGATTTACATCAAGGATTTATTGCCCTATGTGGGCCGGGAGCTGCCCGGCAAAAGCCCCCGCGAGGTGATGCGCGAGGCGCATTTCGTCCCCGAGAGCAAGCGCTGCGGCGCGCTGCTGAAGGAGATGACCGACAGCCGCGTACAGATCGCCGTGGTGGTGGACGAATACGGCGGCACGGCGGGCCTTGTGACCCTGGAGGACGTGCTCGAGGCCATCGTGGGCAGCATCCAGGACGAATACGACGACGAGGAAGAGGATATATCTAAAATAGACGAGAGCACCTTCCTGCTCGAGGGAACCACGGCCATCGAAGAGATCGAGGCGCTTACGCACGTACCTCTGCCCGGGGGGGACTACGACACCATCGCGGGCTTTGTCATCCGCGAGCTGGGGTACCTGCCCCAGGCCGGGGAGCACCCCGAGGTGGAGTACAAGGGCCTGAAGTTCACCGTGGAGGAGGTGGAGGACAGGCGCGTGGCGGTGATCAAGGTGGAGATCGGGGAAGAGGCTGAAGCATGACTTTCGATGTGAATCAAACTGCGTTTGCAAACGATTATCAGCGCGAGGTGTGGAAAATCGGCATACACGTCGTACCGCTTGCGGTCTCCCTTGCGGATATCTCCGACCCGGAGACGCGGGAGGGCTGCGCGCAGGTCCACCGATGCACGATGGAAATCCTGGAAGACATGTATCATAACACGGCTGAATACAATATAGCCAACCCGCTGGATTATGTCCTGTGGGTATTCACCTGGGCGACAGGCAAGCGCCGCGTCCCCGTGAACGTGAAAAAACGCAAAGGGCTTTATGAGCATATTCTTGAAAAAGCACAGGGCTTTGGGTTTGTTTTTGACGGCGAAACACTGGAAAACAAGCGTTATCCATTATTTGTGCAATACTGGAGTTTGTTGCGGGAATGTCCCCATCTATGCGATTTCCGCCCGCTTGCGCCAAGTTATAAACGTGCCCGCACCCGTGACGACCTGCTGCGCCCGCTGCCCGACCAACTCAAAATTTACTTTTCTGAATTGTATGACTACGCGCTGGCCAAGGACGCAAAGCGGATGCCGTACAATCCATATAAGCTATATTGCTTTGTACACAAGAAAAAGCATGTGCTGCTCTTTGACAACATCGGAAGGTTTGTTGCTGTTCCCTATATGAATCAATACACCGCGGGCGACGCCGCCGGGGAGCTGCAAAGATTTATCGAAATAGCAAAGCAGCAGCCCGACGGCGGCGAGCTGGTTGCGTATATTCAACAGGAGATCACCCTATGCTGTAACTGCGGCAACGCGAATTGCAGCGGCCGCACAGTCGATGCCGCCGGCGTAAAACGGCGGGCCGCGTGCTGCCGCACAGAGATCGGCAAGGCACACCGGGCGGAGAATGAACGCGGCATCACCGAGCACGACGTCGCCATGCTCAAACGCATGATAGATGTGCGAATTATGCAGATTGGGGAGGCCTGCCCATGAAACGTAGTATCTCTCTCATCACAGCCGCGGCCCTTTTTGCGGCCATTGTGTTCCTGCCCGGCTGCAATTGGTTCAACCCCGAACCGCCGGGCGTGCCCACCACCTATCCCTACGTGTTCGTCCACGGGCTCAACGGCTTCGGGGACGACACGGGCAGCCCGGTGTCCTACTGGGGCGCGACGGGCGGGCCGCTGCTGCCCGCGCTGGCGGAACAGGGCGCCATGTGCTTCGCCCCCTCGGTGAACCCCGTGGGCTCCGCCTGGGACAGGGCCTGCGAGCTCTACGCCGCGCTGGCCGGGGGCGTGGTGGACTACGGCGCGGCCCACAGCGCCGCCTGCGGCCACGAGCGCTACGGCAAGGACTGCGGCGACCCCCTGTTCCCCGACTGGGGGACCGTGGACGCCAACGGCAACCTGCGCAAGGTCAATCTGATCGCCCACAGCTTCGGCGGGGCGACGGCGCGGCTGCTTTGCGCGCTGCTGCACAACGGCGCGCCGGAGGAGCGGGCTGCCGGGGCGGACTGTTCCCCCCTGTTTGCCGGCGGCAAGGGGGACTGGGTGTTCAGCCTAACCTGCGTGGCCGCGCCCCACAACGGCGTGAGCCTGCTGACCCTGGCGGACGTCAACCCCATCATTGCCGGGCTGGCCTCGCTGCTGGGCAGCGCGAACCTGGACGGCATCCTCTCCGGGCTGGGCTTCACCTGGGGCGGCATGGGGATCGGCGAGGTTTTACGCGCGGCAAAGACGATGGACACGGCCTACTACGACCTGAGCCTGACCGGGGCCAGGGAGGTCAACCGTATCACGAATAGCCTGTGCCCCGAGACCTATCTGTTCTCCTACCCCGTGGCGGGCACCGACGAAAACGGCAAGCCGACCGACGACATGACAACGCTCTATAAACCCCTGGGGATGCTCATCGGGGGCTTCACCAGCCCGGAAAACGGCATAGACGATACGTGGCGGCAAAACGACTGCCTGGTGAACACAATCTCCGCCACCGCGCCCTTCGACGAGCCGCACACGGAAGTCGTCTATCCGGACGCCCTGACGCCCGATTCCCTGCGGCCCGCCATCTGGTATGTCATGCCCACGACCCGGGGGGACCACGGCTCGGTCATCGGGCTGGGGCGAGAGCTGGAGGAGACGGCGGCGTTCTATACGAAGATGATCACACGGATTGATTGGCTGAGCAAGGATGTGACAGCTTAGATGTTAGATATTAGATATTAGATGTTAGATAAATAGATAATAAACACGGGCGGCCATATCCGCCGCCCGTATCTAACATCTAATATCTAATCTCTAAAATCTAAAATCTAATATCTACCTGCTCCCCCGCTTCGGCTCCCTCTTTGCCGACCCACATCACGTCCCACGCCTGCCCGGCGATCTCCTCCAGCTTGGCGCGCTCCTCGCCCGTGACCTCGGCTTTGCCCTCCTCGTGGCGCTGGGCGATCACCCGGCGGATCAGCTCGTGGTCCTGCTTGGTCATCTTGTATTTGCGCAGGGACATCAACGCAAGCCCCAGGAACACCACAGGCAGGAAGGCGCTGGAGAGCTTCAGGCCGAAGGAGGGGGTGAAGCCCCCGTAGATATTCACCGCCCTGGCCTTGATCAGCGGCTTTTGCGTCGTGGCCTGCGCCACGCCGAACCACTCGAGCAGGATACCCACCACGGAGGCCATGAAGCCGCTGGTCATGGTCTTTACGAAGGAGTTGAGGGTGGAGATGGTGGCCTCGCGGCGGCGGCCCGTGATCATCTCGTCCACGTCAGTGACGTCGGGGTAGATGTTCTGCACCATGAAGCCGTAGCCGGAGTAGCCGATGATGTAGAATATCTCCCGCACAAAGAGCATCGCCGCGATGGACATCAGCCTGTTGCCCGGCGCCTGGGGCGCGATGACAAAGCCCAGGAGGAAGCCGATGAACAGCAGCGGCAGGGTGATCAACGCGCATTTTTGCTTGCCGAATTTTTTCGTCAGGGCATAGTTGATGGGGAACATCGACATCTCCGCGATGCCGCGGTAGATGTCCAGTTGGCTGCGCAGGTCCCAGCGCTGGGCTACCTCCCGGAGGAAAAACGGCTTGGATACCCCGTAAAACGAGGAGCCGAACAGGTATAGGAAGGTCATGGCGAAATACTGCCGGAAGGCCCGGTTCTTGAGGACGAGCCGAAACTCATTGAAAAAGACCTTTATGTTCAGGGGCGGGAACACCTCGTGCTTGGAACTCGGCTCCTTGGTGGCAAAGCCGCTGTACAGAATGGGTACGATACCCACCAAGCCCACCACCAGGCCCAGCGTAAACAGCGTCGGGCGCATGGAGGCGTCGTAATCCTTGGTGCTTACGATGCCCACCATCGCCGCGCCGAAAATCTGCGCGGGCCCCATGCCCACGGAATTCATCATGTATTGCATGGAGGTGTACTGCGTGCGCTGGAAGTAGCCCGGGGCCAGGGTGGGCAGCATGGCGCTGTGTGAGATATCCAGGATGCTGTTGAACAGGGCATACAGCAGCCCGATGCACAGATGGTATGCCAGGAGCTGGCTGTGCGCGCCCTCCTTGCCTGAAAGGCCGAAGGAGGTGAAGCGCATGGCGAACGTAACACCCAGAGGGATTGCCACGAGGATAATCCAGAACCGGTGCTTGCCCCAGCGCGAGCGCGTGCGGTCCACCGTGAAGCCGATGAAGGGGTCGATGACGGCGTCCCAGATGCTGCGCAGGAACGCCAGCGTTGTGGCCCAGCCCGTGCCAAGCCCCTCCGCATACACCAGGAAGGGAAGGTAATGGTCCCCGCTTACCTGGGACTGCGCAGCGTCCCCGATGTTTTTCGAGGCGTAGTTGAACATAGGCAGCACGGTTTCCTTGAAGCTACCCTCGATGCCGACGAGCTTCTTGATTTTTTCGCCGATAGCCAAGACGTCATTCCCCCATCTCAATCATTTTATCGATACACCCACGCGCCCGGCGCAGGGTGTATTCGTCCAGTTCGATGGCCTCGCCGCCCTCGCCCCGCAGGGCCAGCAGCACCTCCGGCAGGGTGGTGAGCTTCATGTCGGGGCACAGAAGCTTCGTGCTCAAGGGGTAGAAGCGCTTGCCGGCGCAATCATATTGCAGGTGCTCGGCGATGCTGCTCTCCGTGCCGATGATGAATTCCCGTGCGCTTGAGGCCTTCGCGTATTGCATGATGCCCGCCGTGGAGCCCACGTAGTCCGCAAGGGCCGTGACCTCCGGCACGCATTCCGGGTGCACCAGCAGCAGGGCCCCCGGGTGGGCAACCTTGGCGGCGCAGGCTTCATCGGCCGTCACCGCCGCGTGGACCGGGCAGCCGCCCTGCAGCAATACGATATTTTTCTCGGGCACCTGAGAGGCGACGTAAGCGCCCAGATTGCAATCCGGAATAAAAACAATATTCCGGTTGGGCAGCGCTTTTACAATTTTCACGGCCGAGCTGGAGGTGACGCACACGTCGCACAGCGTCTTCAATGCAGCTGTCGTGTTGATGTACGCGACGACTGTATGGTCCGGGTATTGATTCTTGACGGCCTCCAAAGCGGGGCGGTCAAACTGCTCGGCCATGGGGCAGCCGGCCCGGGGATTGGCCAGCCGCACGGCCTTCTCCGGCGCGAGGAGCTTCACGGTCTCGGCCATGAAGCGCACGCCGCACAGGAGCATGTTTTTCTGCGGCTGCCGCGCCGCTTGCAGGCTCAGTGCGAAGGAATCCCCCGCCACGTCGGCGATCTCGAGGATCTCCCGCGCCTGGTAGCTGTGGGCGAGGATGCAGGTGTCGCTTCGCTTCTTTAGCCGCAAAATCTCTTTCTGCATAGCGGCGATAGTCATAGGCGGGCCTCCTGTTCATATACAACACGCAGAAACAATCGGTTCAGTTCATCCCACCCATTTACGCCGCTGCGCGGCATGGCTTCCACCTGCGCTTTCAGCACGGGTAGTGCCTGGTCGATGAAGCCATTCAAAGGTTCGATCCTTGGCATCTCTTCTTTTTCCGGCGCGTTCATTTTGATTGCAAGCAGCCGCTCTATCTCCGGCAGCAGGCCCGGGTCCGCTTCCGCCGCCGCAAGCACGGAAAATTCCATCGGCGGCGGGGTGCCTTTATCCAAAATCCACCGGCAGGCAAAAATAGGGCGCAGCACATAAAGATATTTTTTGACGCGCACGATATCTCGCTTTAAGTATTCCCTGTAGTTCCCCTCGGCCATGCTCAAATAATGATGCACACCCTGTTTAGAAAGAAAGTATCGAGGAAACACAGCGCTGATTGTTTCCCACGCAGGCGAAGAGCGGTAGACCACAGGAGAGCTTGCCCATTCAAACAGCGTGGGATTCGATTTTCGCAGCAACCGCAGCGCTTTCTGCAAATCCCATCCGTTGATGTCAAGGGTTTCATCCAGCTGCCACTCGATCACGTCCCGTGTCTGCTCCAGCCGCAGATAAAATTCCGGCTCACAGACATAAATAAACCGAACGTCGTAGTCGCTGTCGGGCGAGCCAAAGCCCCACGCGCGGGAACCAGATTCTACTGCGCGGAGGATTCGCACCTGTTTCACTCGCTCGATTTCATCCAACTTTTGTAGAATACGTTCACGCAAAATCTCACTCCTCCACCAAATCCCCGTGCCCATGCTCCCGCTCCAAATCGGCGAACAGGGCGGCGTCGTACGCCGTGCCGCTGCGATCGTAATAATCCTTGATCGCGGACTTCACGGCCTCCTCGGCCAGCACGGAGCAGTGCATCTTCATCGGCGGCAGGCCGTCCAGGGCCTCCACCACGGCCTTGTTGGTCAGAGCCAGGGCCTCGCCCACGGGCTTGCCCTTGATCAGCTCCGTGGCCATAGAGCTGGTGGCAATGGCCGAGGCGCAGCCGAAGGTTTTGAATTTCACGTCGCTGATGATCCCGTCCTCCACCCGCAGGTAGACCTTCATGATGTCGCCGCAGTGGGCGTTGCCCACCTCGCCCACGCCGTCGGGGTTCTCCAGCTCGCCGACGTTGCGCGGGTGGATGAAGTGGTCCATCACTTTATCGCTATATCCCATGGCCATGGTCAGAGTTCTCCTTCTTCCATCATAATCCTCTCCCACACCGGCGATATCCCCCGCAGATACTCCACCACCGGCGGGATGACCGCCAGGGCATGGTCCACCTCCGCCCGCGTAGTATAGCGCGACAGGCTCAGGCGCAGGGAACCGTGTGCCACCTCGTGCGGGCGGCCGATGGCCAACAATACGTGGCTCGGGTCCAGCGAACCGGAGGTGCAGGCCGAGCCCGACGACGCCGCCACGCCCCGGTCGTCCAGCAGCAGCAGCAGGGACTCCCCCTCCAGGCCCTCGAAGCAGAAGCTCACGTTGCCCGGCAGCCGTTGATGCCGGTCGCCGTTGAGATGCGTATACGGCAGGCCGGTCAGGCCGTCGGTCAACTGGTCGCGGTACTCCGCGATGCGGGCGCCCGTTTCGGGCAGATCGGAGACCGCCTCCTCCAGCGCCGCGGCCATGCCCGCGATGGCGGGCAGGTTCTCCGTGCCGGCCCGGCGCCCGCGCTCCTGCGCCCCGCCCAGCAGCACCGGGCGCAGCGGCACGCTCCCCCGGCGGCAATAGAGCGCGCCCACGCCCTTAGGCCCATGGAACTTGTGAGCCGCCAGGCTGAGCATGTCCACGCCCAAGGCGCGCACGTCCACGGGGACGTGCCCCACGGCCTGCACGGCATCGGTGTGGAAGGGAATCTTCCTTGCCCGGCAGCGTTTGGCGATTTCCTCTATCGGCTGGATCGTGCCGATCTCGTTGTTGGCCATCATAATGGTCACAAGGCAGGTGTCGTCGGCGAGGGCGCTTTCCAAATCGCCCAGGCGGACGAGGCCGGTATCCTGCTCAACGGGCAATAGGGTGACCCTGAAGCCCTCGCTCTCCAAAGCCTTGAGATAGTGCAGCACGGCGTGGTGCTCGATCTGCGTGGATATAATATGCTTTTTTCCCGTCTTAGCCCCCTGCATCGCGGCGCTGAAGATGGCCTGGTTGTCGGCCTCGCTGCCGCCGGAGGTAAAGGTGATCTCCTGGGGGTCGGCGCCCAGGCACGCGGCCACGCGCGCGCGGGCGCTTTGCAGCGCGGCGGCGGCCTCCCGGCCGTAGCGGTGCAGGCTGGAGGGGTTGCCGTAGTTCTCGTCCATCAGGGGGAGCATGGCCGCCTTGGCGGCGGCACTGATTCTGGTGGTGGCGGCATTGTCCATATAGGCGTACATTTACGCGAGGCTCCTTCGTCATAATGCAAAATACTATGGTACATGGAGTACCATAGTATAGTATAACATAGGTTCGACAGGATTTCCAGTGTTTTTTTAATTTTGTTGGGATGCCCAGTATTCTTCGAATCTCTCCCTGCGCCAATCCCGGTTCTCGGCCCTGTCGGCATCCAGCACGGCATCCAGCGCGGCCCGGGCGGCCGGGGCCTCCCCCAGGGCGAGCATCATGCCGCACAGGCGCTCCAGGGACAGCCACTTCTCCTTGCGGGCGGCCTCCAGCTTGGCCTCGCCATGCAACAACTTCGCCTGCCACTCCAGCTTGGTGAAATACAGCTCGGGGATTTGCTCCAGCGCGGCGGCGCAGGCCTGCTCGTCGCCCTTGGCGGCATAGGCCATGGCCATCAGGCGCAGGGCGTCGTATTTCACATCGTCATACTCCGTGCGGGCGATGAGGGGCTGGGCGGTGGCGATGAGCTCGTCGGGGTTTTCGTCCGGCCCGATGGTGCACAGGATGTTGTTGATCAACACGTCGTCCTCGGGGAAGCGCTTGAGGCCCTCCTCCAGCACGGCCCGCGCCCCGGGGCAGTCGCCCGCTCTGCGGTAACCGTAGAAGGCCTCCTCCACGATCTCCATCACCGCCCGCTCGCGCTCTCGCTTGTCATAGCCGAACAACTGGTCGATGCTCACCCGCAGGTAGTCCGCCAGGGCGGGCAGCATGGCGGTGTCCGGCAGGGTGATGCCGGTCTCCCACTTGCTCACCGCCTGGCAGGTGAGGCCCAGGGCCGCGGCCAGCTGCTCCTGGGTGAGGCCCCTGTTTTTCCGCAGGGTCTTGATTTGGGTGCCGAGTTTGCTTTGCATGAAAACCACCTCCCGCTATCATTTTAGCAGAAGGCGGCGTGATACGCAAGCGATTCGTAGGAGGGGAAAGGTCAACCCTCTATCGCCCTATACACCCCAATAATCTCCCCCACAAACATATGGTGGTAATCCCCATTATAATTCCCCTCGATGCCGGGGTCGATGAACCCGGCGGGGTCGATGGCCTGCTTGGCGGCCTTGCGGCACACGATCGCGAGCTTCGCGCCCTCGGGCCAGACTGCCTCGCCCTGCGAATGGGCGGTCAGCCCGGCTTTGGCGATCTTGTCGCAGTCCTTCCCGCTGATCTTCCCGCACAGGGCCAGGGCCTCCCGGGGCAGGCCGAAGGCCAGGGTGAAGTACGCGCTCGCGTCCATGTACTTCATGGTGTGGCGCTGCGGGCGCACAAAGACGAACGCGGCGTCGAAGCCCCAGATCTCCCCGATCCCGCCCCAACTGACGGTCATGGTGTTCCAGTCTCCCGGCGCGCCGGCGCTCAGCAGCGCCCATTCGTCGGCGATGAGCTTCACGGGATTGCCGATATCCCTGATATCGATTTTTTCGTATGGCATGGCGGTTCCTCCTGCTGTTCTTGTTGTTTGGGCTATTTTATGCGCGACGCCCGCTATGATTTACAAAATATGTTTATTTTGTAAAATTTCCGTTATAGAATTATAGCGTTGGGAGCGCGTAGTATAATATTTTTGGGAAATCAAAAAATTTTCTCAATCATCATTTTCGGAAAGGAAAAATAAGCATGAAATTGGCAAAAACCATCCTGGCGGTCCTTCTGTCCCTGGCGGTCTTCTTCGCGTTCGGCGCGGTGTCGACGGTCGGCGCGTTCGCGGCTGCGTGCGAGTGCGATGGCGAGTGCGTCTGTGAGCCGTGCGAGTGCGAAGACTGCATCTGCGGCGAAGAGCCCGGCGACACTGGCTGCGGCTGCGACGAAACCTGCGAATGCGGCGGCGATTGCGGTGAAGAATGCGAATGCGAGCCCGGCGATGAGCCCGGCGACGAGCCCGGCGACGAGCCCGGTGACGAGCAGCCCGGCAAGAAACCTTCGCATCGGAGATGGTTCTTCAACGCTCTGCGGAATATCTTCAACTTCATCATCACCACTCTGCGCCGGATCGGCATCAACATCAATATCAACATCAGCATCTAAGTCTGTGGCCACAGCAACCAGCGGCGGGGCATACGTGCCCTGCCGTTTTTTTACATGCCGGGCAGCAGCGAGCGCAGCAGGTCCGTGCGCCAAAAGCCGAAGCGCAGCAGTGCCTCGCGGCCGTCCACGGCGGGATCGAAAAACTGCTTGTAGCCGTAGCTGCTGCGCAGCAGCTGGGCGGCGTAAAAGGGCCGCATGCCCCGGCGGTCCGCGGAGGACAGCGGGAACCCGGCCTCGTAGGCATCCATGTAGGCCTCCAGGCGCTCTTGGGGGAGTCCGCCGCCGGCGCAGGCCGGGTCGCCCAGGCTGAAGGAGCGGACGACCTCCCACACAGCGGGCAGGCGGCAGGCCCCGGCGAAATCCAATACGGCGACGATTTTATTTTTCCCCGTGATCAGCTGGCCGATGCTGTAATCCCCGTGGGTGTTGACATAGGTCAAGTCCCGCGTCACGTTGGGCTGGGCGGCGAGCCAATCCAGGCCCGCCAGCTTGAAACGCAGGTCCGCCGCGATGCGCCCGGCCCGGGGGTCCTCCAGGCGTTCGGCCTTGGCCAGCAACGCCTCGTATTCCCGCCGCTTGGCCGGGATATGCTCCGGCGCGGCCCAGGCTGGCGTGAATTCCTCATGCATGGGCGGATAGCCGCGCAGCACCCGGTGCAGCTCCCCCAGCAACCGCGCGGAGGCCTCCATGAGCCAGGGCGCGGCGCTGTTCTGGTCCGGGGCGCCGCCCTCGATGTAGGCCTGCACCGTCACCAGGCGATCGCTATGCGTGCGCACCGCCTCCCCATCCTTCGCAAGAACAAAACGCGTCGTGGGGATGCCCCTCTCGTTCAGAAAAGCGCTCAGCCGCACCTCTTGCCGCACCCCGCGGGAATCGTAACCCCGCTGGTATTCCTTGACCACAACCCGCCGCCCGTCCCCACAGGCCGCGAGGAACAGGCACGCGCTGCCCCTGGGGATGGGTGAAATGGACTCTGCCTCCAGGGCGTATTCCCGCCGCAGAAAGCTGCGCAGGCTCTCCTGCGTGAAATCGGACGCATGCAGCATATTACAGCCTCACGCAGTACACCCACTGCGCGTCAATGGCCTCCGGCGGGAAGGGCTCGAAGCGCAGCGCGGCCTTGCCGCCGGCGTTGACTAGCAAGACCGGATTGCCCTCACCCTTCCAGCCCAGCAGCTCCGGGGAATACGCCGGATCGTAGGGCAAATCCTCCAGGGCGACCGTACCGAAGGGGAAGCGCTTCAGGAATACAAATATGCGGTCGTCTTTTTTGGTATACCACACACCGGGCTGCGCGCTCGGTTTAAATTTGCGGCTGCCGTAGATGCCCTCGCCATGCACGCGCAGCCAATCGCCTACCTGCAGCAGGCGCTCCTGCATGATGGCCGGGATGGTGCCGTCCGCCGCGGGGCCCACGTTCAGCAGCAGGTTGCCTCCGGCCGAAACCAACGTCACCAGCAGCTCGATCAGTTCCCCGGGGTCCAGATAGTCCTCGCAGGTCTCCGCGCGGTTGAAGCCGAAGCTGTGCCCTATGCCGCGGCACTCCTCAAATGGCTTGGTCTGGCCCGGGTTTTTCGCGAGGAAATCCTGCCAGCTGTACTCTGTCGTGAGGTTGCCGCCCAGCTGCATCTCACGGGTGCCCTTGCCCCAGCGGTCGTTGGGCACGATGAAATCCCGCACGCTGGACTCGTTATACAGCCAGGCGAGGAATTCCCTGGAGTGCCATACCTCGTGGGGCTGGTCCCACTCGCCGTCGGTGAACAGCGTGTGCGGCCGGTAGCGCTCGATGAGGTCCTTCATCATGGGGTGCAGGTGCTCCAGGGCGAAGCGCTCCGGGTCCTTCAGATACAGCGGGTGGTACCATTCGTAGAGCGAGTGATACACCCCGAATTTCACCGGGCTGCCCTCGCAGGCGTCGCGCAGCTCGCCGCAGAAGTCCCGGTGGGGGCCCACGTCCACGCTGTTCCAATACTTCGCGTAGGGGCTGGGGAACAGGCAGAAGCCGTCGTGGTGCTTGGAGGTCAAATTGAGGTATTTCGCCCCCGCCCGCTCGAAGAGCGTGACCCATTCTTTGGCGTCGAACAGCTCGGCCCTGAAGTCCCGCACAAAGTCGGCGTACCGGAAATGCTCGCCGTAGGTGCGGTTGTGGAAGGCCAGGACCTCGGGCTTCTTCTCCTCCAGCTGCTTTTGGTACCACTCGGCATACCAGTCGCGCCGGGAGAAGGCGGGCACGGAATACAGCCCCCAGTGGATGAACACGCCGAACTTCGCGTCCTCAAACCATGCGGGCACGGGCCGGGAATTGATGGCTTCCCAGGTGGGTTGATACATGATATGATCTCCTTTGCGGCCTTTTACGCCGGGTTGAACATGCTCTTGTCCAGCCCGCACACGGGGCAGGTCCAGTCCTCGGGCAGGCTTTCGAAGGGGGTGCCGGGCGCGATGCCGTTTTCCGGGTCGCCGACTGCGGGGTCGTAGACGTAACCGCAGGCGCATTCAAATTTTTGCATAACTGATCTCCTTTATATATGTTTATTTTTTTATAATGACAGCCCCAGGGCGATTATCAGCGGCATGGTGACGATGGACACCAAACTCAGCAGGCTCACCACCTGGGCGGCGTAGCCGGTGTCCCGGCCGTGCCGCGCGGCAAACACCACGGTGTTGTTGGCGCTGGGGGCGGCGGCGGGGATGAGCATGGCGTTGAGGAGGGCGGGCTCCACGCGCAATAGCAGCAGAGCGCCCAGCACAACAAGCGGCAAAACAAACAGCTTGATCCCCATGGCCAGGAACAGCTTTTTGCTGCGCAGCAGGCCCTCCAGCTTCGTGTGCGAAAGATAGGCCCCGAACATCAGCATGGCCAGGGGGGAGTTCATCGACGCCACGGAGGCCAGGGGCGTTTTTACCAGCGCGGGCACGGGAATTTGCAGCAGGAAGACCGGCAGGCCCACCGCCACGGAGAGCNCCCCCGCGTTGAGCAGCAGGTTCTTCCACTGGAATCGCGGCCCCTGTACGCCCTCCGGCGCGCGCCTGCCCATCACCCCGCCGGACATGACGAAGGTCCCGTGGGTGAAGGAGCAAATCTGGAAGGTCAAAATGACCACGGAGACATAGAACACCCCCTGCGGCCCCACCATGGCCTGGGCCAGGGGCAGCCCCATGTAGCCGCAGTTGCCATAGATGGCCGCGAAGTGCAGCACGCTCTCCGTGGCGGCGTTTTTGCGGCTGCGGAAAAACGGCTCGCTGAGGAGAATCCCCACCCCGTGCAGCAGCGCGCCGCAGGCAAAGGAAATCCCCAGCCCGCGCACCGCCTGGGCGGAGTACTCGATGCTCACGAAGGAGTTCACCACCACGCAGGGGGTGACCACATAGAGCAGCAGCTTGGTGCAAAGGCGCGCCGTGGCCTCCGGGAACCAGCGCAGGCGCTCGGCGGCCAGCCCCAGGCCCGCGATGATGTAGAGCATCGCCACCTGCTTCAGGGCGATCAGGGCGTTGGCGAAAAATAGGTGCATTGTGTATGATGTTCCTCAATTTATAGCAAAGTCAACAACTTACGGAATGCAACCGCAATCGGTATGAAGTGGTACCAGGACGCGTCGCTCCGCGAACCCTTCCTCACCCCGCCCGAGGCGGGGAGCTCCTCCCACGCGGAGGAGCTTGGGGGATTAAACCGTTAACGGGATTAAAATATACGCAGTCGCCTACCTT
>JGI24702J35022_10001590_pt1 | contig 14050 bp, 17 predicted proteins | sample TergutTh196P4_FD_35022 | JGI IMG/M metagenome (IMG submission 35022)
TCATTCAAGTTGTTATTTGGTGTTGGGGGGGATGTTGTGAGTTGTCTTAGAGATTTGGTTTTTCCTGTTTGTGTACGCTAAAAATTTGCAAAATTCAGGGTATAAATCATTTAAACCGATCATAGTATCATTAAGAGTAATAGCTGCAAAAACATTATCTAAAGCACATACAGCATCTTAGAAGGTATAGCCTTCGATTTCCCCAAAAACAGTCACCAAGAGCCGTACAAGCTCAATAAAATTAAAATCCACAAAATATATAGACAAAAACCAAACAAACCGTTCAAAAATAGGATCTAACACACCCACAATTTTATGGATTGACAAACTATTCAACAACACAACATACCCACATTCAAAATAGGTGCCAAAACATACTTCACGTACAAAGCAAAAAGTGCACCATTCAAAGACCTTCGAAAGTAACAAAATATTAGTTCCAACAAACATTAGTAGAAATCAAAGTTTGTTTTTTTGTATTTGGTGTTTTGTAGGTGTTGGTGATGTATGTTTGTTGTTGCATATTGTTGTATTCTATTTTAGTATATCTTTTAACTAATGTCGAACACTACCCAAATATCTTTAAACAATTTCATTAAACTTGGGTGATTTTTGAAAATCTGTATTTTTTCAAAAAAAAAAATATTTGTTGGAAGCTGTGTAATTGTGTGTGTTGTTTGTTTTTTGAAATTGTGTTTTCGGATGTTGCCTTTATAATATTCACTAAAATTTTTGTCGATAACAAGCAAAACGTTATGTTTGGGTGTACAAAATTATTTTTATAATTAGAGGACGGATAAATCTTGAAAGGTTCTATTAAGCAGTTAAGTGTGAAACAAATTGCTAATCAGCGTGTTGATATTTTATTTGCTCAAGCAGAGATTGTGGGTAGGTCTAATCCTGAATTAGCAAGGTCTTATGTTAAAGCCGCAAAAAAAGTAGCGATGTCTGCTCGTTTTTCTTTACCTTCGAAATATAAACGTCGTGTTTGTAGGCGTTGTAGTTCTTTATTTATTGTAGGTTTTAATTGTCGTACTCGTATTCAACAAAAAAGAGAGCCTCATGTCGTAGTAACATGTTTAAACTGCGGTTATCTTTCTCGTATGTTGTTTAAAAAGAAAAGAGGATGTACGAAAGTTGAGTAAACCTATAACATCTCGTATGAAACGTCATGTTAAGCATGTGTTAAAAGATGAAAATCCGACTATATGGGTGGGTAAGGAGGGTTTGACATTACAATTGGCTGCAGAAGTTGAGAAGCAGTTGCAAAAAAATAAAATGGTAAAAATTCGGATTCTTCCTGCAGCGTTAGTAGGTGATAATACAGCGCAATTAATTGCAACTCAAGTGGCGCAGCAGACTTGTTCGTCATTGGTGGAAGTGCGTGGGCATGTTTTTATATTGTTTAGGAAGCGTCGTCAAACAACTTCTACAATATCTTAAATTTGATGTTTGTTATTGAAGTGTGGGTGTAGTGAACTTTTAAATATAATTTTTTGTAGATGTGGTGGGCGTTTTTTATGGCTGTTTCAAATGTTGAAAGGTTATATGTGTATTATCAAAAATTGTTTCTTGAGTTGGATCATGTTAGAATAGCAGAAAAATTGTGTCTTAAATGTGATGATGACTACATGTATGTCCCATTTTTTAACAATATGTTTTCTATAAACAGGCGTTCTGCAGTTATAAATAGTCTTCAATGTGGAAATGATTTGCTTTATCGTGAAAAACTTTTGATATTGCATCACATGTATTTTCATAAGTCAGATGCTGAAAATTCGGGAAACATGGTTGCGTTTCGTAATCTTCGTGAATGTGCTGATTTTGAACCGGCATATCAAAAAATGACAATTGTACCTTTTGCAACATATTTTAACAAAAAAATGGAACTTTTAATACAACGTGTACATGATATAAATGGACAATTAAACACGTATGGCGATGTAAGTTTTACTGTTAACGCGTTTCCACGTATTCCTTTACAGTTCATTTTTTGGGATGGAAGCGATGAATTTCCGGCAAATGCTACAATACTATTTGATAAAAATGTGGCACAATTTATTCATCCTGAAAGTATACCTGTGTTAGCTAATGCTGGTGTTAACATTTTGATGGAAAAGCATTGATCAGTGTATTATTTATGAAAATGATGTATATAATGAATTGTTATATGCAAATGTGTTGACACATGTAAAAATTTATCTATACTGTTTGATGTACTTTATAACCACTAGTGTTAGGTAATTTAGTGATTAATTGTTTGTTCATGTTAAGCAGTGGTATTTTGTGGCGTGCTATAGTTTAAAGATTGCACAACAGTTTATCTGTTGTTCAGAGAATATTTATATTAGGCTTCATTGTTTTACTGCAAGGAAAAACTAAAAGGGACAAGAGCATCTTGGCAACTCCTCATAACGTACCTGCATCAAAGTTCATCGAGCGATTAGCAAAATACTTAAAAGAAAATGTCGATGAAGTTCAACCATTATCATGGACAAGCGTAGCTAAAACAGGCATACATGTTGAAAAACAACCACAAAACCCAGATTGGTGGTATGTTCGTAGTGCATCTGTTTTACGCAAAGTTTACATTCATGGACCAATAGGCATTGAAGATCTAAGATCTGATTATGGTGGAAGAAAAAATCGTGGTAGCAAACCTGACGCTGTTAAAAAAGCGGGTGGTAGCAACATCCGTAAAATTCTTCAACAATTAGAAACAGCAGGATTAGTTGTTACCAGCCGGCCAGAAGGGCGAAAAATGTCGCCAAAAGGTCGTAAACTATTACAAGAAATTGCTGGCGATATAACAAGAGAAATGATAAAAACAGTCCCAGAGCTTAAGAAGTATCAAGGCGACTAAGTAAAATGTCAGATGACGAGCTTGAGAATATTCGGAAACGAAAACTTTTGTCTATGCAGAATCGCGTAAGCGATGAACAAAGACAAACTCAAGCTGAAGAAAAAATTGAAGCCCAAAAACAGGCATTGCTACGGCAAATCCTGACTCCAGAGGCAAGACAACGGCTTAATAACCTGAAAATGGTTAAAGCCGACTTTACCGAACAAATTGAACTGCAACTAATCCAGATGGCACAAATAGGCAAACTACCTATACCGCTATCTGACGCGCAACTAAAACAAATACTGTTGCAGCTTCAAACACGCAAACGAGAAACAAAAATTACAAGGATATGAAAAAAATGGCAAGAGTAAAACCACCTGCAAAAAAACGCCGTTTAGCTAAAGCAGCAAAAGAATCATCGTCTGTTCCAACATGGGTAGTAGCTAGAACTGATGGCAAAGTCAGAATGACCCCTAAAAATAGGCGAAACTGGCGTACCAGTAAAATAAAGGCATAGGAATGACAACTGATGGTTAACGCTCAAGAAGAACAACAAATAATTCAAGAAACTGAAGAAATACTAGATATACCAGAAATAGAAGAAGAAACTATACCTGAACAACTTACATCAACATCTGCTGCTACAGAAGAACCAAAAGAAGTCGAGGCAAAAACTGAAAAACCAAAAAAGAAACAAAAAGACGATGATATAGTACTAGAAAGAATCTATACTGTACCACTACAAAGAGCACTAGTTCGTCCACCAAAAAAACGTGCTCCACGTGCAATGCAATTACTTAAAATCTTTATAGCTCGACACATGAAGATGCCTACAACAGTTTCAGATGAAGAAGACGAGTTACCTCAAATGATTATAACCTCCGAAGTTAACGAAAAAATTTGGGGCAAAGGGATAGAAAAACCACCACGCAAAATACGTGTTCGTGTAACCAAAGACAGAGCAGACAACATAACAGTATATTTAGCAGAAGCTGAATAAACCACCCCAAAAATTTATGCCAATCCTTCAAGGATGGTACCCAAATTTTGTTGATATTTTGCGAAGATTTAAATGTATGAATTTAAAGTTTTACAGTTTAAATGTAAGCGAAAAAATTGCAAGTTATTCTCAATTAAACAATTGCGTTATACTTGCATGGTACGCTTAAACAATTTAAGGTGAATAATCTTGACCGTATACTTATCAAGCGTAATTGGAAGCTCCAGCATAGGCGTATACTCTTTGGCAACAGAAAGCATAGTGATGGTTCCACGTATGATGCCTCAAAAAAAGGCTCAGGAATTTGCTGATTGGTTGAAAGCAAAACTAATTTGTACTTCTATTGGCGGATCCATGTTGCACGGAGCACTTGTTTGTGCTAACTCTAATGGTATGTTGCTTCCCACTTCTGTTCGTGATGAAGAATTAGCAGAAATTCGTCGTGTTTTTGATGGAACAATAACTATTATGGAAACCAAAAAAACTGCTTATGGTAACTTGGTTTTAGCAAGTGATAAAGGTGCTATTGCAGATCCACGTTTAAAAGAGGATGTTATTAAAAAAATTGCTGACACACTCGGCGTAGAAGTGTTGCAAACTGAAATAGCAGGGTTACCTTACGTGGGTTCTTTAGCTGTTGCTACAAATAAAGGTGTACTTGCTCATCCGTTGTTAAAAGATGACGAACGTAAGATTATTGAACAGGCCTTTAAGGTTCCCATTGATGTTGGCCCAATTAACTGTGGGATTCCTTACGTTGGAACAGGGTTAATTGCAAATAGTTGTAATGCTGTTGCTGGTTCTATGACAACTGGACCCGAGATGTTTATAATAGGGAATGCATTGGATGTTGTGCAGGAAGTAGAATAAATGAAAGTTTTCAGAGTAACTGGCGAAATAAATAAGCCTAACTTGGCAACATCATTTGCAAAAGAAATCATAGCTGAAAAAAGCGAGCATGCCATAGAAAAAGTTTACACCGAACTAGGTAGCAAACATCGTGTAAAAAGATATCACATAAAAATTATATCTGCAGTAGAAGTTCAAGCAGATGATATTCAAGATGAAATCCTTAAGAAACTAGTTCTTGGGGAGTAAACATTTTGGCGATTAACAGTAATCAAGAAGAGATTCAAAAACTAAATGCTGAAATGCGTTACCTAGAGCAAACAGCCGAAGTGTTGCAACAACGAATTAATATGATGAACACTGCATTAGCTGATTTGACATACGCTAACACAACTATAGAAGGCATAGAACAAGAAAAAGAAAACGCTGAAATGCTTGTACCAATCGGCGGAAGCTCTTACGTACAAGTAAAACTTGCCAATCCAGATAAAATAATAGTTGGTCTAGGTGCAGGAGTTTCTGTGGAAAAATCTTTGGTTGACGCAAAAACGACATTCACAGAACGTTTAGATGAACTTGAAAAAACACTAAAATATGCTCAAACACAATTCAACCAAGTCGTCGAACGTATAAATTCTAGCCAAAAAAGGATAGAATATTTACTTAACAGCACTCACCAAGGGAACGTCTAAATACATGTTTGACAAGCTCAAGTCTGGTTTTAAAAATCTAGTCACAAAAGTAACCACGACTGAGCTTAAAGCAGACAATCTCAACCCTATTTTATCCAACTTCAAAATGACTCTTGCTGAAAACGATGTTGCTCTACCAGTTGCAGACAAAATCTGTGACGAACTAGAAAAAAGACTTACCGGATCACCAATTAAGCGACTTGATGACCGTAAAAAACTTGTAGAAGATAACCTGCGACAAGTGCTACTTGATGTTTTAGAAACCGACAATCGCATTAATTTACTGGAAAAAATTTCCGAAAAACGTCAAAAAGCTGAACCATTTGTTTTAATGTTTGTTGGAATAAATGGTACAGGGAAAACAACAACAATCGCTAAAGTCACACAGTTTTTACGGGAAAAAAGTTATTCTACAGTTTTAGCTGGTGCTGATACTTATCGTGCAGGTTCTATAGAACAACTAGAAGAGCATGCTAGACGTTTAGGTGTACGAGTAATCAAACACACTTATGGTGCCGATCCAGCTGCCGTAGCTTTTGACACAATTAATCATGCTAAAGCGCATGGTATAAATGTGGTTTTAATTGATACTGCTGGTAGAATGCAAACTAATCAAAATCTTATGAATGAACTTATCAAAGTTAAACGAGTTGTAAAACCTGATTTGGTAATTTTTACAGTTGACTCTTTAATTGGTAATGATGCGGTAATGCAAGCTGAAGAATTTAACAGTGCAATAGGTATAGATGCAACAATATTGACTAAAGTTGATGCAGATGTTAAAGGGGGTTCATCTCTAAGTGTAACTTATGTTACCAAAAAACCAATTTTATTTATTGGTGTAGGTCAAACATATAAGGATATAGAGGTTTTTGATCCAGAAAAATTTGTTAAAATGATACTTCGTTGATTAATATATATTATTTGTTGCTTAGTTGAATAACTTATAAATTGTGTTTATATAATTCATAAAAATTCATTAGGGGTGCAATAGTTTTGGTGCGAAACTTGAGTTATTTTACTATAATAAAGTGGTTGTTGTGTAAAATTAGTTGTCTATATTTTGTTTAGTTGTTGGTTGTTTGTTTTTGGTGTGGGTTTTATTTTTGATGTAGAGCATTATTATGCTGATTATGCTTATTGTTATGGTTAAAACAATAGTGGCATGTATGATGGTGATACTATTTGTGGGTGTTGTTTTTAGTGTTGTTTCTGTTGTTGTGTTTTGGTTTGTGTTTGTGTCTGTGTTTTGTTCTGTGTCTGTGTTTTGTTCTATGGTTGTACTTTGGTTTATTGATTGATCGACGTTTGTGTTTGTGTTTTGGTTTGTGTTTGTGTTTTGGTTTGTGTTTGTGTTTTGGTTTGTGTTTGTGTTTGTGTTTTGGTTTGTGTTTTGGTTTGTGTTTTGGTTTGTGTTTTGGTTTGTGTTTGTGTCTGTGTTTTGTTCTGCTGTTTGTTGTATTTCGTCTGTGGTGGTGTTACCTATTGCTGTTTGAATGGCTGCTGCAGCGTTAATTATGCCGTAGCCGAAGTATTCTTTGGCTGTTGCATTATTGGGTTGTGGGTTGGTTGCTGTTTGACATAAGATGTTTCTTGCTTCTATGTTTGTTAATGTATCGTTCGCTGCTAGGACAAGTGCCGCGGTACCTGTGACATAGGCTACTGCAAAGGATGTTCCTGTACGAGTGTAGATCGTGTTATCATTTAGATTTATGCCGTAAACGTTTACTCCAGGAGCTGATAATTCAATTTCAGGTCCTCTGCATGATTTTTCGTATATGTCATTGTTTTCTTTTATAGCTGCTACTGCAATTACTGTGTTATATTTGGCAGGGTATTCGACACCGTATCTTGTGTCACCTGAGTTTCCTGCAGCTGCTACTAATAAAATACCACTGTTGTATGCTTTGTTAAGTGCTTGTTCTATTGCATTGTTTCTATTGGTACTGCCCCAGCTCATTGATATGATTTGCATATCATTATCTATTGCCCATTGTATGCCTGAGAGTGCTTGATTCATGTTACCGCTTCCTTGGTTGTTTAACACTTTTACTGCGTATAATTCTACGTCTGGTGCAACTCCGCTAAAGCCTGTTAACGGATTTGGTTGTGCCGCGATTATTGAAGCAATCATTGTGCCATGGCCGTTTTTGTCTGTGGTGTCTGTGTTTCTCTCAACATAGTTGTAGCCTGAATGAAAATTTAGGCCGTCAACTTGGGCAATGCCTGTGTCTAAAAGTGCAATTTTTACGCCTGTGCCATTGCTTAGTGTTTCTATGTGTGTTGCATTGATTAATTGAAGTGGCCAATTTTCTATTATTCCTGTGGCGTATGTTTCTGTGTTTTCTGATATGTATTCTATGTTTGGATTTTGCATTAATTTTTCTATATTATTTTGTGGTATTATGGCGTGTATTGCAGGTATGATGCTGTAAATTTCAAGTATAGTTGCATTATATGCATTAAGTAATTGCGGATTAGGTGTTTCTGTAAAACCTATAATTACATCTTTTTTTTCTGTTAAGGTACTTTCAATGTTTGAAGTGGCAGAAATATATGGATTTGATATAGTTAGAGTTAAAAGCATTAATGTAAAACTGGTAACTAAAAGAAAAGTGCCGTATTTGTGTTGTCTTGTTTTTAGTTTCATATGGCTTTCGCATAAATATTTGCATAAGTTTAATTATACCTTTTCCCAATTTCGTTTAATAGATCTTGCTGTTTATTATTTTTGTATTTTTAAACTGTATATAAATGCTGTTAAACAATTGAGGTAGGTGAATGAAAATATAAAAATCGCCTAGTTACGCAAGTAAAAATGATAAAATATTATGATATTAAGGTTTAATAGTTGTTGATTTTGGTTGTTGTTTTGATGGTTTTGCTTGTGTGGTTGTGTGGTTTTTGTGTTTTTATAATTTGTTTGATTATTTGGTGGTGGAGTGTTTAGTTTTAATATAAAAATAATGGGTTAATGTCTAATGTTTTTTATTCTGTGGTGGATTGGTTTTGTCGGTGTATTTTTTTGAATTGTTTGTTTTTTGTGTTTTTTTTTGGATTTTTGTTAGGTTTTTTGGCACTGTTTTTTTTATTGTATGTCATGTGATGTATATGTGTGTTGTTTATGTATTTTTTTTGTTTTTGATGTTTGTGGTTGTTTTTTGGTGTTTGTGTGTTATTTTTGTTGTGTTGTGGGGTTGTTTTTGTGGTTTGATTTGTGAAAGAAGATTGTTTTGTGGATGTTTTAGTATGTTCTATGAAGTAAAATTGGTAGAGTTATTGTTATTAGGTTTCTATTGGCGTTTTTGCTTTAACTATTCAAGTTTTTTGGTAATATTATGTTTGTGGGTTGAGGAACTCTTATCTAATAGTCACATTACAGAAGTGTAATAAACTTTATTAATTGAGAGGCGCACGAAGTGGTTAACGGTAAATACTGGAATGAAAAAATTGAAACAATGTCCAGTGAAGAAATAAAAAAGTACCAATTGCACGAACTCAAAGAGCAAGTAACATATTGTTATGCTAACAGCAGTTTTTATCATAAAAAATTTGATAGTGTTGGATTAAAACCTGGGGATATACAAACATTTGATGATTTGCAAAAAATTCCTTTTACTGTAAAGGCGGATTTAAAGGAAAATTATCCCTATGGTATGGTGGCTGCTCATTTGGATGATATTGTTGAAATTCATGCTTCTAGTGGAACAACTGGTAACCCTATTGTAGGTGCTTATACAAAAAATGATATAGATGTTTGGCAGGAGATTATGGCTAGGTCTATTTATACTGCTGGAGGGCGGTCGCAAGATGTAATACATGTTGCTTATGGTTATGGGTTGTTTACAGGTGGTTTTGGTTGTCATTATGGGGCGCAAAAGATTGGTGCTAGGCTTGTTCCAATAGGTGGTGGTATGACGCAGCGTCAAATATCTCTTATGAAAGATCTTGGGGTTACAATGCTTGCTTGTACTCCAAGTTTTGCTGTTTATCTTGCAGAAATTATGGTAAAGGAAGGGGTGGATCCAAAAAAAGATCTTCAACTTAGGCGAGGTATTTTTGGTGCTGAACCTTGGTCTCAGCAGATAAGGCAGAGGATTGAAAAAGAGTTAGGTATTGAAGCTTTTGATATATATGGGTTAACTGAGCTTTATGGTCCTGGTGTTTCTATAGAGTGTTCTGAGCATAATGGGTTGCATGTTTGGGAGGATCAGTTTATTGTTGAAACTATTGATCCTGATACGGGTGAATCTTTGTCAGATGGGCAAGAGGGTGAATTAGTTTTTACTGCTTTAAACAAAACTGGTTTGCCTGTTCTTCGTTATCGTACACGTGATATTTCAAAGGTTATTCGTGAAAAATGTGTTTGTGGGCGTACTCATGCTAGGATGTTGCGTGTTACAGGAAGATCTGATGATATGTTGATTGTTCGTGGGGTAAATGTGTTTCCTTCGCAAATAGAGTTTGCTGTATTGCAGTTTCGTGAACTTGCAATGCAATATTTAATTGTTCTAGATCGTCCTGGTGCTCTTGATACTTTTCTTATTAAAGTTGAATTAACGCCTCAAGCGCAAAATAATTCTCAACTTGACACAAAAAAACTCAAATATAATATTCAAAAAAGAATTCATATAATAACTGGGTTAACTGCAGATATTGAGATTGTTAAACCAAACGAACTACCACGAACAGATGGAAAAGCAAAAAGAGTAATAGATTTACGTAAAGGCAAAATGTAAAGGCAACACATATGTCAAAAATTACTTTAAACAAACCTAACAGTTTTGTTTTATACAACGGAGACGAAGCAGTTGCACGAGGAGCTATTGAAGCAAACATTAAAGTCGCAACCGCATACCCTGGAACCCCATCAACAGAAATCCTTGAANCCCTCTCCCAAGCCGCTAAAACCTTAAACTTTTACGCAGAATGGAGCATTAACGAAATCATAGCCACCGAAGTCGCAGCAGGTGCAGCCATGACAGGCGCAAGAGCACTTGTTTCCATGAAACACGTTGGCTTAAACGTCGCCTCTGACGCAATCATGACTCTTGCATACACAGGCACCAAAGGCGGCCTAGTAATAATAGTTTGCGACGACCCCGCCCTACACAGCAGCCAAAACGAACAAGACACACGATACTTTGCAGTACACTCCAAACTACCCCTACTTGACGCCGCAAACCCCCAAGAAGCCCTAAACATGACCAAAGAAGCCTTCAACATAAGCGAACAACTTGAACTCCCCATAATAATACGCTTAACCACCCGAGTAGCCCACGGAAAAGCCAAAGTACAAATCGGAAACATACAAAAACTCAACCAAAACATCTCATTTGACAAAAACAACACCAAATGGGTAATGATACCCGCAAACGCAATCCAACAACACCGCCTCCTAGAAGAAAAAATAATAAAAGCAAAACAAATCGCCGAAACTTCCCAATTTAACCAAATCGAAGACAACAACTCTAACATCGGCATAATCAGCAGCGGCGTAAGCTACCACTACACCAGAAGCATACTTAACACCAAAAATTTTTCCTGGCTAAAACTCGGACACATAAACCCCTTCCCAACTGACCTTGTAAAAAATTTTGCCTCAAAAGTAAAACAACTAATAGTAATCGAAGAACTCCGCCCATACATCGAAGAAAACCTCCAACGCCTAAAATTAAACCCAATAGGAAAAACCACCCTCAACCTTGGAGAAATAGGCGAATACACCCCAGACCGCATACGCGAAGCACTCGCAAAAATAGGATTAACACAAACAACACCCACACCCACACCAATCACCAATTTACCTCCAAGACCACCCAACCTCTGCCCAGGCTGCACACACCGCGCTTTATACTACGCCCTAAACTCAGTTTACCAACACATAAACTGTGACACCGACAAATGTATCGGCTGCAAAACTTGCGAACAAACATGTTCACTTGAAAAAGAAAAAATAATTAACCCCGCTAAATCCCGAATTAAAGTTATTAACAAAACAGCAACCACATGTCAAGCCTGTATTAACGCTCCATGCGTCACATCCTGCCCTAATAATGCACTTTCCAAAAGCGTTACAACAGGCACAATTATTGTCAATGAAAACAAATGTAACGGTTGTGGAGTATGTACTAAAAACTGTCAATACAACGCTATAACCATCGATGATAATAAACAAAAAATTCTCATATGCGATACCTGTCAGGGTAACCCGGCATGTGTCAAAACTTGCCCCAAACACGCATTAACACTAATAGGCCGAGCAAACGACAAAATTGTCACAGGCGACATAGGCTGCTACTCTCTTGGCGCATTACCTCCATTAAGCACCATGCAAACTTGTCTTTGTATGGGCGGAGGTATTTCACAAGCTGCAGGAATGATCCATGCAGGTATAAAAGAAAAAATATTTGCGGTACTTGGTGACTCTACATTTTTCCATGCAGGTATGACAGGACTATTAAACATTGCATACAATAACGCAAACATGTGTGTCATTATACTGGATAATCATACAGTCGCAATGACGGGACACCAACCAACACCTGCAACAGGAAAAACAGCTATGGGTGATAACGCAAAAATTGTAAGTATCCAAGAAATCGTTAAAAGTGTTGGAATAAACAAAATTTTAACAGTTGACCCATACGATATCAAAACAACAATAAATGCTATACGTGAAACTCTAACTTATAACGAACCATGCGTCATAATAGTTCAACGCCCATGTCCTCTTCTAACTAAACATGACGCACCACGAGAAACCACAAACAAGTGTGGCAACTGTGGACTATGCACAACAAATTTTGGATGCCCAGCTATTACCCAAATCAACAACAAAGCAGAAATCGATCCAACATTATGTAACGGGTGCGGAGTATGCGAAATAATCTGTCCGCATCAAGCTATAAGGAGAAAATCACAATGAAACTTAATCTTATATTTGCCGGCGTAGGCGGTCAAGGTATTGTAGTATTAAGCGATATTTTCTGTGAAGCAGCAATACTTGACGGTTTTGATGTAGCAAAAGCAGAAATTCACGGTATGGCTCAACGCGGTGGCTCTATTGTAGCTCATGCAAAAATAAGTGAAAAAGTGGAAACTCCACTAATCGAAGTAGGTCAAGCAGACGCCATAATCGGTTTTGAAATTCTCGAAACCACCAGAACATTACATATGTTAAAACCAAATGGTGCCGTAATCATAAACACTAAATACATCCCCCCAACAAATTCTATAAAAAACGTCTCCCAAAAAACATCCCAACAGCTTCTAAACTTGATTAAAGATAGAATACCTACTGTTTACGAAGTGGATGGTGTAGGTATTGCTAAACAGCTTGGTAATAATATAGTTGTCAATACAGTTTTACTTGGTGCTTTATCAGCTCTTCCCAATATGCCGATCAAACAAGAATCCTTTAAACAAGCAATGATGAGCAAACTAAAAGAAAAATATTTGCAAATTAATTTGCAAAGTTTTGATCTTGGTCGTCAAAGTGTACTAAAAACAGATAGTCCGTAACCCCGAAAATAATTATTACCATAAAAATCAAGGTATAACTATTTTTTTAAAATACACATAAATTACAAAAATTTATGAGTATAAATAACTATGTTACACTAATTTGGTGATAATAAGAAGTATCTCTTACCGCTATGTCGAATGTATAAATCATTAAAACTGTATATCGTTTAACTGCAAAATGAAAACAATAATGTTGTTTTGATGCAAATAATGCACTATTTAATATCGACAATTATGGTAATAAAAAAATCAAAAATAATGCCTAATTAATTTATGAAAAAAAAACGTTACATAATATATTGTAACCAAATAAAATATCTCACACAAACGTTAACAGTATAACATACTATTTTTTATAATTTATCGTTTAAAATCTACTCATAAAAAATATTTCACACGTTTGTCATGTAACAAATACTTTGAATAAAATTGAAAAGTAACGTGTATTTTACTCAAAAAAGACTTAGCAGTTGCAAATATTTTTATGTAGGCTTTACACTGTTCACGGTGCTGGGGTGGCCGAATGGCTGAGGCGGTAGCCTGCAGAGCTGCTCTATATGGGTTCAATTCCCATCCCCAGCTCTTTGGCATAAACCACCAAAAGTTTGTGATGTATGAAAAAATTTTTCGGACTTTAGTGTTGTTAAGCTCGTTTTCTGAAAAGTCTAGCACCGTCGTCCATTGTGCAGACATATTCAAATCCAGCAGTTACCAGTTCAGTAGCTTCTTTTGTGGTTGTAGCGACTTTGCATACGTACTGGTCATCTTCGTCGAATTCTACTAATTGCGTGTACACTAGTGTGTTTTTGATGTTTTTATGCCCAAGTATTCTCATGACCCGTATGATATCTTTGGTTTTATGGTATTCCATGGTGGCTTTCCAATGGCGAAACGTGTGAAAAGATATCTGTATTATTCGGGGATTGCCCAGTTTCATTGCGATTGCTCTGCGTTGTCTTGTAAAGCTTGTACAATAACCCTTTAGTATCTTACGAGTAAAATTCTTTGTAAATAACACAGAAAATTAAATCAAACCAAGGTAGTGTCCCAATATACGATACCTTTATATAGTTCGCATGCTACAATATTGCCAGTGAAAAACATGCCAAAAGGAAGACCAAAAAGCCAAAACAACAT
>JGI24702J35022_10001592_pt1 | contig 14045 bp, 12 predicted proteins | sample TergutTh196P4_FD_35022 | JGI IMG/M metagenome (IMG submission 35022)
AAAGAGAAGAAATTCCTTGCACAGGTCTTTCAAAGTTTACGCATCGAAACAAATGCGGAAATGGAAGCGCTTTGCTCCCTGTTAATGCAAACCGTCAACGTATTGAAATCCGGAGGAAGATGCGTGATGATCACGTATCACTCATTGGAAGACCGGTTGATAAAAAACTTTTTCCGTACAGGAAATTACGAGGGAACCATCAAACAGGATCTCTATGGAAACCGGATATCGCCATTCCGACCGGTAAATCATAAAGTCATTACGCCTGCGATCGAAGAGACAGAAAAAAATCCCCGTGCCCGCAGTGCTAAACTACGAATCGCTGAAAAATTATAAAACGATGAAAGAAGAAAAAGAACTGTCAAACAACAAAAAGAAGAAACGTTTTTCTTTTTGGTACATCATGACCGGGGGGGTCTTGAGTGAAGATTTTATAGTCACGCATATACATATGATTATATTGGTGGTCATATTAGTTTTCTTCTTTGTCGGAAATCGTTATACCTGTTTGTCGAAACTGCGTAGAATTGACAAATTGCAAAAGGAACTGGAATATATCAAATATGAATCGATTGATATATCAGGTCAGTTAACAGGCAATAACCGTTTGTCGCAGATTGAGCAATTAGTTAAAAATCAAGGTTTGGAATTGGAAAGCGCCAAAAGTCCACCTTATATTTTACGTAAATAAAAACGTTAGAAAACAAATATGTCTGAAAATAAAAACTCCATCGAAGATACAGCAAGAACAAAACAGATATTGTCCCGATATTTTATTGTTGTTCTAGCGCTATTACCCATAGTAACAGGTATTCTCTTTTGTATTTTCAAAATTGCTTTTACCGAAAAAGAAGAGTGGACAGAAACAGCCAAAACGCAGAAAAAAGCAAGCAGGATAATCAATCCAAATCGGGGAAAAATCTATTCTTCCGATGGCAAACTGATGGTTACAAGCGCCCCGCGCTATCATTTATACATGGATTTTCAAGCCGGCAGTTTTCTGACGGATACTTTTTTACATTCGACAGACAACGGGGTAGACTCATTGGCATACTATCTATCGAACAAGTTGAAGGATCGTTCGGCCGCAAGTTATAAAACCCATCTCATGCAGGGAATGAATACCAAACACCGGAATTATCGGATATACAGTGGACAAGTCTCGTATGCCGATTTATTGGAAATCGAACAATATCCTTTTTTCCGATGTGGCAGTTCAAACAAAACCGGTCTAAAAAAAGAAGAGAAGATGCAACGCCTGAAACTTTTCGGGTCATTGGCTTCACGTACATTCGGTGATATAACCATTGAAAGCGATGACTCCGGAAGGGACAGTACATACAAAGGCGCATACGGATTGGAGCTACAGTATGATTCGTTGTTACGAGGTCAACCCGGACTTTATTCCGTTATGCGGGTCGGGGACAGTTGGACCAATGTAACCGAAGTGGAACCGGTGGATGGCTATGATATTCATACAACAATAGATACCCAAATACAGGATTTCACCGAAAAAGCGCTGCTCGACAAACTCAAAGAACTTGATGCCGAATTAGGAATAGCTATCGTCATGGAAGTCAAAACCGGAGAAATAAAAGCGATCTCAAACATGGAACGTATACAACCCGGCCGATATACCGAAACACGGAATCATGCCTTAGTGGATATGATTGAGCCGGGGTCCACATTTAAAGTCGCATCCATGATGGTCGCCCTTGAAGATAAAGTATGTTCGCCCGACTCGATCATAGATACCGGAGATGGCATTTTCTACTATCCTTCCCGAAGATACTCTCCGATTTCAGATCACAACGTAAAAAGAGGAGGATATCACAAGATTTCTGTGGCTCAGGCTATGTGGTATTCCTCTAATATCGGTCTTGCCAAAGTAATTTTAAGCGGTTATGAAAAGAATCCCCAAAAATTTGTCGATGGTCTGAATCGCGTGGGGATCAATGCTGATCTGAATCTTGAAATTCAAGGCGCCGGACGCGCCATGATCAGAACTCCGGAAAGCAGCCTTTGGTCTGTATTATCTTTAACACGGATGGCATTCGGATATGAAGTACAGATTCCTCCTATCAATACCCTGACATTCTTCAATGCCATTGCTAACGACGGCAAAATGATTCAACCCATATTCACAAAAGAGATACAAAAAGACGGTAAAACAGTCAAACGGTTCACGTCAGCAACCATNATCCCTTCCATCTGTTCGAACGAAACACTGAAAATAATCNGGGGAATGCTGGTCAACGTAGTAGAAAAAGGAACAGGTTCATCGTTTCGCTCCCAATCCGTTCCCTTTGCCGGAAAAACCGGTACTGCCCAGATTGCGACAGAGAGAGGCTATTCATCCACGCATAATCTTTCGTTCTGTGGATATTTCCCTGCCGATCGCCCTCAATACAGTTGTATCGTCGTGATTCGTCGTCCACGTTATGGAGAGCCCTCCGGAGCTATGCCCGGAAGCGTATTTAAGACAATCGCCGAAAAAGTATATTCGCACCAGACACAAATTGAGCTTCGTTCGACGACAGGTGATTCGACAAGAGTTGCCATTCCAACCGTGAAATACGGCGATACAAAATCGTTGAGATATGTGTTAGATGAACTGAAAATCAAAAACAACACCCGACAAATCAAAACGGAATATGCACGTACCGTCAATAATCCGGCAAAAGAACAGATTGAGTTACAGGAATTAACCGTGCAGGAAGGACTTGTTCCGAATGTCGTCGGAATGGGGGCAAAAGATGCTGTATATGCGCTTGAAAAATCAGGTTTACGGGTCAGTTTTTCAGGCAGAGGACGAGTCGTATCCCAGTCGGTTTCGCCCGGCCAGCGTGCTGTCAGAGACCAGGCGGTAGCTATTGTACTAAGATGAAATGCATTAAAAAAGATATGAAGCTAATTAAACTTATTGCAGCAATTCCTGTCAAAAAGATAAAAGGAGATGAGGATATTCCTGTTTCCGCTATTGAGTCCGATTCCCGAAAAATTGGACAGGGAATGCTGTTTGNGGCAGTCAAAGGGACAACCGTCGACGGGCATGAGTATATCGGAAACGCAATCGAACAGGGTGCGTCAGCCATTNTATGCGAGCATATTCCCGAAAACATGGAACAACCGAATGTCACCTTCGTCGTCGTACAGGATTCTGCCAAAGCCTTANGCATATTACTTGATAGCTGGTATGATCATCCTTCATCCAAACTTATACTGNTTGGAGTAACCGGGACCAATGGAAAAACAACAATCGCCACNCTGNTGTATGCTCTCTTTCGCAGATTAGGACACAAAGCAGGTTTGCTTTCNACCGTCTGCAATTATATCAATGACGAAAAACTTCCGGCCTCTCACACAACCCCCGACCCCGTCACATTGCATGCCTTACTTGCCCGTATGGTGGAAACTGGATGTGAATACGCCTTTATGGAAGTCAGTTCGCATGCCATCGACCAACGACGAATCAGCGGACTTAACTTCAAAGGAGGTATTTTTACAAACCTTTCGCGCGACCACCTGGATTATCACAAGACAACAGATCATTACCTGAAAACAAAGAAAAAGTTTTTCGACGATCTGCCCGAAACATCGTTTGCCCTTACCAATATAGACGATAAATCAGGCGCCGTTATGCTGCAAAATACGGCTGCCCGCAAGCTGACTTATTCATTGCATACCTTTGCCGATTTTAAAGGCAAAATAATTGAATCCCATTTTGAGGGCACTGAACTGCTGATCAACGACCGGGAAGTCAATGTCCGTTTTGTCGGGAGATTCAATGTCTACAATGTACTGGCTGTCTATGGTGCAGCCATCGCTCTATGCAAAAATCCCGAAGAGACACTTGTCGCCCTCAGCGCTTTACATCCTGTCACCGGACGATTTGAGACGCTTCATTCGCCTTCAGGATATACAGCCATTGTCGATTACGCCCATACGCCGGACGCCCTGACCAATGTACTGAACGGTATCCATGAGGTATTAAACAGAAAAGGGCGTATCATTACGGTCGTTGGCGCAGGAGGAAACAGGGATAAAGGTAAACGTCCCTTGATGGCAAAAGAAGCCGGCAGATTAAGCGATCTGGTTATCCTGACTTCTGATAATCCCCGTTTTGAAGACCCGGATGCAATCGTTCAGGATATGGTGGCAGGGTTAAATCCGGAAGAACAGGCACGTGCTCTCTGTATCACCGATCGTACCCAAGCCATCCATACCGCCACACATCTTGCAAAAAAAGGAGATGTAATCCTGATAGCCGGAAAAGGACATGAAGACTATCAGGAAATCAAAGGAATAAAATACCATTTCGACGACAGGGAAATCATTCAAGCTATTTTTAAATCGCAACAATAAAAAATATGTTATACGACCTTTTCAACTACTTGGATAAGATTGACGTTCCAGGAGCAGGGATGTTCAAATACATTTCGTTTCGTTCCATATCAGCGCTTGTTTTTTCATTGATCATTTCAACCCTGATCGGAAGCAGGATCATTGCCAAACTGAAAGCGTTACAAGTCGGAGAAGCAATTCGTGACTTAGGCGTCGAAGGACAAACCAACAAAAAAGGAACACCGACGATGGGCGGAATCATCATCATCATAGCCATCCTAATCCCGGTGCTTCTATTTGCCAGAATGAACAATATTTACCTGATAATCATGTTAATAGCGACAGTTTGGTTAGGATCGCTCGGTTTTGTAGACGATTACATCAAAGTGTTTAAAAAAGATAAAAAAGGGTTGCAGGGCCGATTCAAAATCATTGCGCAGGTAGGGCTTGGATTGATTGTCGGGTTGATCCTTTTTCTTAGTCCGGATGTTGTCATTCGTGAAAATATGGAAGTACGGAACGAAGTTGAAAATGTGATTGAAGACGTACAGTATCACGCCATTCATACCAAATCGACTCAAACCACCATTCCCTTTGTAAAAAACAACAATTTAGATTATGCGCTATTCGTCAATTGGGCAGGTAAATACAAAACTGTGGCAACATGTAGTTTGTTTATTTTAGTTGTTATTTTTATTGTTACCGCCGTTTCGAATGGCGCTAACCTGACTGACGGTTTGGATGGGTTGGCGACGGGCAGTTCAGCCATTATTGGCGTGGCGCTGGGTATTCTGGCTTATACATCGTCACACCTCAACTTTGCATCCTTCCTGAATATCATGTTTATACCCGGCGTCGAAGAATTGGTTATTTTTGCTGCCGCCTTTATCGGCGCCACGTTTGGTTTTCTGTGGTATAACGCGAATCCGGCACAAGTTTTTATGGGCGATACGGGAAGTCTGACNCTGGGNGGGATCATTGCCGTCTTTTCGATTCTCATCCGCAAAGAATTGCTGTTGCCTGTCCTTTGCGGTATCTTTTTAGTGGAGAGCGTTTCGGTCATGATGCAGGTTGCCTATTTTAAATATACAAAGAAAAAGTACGGCGAGGGGAAACGTATTTTTAAAATGACGCCCCTGCACCATCATTTCCAGAAAAAAGGGAATGACGGGATACAGGCATTGATCCAAAAACCGTTTAATGCCGTTCCCGAATCAAAAATCGTTGTCCGATTCTGGCTGGTCGGTATTGTTTTGGCGGCAATTGCGTTGATGACATTGAAAATCAGGTAATGATTAAGAGATGGGGAAAATGGAGGAAGAATAGTTATCTGATTATCAGACATATTCACAGCATAATTTTTATGTTCTGTTTTTTAACACAGCCTATGAATGCTCAAAAGACACAAACAATACAATGACGAATCCGTTCACCATCATTCCGACCGAAGCAATCTGATGAAATTCAGTGCATTAAAATGTAGAAGTATTACGAATTAATGATTTATTGTCAATCAGTATGAATAGTGCTGGTTAAAAACGAAATGAATTCAACAAAAGAGTATATCTTTGCAAAACTGAAAATATATGGATAAAAGAATAGCTATTTTAGGTGCAGGCGAAAGCGGTACGGGGGCTGCCGTTTTAGCGAAAAAGGAAGGGTTTGACGTTTTCGTATCCGACCTTTCTATTATCTCGTCTGACTATAAAAAACTGTTAAAGAAGCATCAAATTCCTTATGAAGAAAGCCAGCATACTGAGGAACTGATTTTGCATGCGAACGAAATTATCAAAAGCCCGGGAATACCCGACCATGCACCTGTTATTCGGAAGGTAATCGAAAAAAATATCCCTGTTCTATCAGAAATTGAATTTGCCGGTCGGTACACAAATGCTAAAATGATTTGTATCACAGGAAGTAACGGAAAAACAACGACCACCATGCTGACCTGTCATATTTTGAAAAAGGCAGGTTTGGATGTGGGTCTGGCCGGTAATATCGGAAACAGTTTGGCATATCAGGTAGCCGAAACTCCNCATGAATATTATGTTATCGAACTAAGCAGTTTTCAGTTGGACAATATGTACGATTTCAAGGCAGACATTGCCNTATTGCTGAATATCACTCCCGATCACTTGGATCGGTATCAATATAATCTGCAAAATTATATTGATTCAAAATTTCGAATCCTTCAGAATCAAACCTGTAACGATGCGTTTATCTTTTGGAATGATGACCCGATTATAACACGCGAAGTGGAGCAACGCCACCCAAAAGCGACTTTATATCCGTTTTCGGTATACAAATATCTACCTGTAAAAGGGTATACTGAAAAAGGAAGAGTAATCATAGAATCACCAAATGGAACATTTTTGATGAATCAGAACCTGCTTGCCCTTAAAGGGACCCATAACCTGTATAATTCATTAGCCGCAGGCATAACTTCGAAAATTCTGAATATAAGCGATGAAAATATCAAAGAAGCGCTCGGAGATTTTACAGGTGTAGAACACCGGTTGGAAATGGTCGCCCACATCNGCGAAGTCAACTATATCAACGACTCAAAAGCCACCAACGTCAATTCATGCTGGTATGCACTGCAAAGCATCCACACAAAGATTGTTCTGATTCTGGGCGGTACAGACAAAGGAAATGACTATACTGAAATCGAATCGCTCGTATTGGAAAAAGTGCGCGCCCTGATTTTTCTCGGATTGGATAATTCGAAATTACATGCTTTTTTCGATTCTAAAGTCGAGCGCATCGAAGACGCCTCATCTATGGAAGATGCTGTAATCAAAGCATATCGTTTGGCTCAAAAAGGAGATACGGTATTACTGTCGCCCTGCTGTGCAAGTTTTGATCTTTTTAAAAACTACGAAGATCGGGGAAATCAATTTAAAATTTGTGTACATAATTTATAAACTTCAATATGGAACGAATAGATATTTCAAAAAAACTGTTTCAAGGAGATGTGTCCGTCTGGATTCTCTTCATGCTGTTGTGTTGTTTTTCGATTATCGAAGTATTTAGCGCAACAAGTACGCTGGCATACAGGCAGACCAATATCTTTATGCCGATTGTACAACATACGTCTTTTCTGGTGGGCGGTTTTATACTGATTTTAATTTTAGCGCGCATCCATTATAGATATTTTTCGCTTGGCATTCTTTTGATACTGGTTTCCATTGTGTTGCTGATTCTCATTTTTCGTTATGGCATAACCGATAATGAAGCAGCAAGAAAGCTGGATTTTTTCGGAATTCCCCTTCGACCTTCCGAATACGGCAAGCTGGCATGTATTATTTATGTCGCTTTTTTACTCAGTAAAAGAGAAAAATTTACGGACAAAAAAACAGTCCAATATATTTGTATGGGAGTCGGTCCTGTTTGTTTTCTGATTCTTCCGTTCAATCTTTCGACAGCGGTTCTATTGGGAACCGTATGTTTTTTGATGATGTTTATCGGTCAGATTCCTCTAAAACTATTAGGTCGCGTACTTTTAGGTATTTTCGTTCTCGGTCTCATAGCTGTCCTTTTATTATTGGCAATTCCCAGGGATATAACAAAACCCTATTTTCCAAGATTTGAAACATGGGAAAAGCGTTGGCTAACTCATAACACGACTGAATTTCAACAGACTAACAACACCTATAGAATAACCGACGACAATTATCAAATCGCTCATTCAAAGATTGCGATTGCCCGGGGAGGTATTTTCGGGAAAATGCCAGGGCAAAGTGTACAGCGTGATTTTCTGCCGCAGGCATATTCCGATTTCATTTATGCCATCATTATTGAAGAATTGGGAATCGTGGGAGGCATTGTCGTTCTTTTGCTTTATTTAATGTTAATGCTGCGAGTCAGCATCATCGCCCGACGGTGTGAAAAACTTTTTCCTAAATATTTAGTGCTCGGATGTGGTTTAATGATTGTACTACAAGCACTTATTCACATGAGTATAACGGTCGGTTTATTTCCGGTTTCGGGTCTGCCGCTTCCATTAATCAGNATTGGAGGAAANTCAATCTTGATAACATGTATATACTTTGGCATTATTCTGAGTGTAAGCCATTTTGGCGCCAACATGAGTAAAGAAGAGGAGGACGAAGAAGAAAGTGAAGAGGATGAATGGGAAAATGATTTGGAAAATAAAGAATATCTCGAAGAAAACCTTAATTTAGCGCCTGAACTGACAGCAACAGAATCATGAATTCCTATCGAATCATTATCAGCGGAGGCGGAACAGGCGGACATATTTTTCCGGCAATTTCCATTGCAGAAACCTTCAAACAGAGATTTCCCGACTCGGAAATCTTGTTTGTCGGCGCCGATAACCGGATGGAAATGGAACGTATCCCTACTGCCGGATATAACATTATTGGTCTTCCTATCAGTGGTTTTAATCGAAGAAACATATTTAAAAACATACAGACGATAGCCAAACTTCTAAAAAGCCTGTGCATGGCAAAGAAAATCATTCGCGAATTTCGACCGGATGTTGTCGTTGGGGTTGGGGGGTATGCCAGCGGGCCAACGTTATGGGCGGCGGCGACATTGAAAATCCCGACGTTGATACAGGAACAAAATTCGGTTGCCGGAATCACCAATAAGTTTTTAGGGAAAAAGGTCAATCGAATTTGTGTGGCCTACGAAGGAATGGAACGTTTCTTTCCTGCCTGTAAAATCATACTCGCCGGAAATCCTGTCAGGAAAGANCTTGAGGAAGGTATCCTGAAAAAAGAAGAGGCATGGGCCTGTTTTCATTTGCAGCCGACGCGGAAAACAGTCTTGATAATCGGAGGCAGTCTGGGTGCGCGAACCATCAACAATGGTGTGTTGCAGGGATTCGACCGGCTGATTNATGCAGGTATACAAGTAATCTGGCAAACAGGTCGTTACTATTATGATTCAATCAAGCAGTTCGTAAANGGAAAAGAAACCCACAATATGTTATGGCTTTCCGACTTTATCTCACGCATGGATTACGCCTACGCAGCAGCCGATCTGGTCGTATCACGCGCCGGAGCGGGTACCATTTCCGAACTTTGCCTGTTGAAAAAACCGGCTATCCTCGTCCCCTCGCCCAATGTGGCGGAAAACCATCAGACCAAAAATGCGTTAGCCATCGCCAACAGGCAGGCAGCCCTGATGATAACAGACAAAGAGGCGGAAAGTCAGTTGGCTGACTGTATTTTGAAACTTATTCACGACCCCGGACAACTCGCGTTGTTCAGCCAAAACATCGCTCAAATGGCATACCATCACAGCGCAGGATGTATTGTAGATGAAATCGAAAAACTAATTGACAAATGAATATAACTCAAATACAATCCATATATTTTATCGGCGCCGGAGGCATCGGGATGAGCGCCCTGATTCGGTATTTCCTGTTCAACGGTATCCCTGTCGCCGGTTACGACCGCACCCCATCCCCGCTGACCGATCGCTTAATCAGCGAAGGAGCAGCCATTCATTATACTGACAATGTCGAATTGATCCCCGAACAATTCAGACTACCCGACCAAACCGTTGTTGTCTATACCCCGGCCGTACCCGAATCGCATACCGAACTGACCTTTTTCCAGACGAATGGTTTTGAAGTCCTCAAACGCTCCCAAATGCTCGGCAATCATCACCCAATCGAAACGGGGACTTTGCATTGCCGGCACGCATGGCAAGACGACCACTTCATCCATGACAGCCCATTTACTGAAACAGTCGCACGTCGATTGCAACGCATTTCTGGGAGGCATCCTGAAAAATTACGACAGCAACCTGATGGTATCAGAACAGAGCGACCTGACCGTAGTCGAGGCTGATGAATACGACCGTTCGTTCCACCAACTCATTCCGTATATGGCAGTTATTACGTCGGTCGATCCGGATCATTTAGATATTTACGGCACGCCGGAGGTTTATCGCGAAAGTTTTGAAACATTTACGTCGCTTGTACGTCCATCAGGCGTTTTGATTATGAAATACGGACTTAATTTGACCCCACGGCTACAATCTGGCGTGAAATTATTTACCTATTCGGCATCCGACGAAAAAGCAGATTTTCGTGCCCGGAATATCCGTATCAGCAATGGCGAAATCGTCTTTGATTTTGCCGGACCCTCTTTAATGATCCCCAATATCCAATTGGGAGTACCCATCAAAATAAATATTGAAAACGGAGTTGCGGCAATGACACTNGCCTGGTTGAATGGCGTTTCACCCGACGAAATCCAGAGGGCAATGAACACTTTCGCAGGAGCCGAGCGCCGTTTCGATTTCCGTCTNAAAAATGAGCACATCGTCTTTATGGATGATTATGCCCATCATCCCGAAGAACTGAAAAACTGCATCCTTTCCGTCAAAGAACTCTATCCTCGACAAAAGGTAACGGGTATTTTTCAGCCTCATCTGTATACGCGGACGCGCGATTTTATCGCAGAATTTGCACAAAGCCTTTCGCTACTCGACGAATTAATCCTGCTCGATATCTACCCTGCGCGTGAAAAACCGATCCCAGGCATAACGTCTCAAGTCATCTTTAACAAGGTAACATGCCCGAATAAAACCCTTTGCACAAAAGAGCAATTACTCGAAATCATTGCTAACGGCACCTACGACGTTGTTTTAACACTCGGCGCCGGCGATATTGACCGTCTTGTCGAACCAATTAAAGAAATACTGGAAAAGAAATAGGGTTATGCTTATCGTAGGAAACGAATTAATATGTACTTTTGCCTTTATTAATTTCAGAACAATGAATATGATATACGCCAACTCACACAAAAACAACGAAGTTTTACACCGTTTTACAAAAACGTTGAACAGGAGGGAATTAACATTACATAAATAAAATCGTATGAAACGAATCCTTTCCATTATTATAGCGACCATTTTTTTGTGTTACCTGATATTTGCCATCTTTCTGCTGCAGGGCAAAAAACAGGAAATGCCATGCAACAATCTGATAATTACAGTCAAAGACAGTTTGGACAGACAGTTTATCTCTCAGAATGAAATTGTTACGATCCTGAAAACCGCACAACTTTACCCGATTGACAAACCTCTGAACGCCATAGACACCTACGCGATCGAAAAAAAAATAGCCGAAAACACATTGGTTTCATCCGTTACGGCATACAAAACGCCTTCCGGCAGTATACGGATTGAAATTACACAAAAAACACCTGTCCTGCACGTCTTTACAGCAAGGGAAAACTATTATGTGGACGAATCGGGACAGGTCATGCCAACGAATAATCAACATGCCGTTTATTTGCCGATTGCCAGCGGAAGTATAGAAAAATCGCTGGCGACGACAGAATTATATAAATTTACATTATTTTTGCAAAAGAATGCGTTTTGGAATAACCAGATAGAACAAATCTACGTTCATCCGAACCAGGAAGTTGAACTGATTCCCCGCATAGGCGACCACCGGATCATCTTAGGGGATTTTGAAGATTTCGAGGTAAAGATGAATAACTTACGGCTCTTTTATGAGCAGGCTATTCCGAAAATCGGATGGGGAAAATATGAAATTATCAATTTAAAATATAAGAATCAGATTGTTTGTACAAAAAAATAATAAGGCATGGCATACAAAAATTATATTGTAGTTATTGATCTGGGGACTTCCCACCTTGTGGGTATGGTAGGAGTGAAAAACGCGCAGGGTAGACTGTCGATTCTGGCGGAAGAAGTAGAGCCTTCGGCAGCCTGCATCCGTCGGGGATGCGTCTATAATGAGGTAGAGACTGCCAATCGGATCAATCGTTTGATATCGAAACTGCAAAACAAACTCGATGGAAAACTGCCTTCCGATTTCAGTATCGAGAAAGCATATATTGGAGTCCGGGGTCAGTCACTTCGCACCTACAAACATGTCGAAGTGAAAATAATCAATACCAACTCGGTCGTATCCGAAGAAGACATCCAAAACCTCGACAAACAATGCCGGACATTCAAACCCGACCTGTTGGATGTATTGGGTATTTCCTCGCCTGTCTACTATGCAGACGGCACAGTAACCGATAGTCCGGTGGGTATCTCCTGTAAACGCATAGAGGCGCATTACAGGCTGATCGTAGGGAAACCGGCTATCCGAAACAATATTATCAACAGCATCAACCGTACCAAAATAAAATTGGCAGGAATCATTGTATCTCCTTTGGCATTAGCCGATGCGGTATTTAGCCGGAATGAAAAAGAATTGGGTTGTGCATTGCTCGAATTTGGCGCTGGGGTAACTTCAGTCGCAATCTACAGGCAAAACGAACTTATCCATCTGGCTGTCATTCCATTAGGCGGGAATTTGATCACAAGGGATCTGAAAAGCCTTCGTTTGCTTGATGCCGATGCCGAACAACTGAAAATCAAATACGGCAGCGCGGTGTTGGAAAAAAATAAAGACAGCGTCGATTCGTTTGAAGCTAAAGAAGGAATCGGACTGCATGAAATCAATATCATTGTAGAAGCCCGTGCCAGAGAAATTGTCGAAAACGTCTATGCGCAGGTGAAGTCCACAGGCGAAATGGATGCTTTGGGAAAAATTGTTTTAGCAGGCGGAGCCTCTGCATTGAAAAATTTGCGGGAATCGGTGCATGAACGGTTTAAAAAGGAAGTCAACTTCTCAACCATCCGGAAAGAATGGATGGAAGCAAACGACGAAAGGATTGGAAATACGCGGTATATGACAGCGATCAGCCTTTTAATCAAAGGAACAGAAAATTGCATCCATATCCCGACCCCGATAGTGGATACTGAGAAAGACGGAGGAGAGAAAAAGGAAGACAAGAAAAAGAAGAAGAAAAAAGAAGGTGAATCGGCAGGCGGTAATTTATTTGATAGAATAATAAGAGAAATATTCGAACAAGACTAAAATACATAAAAATGAAGATAAATATGATGGACAAATTTCTCAGACCACGGGATATTAAAACAATCATTAAAGTGATCGGCGTAGGCGGAGGCGGAGGCAACGCGGTAACTCACATGTATCGGGAAGGCATCCAGGATGTTTCTTTTGCTTTGTGTAATACGGACAGACAAGCATTGGGGCAATCCGAAGTACCTGTAAAAATATGTATGGGCGTAGGATTAGGCGCCGGAAATAAACCGGAACGCGCCGAGAAGGCAGCAGTGGAAAGTGAAGAGGAAATACGTACCATGTTGAGCGACGGGACGGAAATGGTTTTCATCACAGCCGGCATGGGAGGGGGTACAGGTACCGGCGCCGCTCCGGTTATTGCACGGATTGCCAGAGAGATGGATATACTGACTGTTGGTATTGTAACCATTCCTTTCCGTTTTGAAGGTAAACCCAAGATCATTCAGGCTTTGGAAGGGGTTGAGAAAATCGGGGAAAGTGTGGATGCACTGCTCGTTGTCAATAACGAACGGCTCCGCACAATCTATCATGACCTTACCCTGATGAATGCGTTTAAATTAGCGGACAATACGCTTACGATTGCAGCCAGAAGCATTGCTGAAATCATCACGTTACCCGGTATCATCAACCTTGACTTCGCCGATGTGCATACCACCATGAAAGACGGAGGGGTGGCTTTGATGAGCAATGGATACGGGCATGGAGAAGGGCGTTTGGCACAGGCAATAGAGGAAGCATTTCATTCGCCGCTGTTGAATAATAATAACGTTTTCAATGCGAAGAAAATACTGTTTAACATATCGTCGAGTTCCGA
>JGI24702J35022_10001593_pt1 | contig 14045 bp, 17 predicted proteins | sample TergutTh196P4_FD_35022 | JGI IMG/M metagenome (IMG submission 35022)
GCATCCCGGAGGAACCCTGCACGCCGTCCCATCCGCTCAATAAGAGTTAGTTCCGCTTCGCGAATGCAGACTGCAAGGGGAATGCCTGGCAGGCCGGCCCCTGAGCCAACATCAGCAATCTGCCACCTGGTTGCCATCTCTTCCGCTGGCGGCTTTTCGCTCAGAAGTCTGCGGATAATGTTTGCGGGGGCCAGGGAATCGAGGATATGCTTTACGATTAGTTCCCCTCGATCCTTTACCTTCACGAGGCTGTATGCGGGGTTGAACAGCTCGATTTCTTCGATGTAACGGGAAAGCAGAGCGAGTATGCGGTCATCTGCGGCAAAGCCAAGTTTGTCCAGACCTTTCTCAAGCTGGTTCCAGGCAAATTGTACATTGCAACATCTAATACTTTTCATTTTTTTGAAAAAAGCTGCACCACGAGTTTTATGCTGTCCTTTATTTCCTCAACGGACGGGCGGCGGTGTACAAACATTCGAAAGGCCGCAGCCTCGACAAAACTGTAAAACATTTCGTTGGCTTCTTTTACTTTTATTGACGGGGAGAATTCGCCTGCCTTTATTCCTTCTATCAGCATTGTTGCCAGAATGTGCCGCAGCCGCACTGTGCGTCGGCGCAGACGGTAGACGGGATCGGTATCGCCTTTGGAATAATAAACCAGATGGTAAAGGAATACCGTAAGAAGCCTATTGTTTTCTTCAAGGCGGTTAATGATTATCGTCATCACGGCGATAAGTTTTTCCGAATGGGAAAGCCCAGCCTTCTCCCTTATTCCCGTGATGTCATCTTCCAATGCCTCAAGAAATTGTTTGGTACTGAAATTGAAAATTTCCCTTTTGTTTTTAAAGTAGGTGTACAAGGTAGTGCGCGTAATATTGCACCTGTCGGCGATCTTCTGGAGGGTAACCTCTTCATAGCCCTCTTCCATAAAAACTTCCAGGGCGTTTTCCAGTATTTCATGGCGGCGCTTGTCATGCTCTACAACGATAGCCATTTACTTTTTATCCCACAGTCTCTCATGATTTTCATGTCATAGTTTGTCATATTGATATAAAAAGGAATTAATTGCCCCGTTTGTTATCTCCCGGCAGGAATCAGCCTTCCTCCCGAAAAACGATTCAAAGCCAGGGTTGTCAGTAATTAGGACAAGCTTCCAGCCCTTAAAGCTTTGGGTCATCTTCGCCATTTCCGAGTAGTTTTTCTCGGCGGATTCGGTGTCGGCAAGGCGGCGGCCGTAGGGCGGGTTGGTTAAAATGAAGCCTGGCTCCCCTTCGCAGGGGGCCGATGCTTTTTCCATGGGGAGGATCCTAAAAGATGGCGGGTTTTCCGGCTTCAGAGCAGCGAGGGCAAATGCCTTCTGCAAGTTTGCGGCCGCCGCCGTCACCGACGCAGTGTCACTGTCGCTTCCCCAAATACGGGCAAGCCGTGAGAGATCGATTTTTTCAAGGAATTCTTCGCGGACTTTACGGGCCATGTCCCTGTCGGCCAGCGAGAGCTTTTCTATGGCGAAAGATCTCCCGATGCCGGGGGCGATGTCCCAGGCGTACATGGCGGCTTCAATGGCGATTGTGCCGGAACCGCAGAAAGGATCGTAGAGCGGGAATTTTCTCTTCCACCCCGAGTGTAGGATCATGGCTGCGGCGGTGGTTTCCCTTAAGGGGGCTATTCCGCCCTTGAGCCTGTACCCTCTTTTAAAGAGGGGCTCCCCCGAAAGATCCAAAAGCACGGATGCCTGATCCTTTTCGATGTAGACCCGCAGTTCCGCCCCTTCCCCATGTTCCGGCAGCCGGTTTATCCCCCTTTTCGCGCACAGCCTCTCCGCCGCCGCCTTGTGGACCACGGCCTGGATGCTGGTCTCAGCGCTTAAGGCGGAGCGGTTGGTCCTTACCTTGGCTACCTTGAGCCCTAGTCTTGGCGGGATGTAGTCTTCCCAGGCCTGCCGCCTTGTCCCCTCAAAAAGGGCGTCGAAATCGGGGGCCTTAAACCACCCAACTTCCAGGAGGATGCGGTCAGCCGCCCTAAGCCCAATCAGAGCCCTGTAAAGGCCCTCCCTGTCTGCCATGAATTTGACCCTGCCGAAGGCGCTTTCGCTAACAGTGATATTTAGTTTTCGAAGTTCATTGGAAACTGTTTTTTCGGCCCCCACTGCGCAGAGGGCAACGGTAGTTAGCATTCCATATGTTCCATTATGCCAGGCGGGGAATTTCTGAATCCTTCGTCATGCTCTCTCCGTGGGAATAGCGCCAGGAAAGGTAATCAACATAGCGCTGGAATTGTTTTCCCTTTGGGGATTCGGTTATGCTAAAGCCGGCTTCGCAGGAATTGCCCTTTAAGCGAATCCATTTGGATTCCGTGTCCAGAAAAAAACTCTCGATTTTCGCCTCACTTTCCGGTATTATTTCCAGCGTAAAATGCTTTTGCGGCGTAATTTCCTTTTCCGTAGGGCATTCCATCCGACAGCCAGTGACGCTTATGTCTTTTAGCGTGAATTCTTCTTCGCCGTACTCTTTGATTTTTATTTTGGCAAGTGTTTTATATCTGGCATTTTTACGCAACTCTTTCATCATGGCTATTTTGTCCCATAATGTCCCTGTGGGTCAACTAAGCTATATCCAGGTGGCGCGGCCGTCGCCTGTAATCGGTATTTTGTCCCCAAGATAGCGGGGTTTGGGTTTGACTACAATGGAGTAGAACGCCTTTACCCTTGCCATGTATTCCCGCAAGCGCCAGTTGCGGAGGCTTCTGCCACGGAAGTTTTCCTGGTTTATCCCATAGCCTACCGCATCCAGCCCAAGGCTGCGGGCAATGCACACTGCCCTGCTGATGTGGAATTCCTGGGTCACGATAACGAGGTCCTTTACCTCAAAAACATCCCTGGCGCGGTACATGGAATCCCATGTATTAAACCCGGCATGGTCCATGAAAATATCCTCTTCCTGTATGGCAGGGGCATTGGAAAGCACATACAGCCGCATTGCGTTTACCTCGTCATAGTAGCGCTGTCCATGATCGCCCGAAAGCAGGAGTTTTTTCCCTTTCCCGCCTTCCATAAGGCCGATGCCAGCGTCCACCCTGTCCTGCAAGACCCTTGAAAGCCTAGTCCCCCTTGTCTGGGAACCTAGAATCAGAATAACTGTTCGGGGCGGCAGGGTATCCATATCGTTGTAGACGTATTTCCCGGCGGCCAGGATCATCCCCACATTTATGGCAAGGGTAACCAGGATCGCCAAGACACAGGAGATAAAAAAAACCGTGAAAATGGTCTTTATGGATTTCTTCATGGCGTGGGGAGTATAACATTAAGTTGCCATACGGCCTAGCGGTTACAGCCCTAGTACTGCCATTGACAGATAAGCTTCCGCGCCATAATATTACAATATGGCTGATACTGTGTTCATGACAGACGCCGATTTTGAGAAGTACCGTATGCTTATTTACAAAGAAAGCGGTATTCATTTCACTTCCACGAACCGTTCCATATTGGAAAGCAGGCTCAAGGAGCGGCTAAGAGAAAAGCACCTTGATACAATAAATGAGTATTTTGTGTTAATCTCAAAAGATCAGGGGGAATTAAAAAGTTTCCTTGACTCCATTACAACCAACCTAACAAGGTTTTTCCGCAATCAGGCTCATTTCGATGCCCTTGAGAACTATGTTGTCCCTGAACTGATTAAAATCAAGAAGCAAAGCGGGAACAATACAATCAGAATCTGGAGTGCGGGGTGCTCCACCGGGGAGGAGCCATATACCATCGCCATGCTCTTGAGCGAGGTCCTAAGCCCGCCCTGGAAATTTGAGATTGTAGCCAGCGACTTAAGCCTTAAGAGCCTTATGTCCGCTCAGAGCGGGTTCTATGCAGAGAGCCGGATTGCCGGTGTACCGGATGACTATTTAAAGAAATATTTTGAAAAGGTTGAGGGTGGCTATAAAATAACCGGGAACGTGATGTCAAAAATCCGTTTTGACTACCATAATTTAATAAATGACTCGGGCTTAAGGAATATGGACGTTGTCTTCTGTAGGAACGTTATAATTTATTTTGACGAAGCTGCCCAAAATGCGGTGATTAACAAGTTCTGGGATTCCATGAATTCCAAGTCGTTCTTGTTCATCGGTCATTCGGAATCCTTGTTCGGCATGGATACAAAATTTGAATTTCTTAAAACCCAATGGGCTACCCTGTACAGTAAATCAATATGAGGGGGATTTATCGTGTCTGATGAAATAGGGGTTCTTATAGTTGATGATTCTGCGATGATGCGAAACCTTATCGGCCGGATGGTGGAGGATACTCCCGGCCTTGTGATTGCCGAAAAAGCCATGAACGGCATTTTTGCCCTCCAGAAGATACCAAGGGTAAATCCTGATGTTATCATACTTGATTTGGAAATGCCGGACATGAACGGCATAGAATTCCTGCAGGAAAGGAAAAAACAGGGGATTAAAATTCCTGTGGTCATCCTTTCTTCAATTGCCGAAAAAGGGGCGAAGATAACCATGGAAGCCCTGGCGCTGGGGGCCAGCGATTTTATCCAAAAGCCATCCGGCTCTGTTTCCATGGATATTCATACCGTGCGCGACACCCTGATTCCGATGCTCTTTGGCTATGGCGGCGCCTTCCGGAGGTCGCAGGGCAGGAAGGTTCTTTCCCCGGGGGAATATCCCCAAAAGTCTGCTACACAGCCGGTTCACCCCGATGTGAGTTCCCATTTTACATCTCTTGTCACGCCGGCTGCCGAACCGGCCAAGCCGCCGGCTCCGCTCCGCAAGGCAGGCAAGACCGAAATAATTGCCATAGGCATTTCCACTGGCGGGCCAGATGCGCTGCGGATTGTCTTTTCGAAATTGGACAGGGATTTGGCTGTGCCGATTGTGGTGGTGCAGCACATGCCTCCTGGTTTTACCAATGAGTTCGCCAAAAGCCTGGACAGGATCTGCCCCCTGGATGTAAAGGAGGCGGAGGAGGGGGATGCAATTCAAAGTGGCCGCATCCTGATAGCCCAGGGGAATAAGCACCTTGAGGTAGAGCGTAAGGGGATAGGCAGCATAGTGCACCTTTCCGACTCGCCTTTGGTTTCCGGGCACCGGCCTTCAGCGGACGTGCTTTTTGCCTCGGTTGCCCTGAACTACCAAAACCATGCCCTGGGGGTAATTATGACCGGCATGGGCCGGGACGGCGCGGCGCAGCTGGGCAACATATACAAAGAAGGCGGCTTAACTTTGGGCCAGGACGAAAAATCTGCCGTTGTGTACGGAATGCCCCGCGTCGCCCATGAATTGGGCCATGTGATGGAGCAGGTATCGCTTGAAAATATGGCCCGCCGCATCTGCGAGATCGCCAAAGCCACCAGGTAGCTCTACCCTGGCCAGTGGACTATCCAGCGGGTTTCGGTTCTTTCAAAGGCGGAAATTGGCAGTTGGATTACCCTGCCTTCGTCGGTGGTGAGCTTTAATTTCCCTACGACAACGTTCACTTCCGCAACTTTCCAGGAAGAGCCATCCCAGTTGATCCTGGTTCCCTCGCAGGGTATAAGCCGCCTCTGTTCCCCGTAAAATAGGTGCTCATAAGCAAGGCAGCAGAGAAGGCGGCCGCATGGGCCGGAGATTTTAGTGGAATTTAGGGACAGGTTCTGATCCTTTGCCATTTTTATCGAAACTGGTTTTAGCTTGTCCGAAACTGCATGGCAGCAATAGGCGCGGCCGCAGACCCCAAGGCCCCCAAGCACCCGCGACTCGTCCCGGACACCTATCTGGCGCAGTTCAATCCTGGTCTTAAAAATGTTAACGAGGTCCTTAACCAGTTCCCTGAAATCCACCCGGTTTTCCGCCGTAAAAAAGAATAGGATTTTCGGCTCTTCAAGAAGGTAATGGACAGAAACAAGTTTCATGTCCAGTTTATGAGCTTCGATTTTCGTTTTACAGATATCGAAGGCTTCCTGTTCCAATTGCGTGTGGGACGCTGCTTTGGACAGATCTTCATCGCTGGCAAACCTTTCTATCCTGGTAACAACAGGAATTTGTCCCGCCCTGTTTTCGATTTTGTCGATTATTTCAGCTAGATCCCTTCCGTACCGGGTAGGTACCAGCACCTTTGTTCCCGGTGAAAGAGGCTCTCCAGGCCAGGCCGCGTGAAAAGTTTCTTTGGAATAAACGAGGCGGAGCCGATAGATGGGGGTGTCCAGGGTAAGGGCCGAAAGGTCTTCAGCTGCGATAACCGAATCGCCGCCAAGATGGTCCTCCAGGGATGTGTCTTCAAGAGAATCAATGTCCTCGTAATTGTCCTCGTCACTCATCTCTTTCCCTTATTACGCCTGTAAATGTCAGGTTTAAGTTTACCAATAGACCTTTAATCTCGTCTAATTTTGCGATTCTGTCCAGTTGCCTGGCCTGGCCCGAGAGTATCGCTGCGGCAAGTTCCTCCAGCTTTCCATCAATAACCTGGATTTGCACATACATTTTGGTTTTTTCTATGCGCCTGACTTCAGTTTTTTCCACGTTATATGTGTTCTGAACCACATAATGGACAAAATTCCTTACCGCTTTTTTATATCGCAAAATCTCATCCGCAAAAGGCCTGTCGACGAGGTCGCTTCCTGCACTGTGGACGGCGTCCATCAGTTCCGTCAAGGCCTCTTCCGAAGGGGGCATTTCCCTCAAAGGGCCAAGTTCCCCAACCTCCGGGGCAGCTTCTTCCATTAATCTCGCGAAAAGCGCCTTGCGGCTTCCCCTGAGCTCATCCCTGGAGCCCGCTTTCTTTATCCCCGGCTTCTGGTTGCTCTGAACGGCGGAGTTGATTATTGACGCTGCGCTAAAGTCTATTTTATCCATGTCTTACATAGCCCGGAACGGCGGAGTGGACACCCAGCGATTCCCTCAAGCCAGCCACATCGCGGTATTCAGATAGTGCCCGGTTCCAAACTTCTTCGGTTTGGCAGACCCGGACCCGGCCATGGATTAGGCAGCCATCGTCGGCCTGAATGCGCTTGGTGATTATATCCCCCATGATGAGACCTGTTGCCAAAATTATTAGCCGCTCGCTTGCGAGTACATTGCCAAAAACAACCCCCCCCACGGTAACAAAGGTGCCGCTTACGTTGCTTCTCATCCTCGCCCTTTCGCCTATAACCACCCGTCCTTTGGCCTTGACATTGCCCTGGACGTTTCCATCGACCCTGGTAAACCCGCCTGACTCTACGTCCCCAGATACACTGGTTCCCGGTCCTATGATTGTGTTAATGGAGAAATCTTCGCTTTTAGTTGAGGCCATCTCTAAACCCGGCAGCCCCTAGCGCGCGGCTCTTGCAATGCTGGAACGAATGTTGATGTATTTGTACGGATCCACCACGTCGGAACCTATATGTACCTCATAATGAACGTGGGGGCCCGTCGATAACCCGGTATTCCCGATAAAACCGATTATTTCCCCCTGCTGGACCCGCTGCCCGGCGATTACGCGGAAAGAATCCATGTGGCCGTAGCGCGTGTAGAACCCATGCTTGTGCCGGATAATCACGTTGTTGCCGAACCCTCCCTGATCGTTTTCAACGGAGACAACCTGCCCGTCCGCTGTCGCTACAATGGGGTCACCCTTGCGGTAAGTGGAGATGTCAATGCCCTTGTGAATGTAGTACTGCCCAGTGAAGGGGTTTTCGTTCTGGCCAAAAAACATGGAAATGTGACCGATGCCGCCCCTTATGGGCCAGATGCTCGGAATCTCCGAAAGCAGGGCGCTCTGGGAATTAAGGAGGGTGCCTATTTCCCTGATCGGCGTGGTAGCGCTGGTAAGGAATACCGAAAGCCGTCTTAGATCTTCCACCTCCTGAAGTGTGCCGGCAGGGCTTTCCTTGATGTCAAAGAAAGAGGATAGGTCCCCCGCCGAGACTTGAGAAGTCCTTCCCATGCCCGAAATGTCCGCCCCCAGGGCCCAAAGGGTGCTTGAAAGGGCAGGTTCAAAATTCCGGACTTCCCTGAACAAATGGTTAACCTCATCCCGGATCTGATCAAGGCTCGCCTGCGTGTCTTTCAGGCGGCTGTCCTTATCTGCAAGGCTGCTGATGGTGGATCTGTGGGATGCGCCGTACCACACAAAGGTACCTAAAATAGCGACCAGAACCAGAAAAAAACAACAGATTGAGAGGATCGAGACATGAAGGTTGTAAACATTTTTTTCCGAATGGGGCACAAAAACGACAGTGTAACGCCGTGTCAGCGCCTTTATTATGGCCTCGAAAAAAGCCCCAATACCCTTTACGAAAGCGCTAAAACCTTTCTTTGTTTTCAGAACAAGGTTGTTCTCGAAACGTTTATATTCGTGGACCGATGCCACATTAACTCCTTGGCAGGGAAATAAACCCCAATGTGAAGTCTTATTATACCTGCAATCTGAAAAAATGTCAACTTTAATATTAAACATTTTTGCAGGCAACAAACCATTGATGTTATTATACACCATTTTTGGCTAATTTCACGAAAAAATGTGTTTTTTATTGAATTTTGTAGTTAAAAATCAGCGCTGCCCTGTAGAACAGGATCCGCCTTTGGCCCCCATCATTAAAAAGTTCAAAATCCTGGTAGAAATAATCCCTGTTCCCGAAGTCGCTTGTCCCATGGTTACGGCGGGTCCGCATTTGAACTGCCAGGGTAGTGCTGAACTTCGGGGTTACCGTAAAATTGAAGATGCCGGAAAATACCCACTGGCCAAGGTTTTCGCCCCAGAAATCCCCGCCCGGAGTGTTGTAGAGAGGCTTTTCCAGTTCCGCCGCAAACGCGACCATGTCAAGGACGGGCGAGCGCGGCATACTGTAGCCCAGTACATAAGCGGCGCGGTATTTCCAGCCGTTCAGGTTTTCGGCGTCGTCGCTTTCCAAGACCCAGGGCTCCCCTGACGCGGCCCCGGTGTAGGCTGAGTAACGGAATTCCTGGCGGGTCTGGAACAGCACGTGCGTCCAGTCTCCTGGTATGACGGCGCCAAGATCGAACTGCAGGGTTCCCGCGCCCCAGCCGCTCCAAATAAGCCCGGCAAAGGCCTCGCCTTCGATGCTTGCCTTCCTTGGTTTTCCGGCGTTAGCGTCGATGGGTTTATTGATGCCGATCCCGTTGCCCAGCGCCATGTTCCAGCCGGACATCGCCATTGCGCCCCCAGAAAGCACGAAAAATGCCGCCGGCGTCCAGTTTACCTCAGCGATCCCGTCAACCGATATGGGGCTTATTTCCGCGCTTAAAACTGTAGTGATATTATTGCCGCTTGTTAAAGGGCCAGAGCCTTGCATGAAAGGAAACGCGAAACTCTGGATAAGGCTGAGTTTTGCCTCCGGCAGGGAGGAAATCTGCAGCTGCAAATTTGTCGAGGCTGTTACACCTTCATCTTCTTGTGCAGAAAGCAGGGAAGGGGTGAAAGCGAGAAAGACGAGTAAAATTATAAAGGGAGGAATGAAGAATGAAGAATGAAAAAGGAAGAATGAAGAATGGGGAGTGGGGAATGAAGAATGAAAAAGGAAGAATGAAGAATGGGGAGTGGGGAATGAAGAATGAAAAAGGAAGAATGAAGAATGCATCGAGGTTCGGAAGTGTAGTGGATTGACATCTAGCTTTGATTTCATACAACGATTTCCCTCTTCTCCTCTTAATTTTTCCTTTTTAATTATTAATTTTTACTTCGTAGCCTGCTTTTATTGCCGCGAGGTTATCCGGGACGAATTTATGCTTGTCGGGCGGGAAGAATTTCTTCAAGACCCCTTCGATGTCAAGGAGCTTTAGTGCGCCCGTGGCCTTTGCCACCGCGCCCAGCGCGACCATGTTGGCATAGCGGATGTGGCCTATGTCCTCGGCAAGGCTGGAAGCCTCCACGGAAACCACTTTTATATCCTGCCGCTTGGGAGCATCCTTGACAAGGCTTGTGTTGATGACCATGAGGCCCCCGGGTTTGAGAATCCCCTCGCACAGGGGTAGGGAATCCATGTTCATTACAAGCACCGAATCGGGGACGGTTACGAGCGGGCTTGATATTTCCTCGTCAGAAACGATGACGCCGGCCCTGGCAATGCCGCCGCGTTTTTCCGCGCCGTAAAACGGGAAGAAGGTGACATTTTTCCCTTCCTGCATCGCAAAGTAAACCCAGATCTGGCCCAGGGAGATGATTCCCTGGCCGCCGAAACCGGCGAAAAAGCTTTTTTCGGTCATTATGCTGCCCCCTTCCCGGCGTCGGTCACCTCCGCCCCATCCAGCTTTGCGGCGGCAGGGATTGCCTGTTCCTGTACCGGTTTTTTAATTTCGCCGATCGGGAAAACGGGCACCATGTTCCTTTCGAGCCAGTCCGCTGCGGCGTCGGGTTCCATGCTCCAGCCGGTCGGGCAGGGGGAGAGAACTTCCACCATTGTAAAGCCGACTCCGCTCATCTGCAGTTCCAGGGCCTTGCGGATGTAACCCCGCGTCTTGCGGACGTTAGGGGCGCTGTTTACAGCCCCCCTTGCGATGTAGGCGGTGCCGTCAAGCGTCGCGAGCAGTTCCGCCACCCTGATGGGGTAGCCCATGCCCGCCCTTTCCGGGTCGCGGCCGCGAGGGGAGGTGGTGGCCTTCTGCCCAATAAGGGTCGTGGGTGCCATCTGCCCGCCGGTCATGCCGTAGATTGCGTTGTTGACGAAAATAGTGGTGAACTTTTCACCCCGGTTTGCCGCGTGGATCATCTCTGCGGTGCCGATGGCGGCCATGTCGCCGTCGCCCTGGTAGCAGATCACCAGGTGGTCGGGGAGTATCCGCTTGACGCCGGTGGCCGCCGCAGGGGTGCGCCCGTGGGCCGGCTGCACCGAGTCAAAGTTAAAGTAAAGGTCCGCCCAGATTGAGCAGCCCACGGGGTTGGTGATTATCGCCTTTTCGCGCAGGCCCATCTCGTCGATGATCTGGCTGATGATCCGGTGGATTACCCCGTGGCCGCAGCCGCCGCAGTATTTGGTCGGCACTTCGCCCAGGCTAACCGGGTGGCCGTAAAGTTTCTTTTCGCTCATGTTCATTTCTCCAAGTTTTTCTTCATTTTCCCAGGATCTTCTTGATTTCCTCGAAGATTTCTTCCTCGCTGGGTATGACCCCGCCGAGGCGCCCGTAAAAGTGGACCGGCGCCTTACCAAGGACCGAAAGACGCACGTCTTCCACCATCTGCCCCATGCTCATCTCCACGGTGAGGATGGGCTTCCCGCTTTCGCCGATTTTCCCGAGCGCGTCGTAGGGGAAGGGCCAGAGGGAGATGGGCCTAAAGAAGCCGGCCTTGATGCCCGCTTTTTCGGCGAGCTTTTTTGCACCGGAGCAGACACGCGCGCTGGTCCCATAAGCCGTGAGTATGATGTCCGCGCCGGCTGTGTCCGCCTCTTCAAAGCGGATTTCGTTTTTCTTGACGACCTCGTAGCGCTCGAACCTGGCCTTGGTTATGGCTTCAAGTTCTTCGGGCACAAGATGGATGGACGTGATGTGCCTGTTCTCGCGCACTTTGCCCGCGGCGGCGGTTTCCGCCATGTGGCCCACCGACCAGTCCCGCTTCGGCAGCCCGTCGAGGGGCCTTTCCGGCGGCAGAACCAGACCCTCCATCATCTGGCCGAGCATCCCGTCCGCAAGCAGGATGACCGGCATGCGGTACTTGTCCGCGAGGTCAAAGGCCTGGTAGGTAAAGTCCGCGCATTCCTGCACGCTTTTGGGTGCCAGCACGATGCAGTAGTAGTCGCCATGGCCGCCGCCGCGCGTGGACTGGAAGTAGTCGCCCTGCGCGGGCGCGATGCAGCCCAGCCCCGGGCCGCCCCGCGACACGTTGGCTATGACGCAGGGTATGTCCGCACCCGCCGCGTAGGAGATGCCCTCCTGCTTTAGGCTGATGCCGGGGCTGGAAGAGCTGGTCATGGCGCGCGCACCGGCGGCGGAAGCGCCGTAGACCATAGTTATTGCCGCTATCTCGCTTTCGGCCTGGATGAAGATCCTGCCCCTGTCCAGCATGTGCAGGGACATGTAGGCCGGGATCTCGTTTTGCGGGGTTATCGGATAGCCGAAAAAGGCAGTGCAGCCTGCCCGAATCGCCGCCTCGCCGATTGCCTCGTTACCTTTCATTAGGACTTTTTCGTTGTTCAATTTTCCTCCTAAGAATGTTCCATTAAAAATGCGCCGATAAAAATGCGCCGTTCAAGCATCCAGCTCAAAAACCTGGATGCACACATCAGGGCAAACCTCGTAGCAGTTGCCACAGGCTATACATGTTCCCGAACCAGTCGGTTTAGACGGGTAGGTCCCCGTCGAGTTGGGCTCTGAGTCTTTTTCCAACGCCTTTACAGGGCACGCACGGATGCACAGGTAGCACCCCTTGCACTGTTCCCTGTCGATTACAACTTTGCCTTTCTTAGCCATGAATACCTCTTAAATATGGTGCTACCACTTCTGCGGCATGGATGCCGCTGTTACCTTGCTAAAAGCCAGCATGGAGGCTGGTTTTTAGCATTATACATCTGTTAGACTTGAATAACAAGACGATGAACAAGAGGTCTGCCATTAAAACACTCATTCCGGTTATGCTTTTGGGGCCGCTTATTGGCGGATGTGCCAGCCGCCCCAGGCCGAAGGCGGAGGCGGCACTTCCCGAAACGCCCACAATGGAAAGCCCGGTTATCCCGGAGCGGCTTATCGACCGGATAAAGAGGAACGGGATGGACATTGTTAAGTACTTCATCCTGGACGAGGACGGCAGGATTGTTGTCAAGGCGGATTTTTTGGACCGTTCCAACAATACCTCCGGTGAAGTGATTTACGACCTTGAAAACTTGGAGGCCGTGGAAACCGGGGGAGGTTCCGTTGGGGATTCCGCCTACAGGGTGCGGTTTCTTATCCATGAGGAAGGTTTTGATGGCACTGTTGAGGACGCGCTCATCTGGAGGCCCGTGCCGGGCAGCGCCGGGCTCCTTCTTTCGCTTGACGATGATTACGTGGAAACCTGGGAAAAGTATTTCGATCTTTTTGACGAGTACGGCGCACGCATCACTTTTTTCCTGCAGGGCGCGAACATCACTTTTGCTGCAAGGGCGCTGGAGCGCGGGCATGACGTTGGTTACCACAGCCTGAGCCACCCGGATCTGCGGAAGGTATCGCACGAGCGCTTTATGAACGAGACCGTCCTTACCGGGGAGTTTTACCGGCAGGCGGGCATCCCGCTTTCGTCGTTCGCGTACCCCTTCGGCTTTTCTGAAGAATGGATGCACGAGACCCTGCTTGAATCTTTCGGGGTGCTGCGCGGCTATGGCACGACCTTCCGCCTGTACAGGGAAGACCAAATCCGGGGCAGCCACATTATTTCACGGGCCATCGACAACACGGTGATCCGGGGGGATGAAAATTTCGAGCGCCTTGTAACCCAGATGCTCTTTGCCGTCAAATTCCTTGACGACGGCCATGTCCTGCCTTTGACCAGCCACGACATTTCAGATAACGCGCAATGGGGCATCAGTAGGAAGAGGCTGGAGTTCCTTTTAAAGACGGCGGTGGATTTGAAGCTGAAGTTTTATTGTTATAGCGACTTTGGGGAGTAAGAGAAATATCTCACACAAAGACACAGGAAGAAGAAGGGGAAGAAGACCTCACACAAAGAGGCACAAAGGCACAAAGACATTAAGGAAAAAGTGGAAGATAAGCAGCACAATGATACAAAGGAAAAAGGAGAGGAAGCAAGAAAAGTGGACCAATACCTCTTAAGAAACAACATACCTCGTCCTTTAGGGCGAGGTATGTTGATTACATTTGTCATTTTTCGCCATAAATTTTTTCCTTTTCCGAAGCGCCATGAATTCCAGTGCAGTATATGGTGCATGAAATTACCATTCAGGAGGATTTTTCATGCCCACTATCCAGTTCAAAGATACGGACGATCTCCTTGACATCCGCCATGACAACGTTTTCAAGGCCGTGTTCACAAAGGACAGCCCCAGCTCAAGGGGCGCCCTCTCCGCTCTCATTTCCGCCCTAATAAACAAGGAAGTGTCGGTGAGCGCCATTGCCGCCAACGAACCGCCAATCGACAACATCCG
>JGI24702J35022_10001594_pt1 | contig 14035 bp, 13 predicted proteins | sample TergutTh196P4_FD_35022 | JGI IMG/M metagenome (IMG submission 35022)
AACNATCTTTCCGTATCGTTCAACAAGAGGGCGTTTAAAGTTTATATCAACGGTATCAGAGCAGCAAACGTGCCTAATATGAGAGCGCCTAAAAAATTTCAGATATCAAATTACAGCAGCCCACGAGCAGACGCTCACAATGAATTAATCGGGAACATTCGCGTTGCCAAAGGCGCAGTCCCCCTCTACGACCGTATGTTGACCGACGGCAAATTCATCACCTACGGCATAACGTTTGATGTAGGCAAAAGCACAATCAAACCCGAAAGCATGGGCGAAATTAACCGCATCGTTACGCTGATGACGGAAAACCCCGAACTGAAATTTTCTGTCGAAGGTCATACCGACAGCACGGGAAGCGCAACAACCAACCAGACATTAAGCGAAGCCCGCAGCCAGGCAGTAGTGGATAAGTTGGTTGAAAACGGCATTGCCGGCGACCGCCTCACCGCCGCCGGCAAGGGACAAACAACACCCATCGCCGATAATGGAACGGATGAAGGCAGGGCGAAGAACAGACGGGTGGAGTTTGTCAAGATTTGACCACGATTTTAGTAAGATTATCAGGATTACCGGGATTTTCTTTAACTACGTAATGTAAAAAAAATGAAATGGTCTATTCGGATTACAAATCCGAATAAACGGGGGAGGGGACACTCGTAATTGCAAATCCGAATAGACGGGTTGTCGTTTATGGCCTGTTGCGTGTTGGGATCAGGTCGCCTGTGCCTCCGTTATTCCAATTGGTAAGGACAGCGCTGATCTTGGATAGCTGCACCTGGGTGAGGTTGTACTCATTCTGTGCAGAGTGATGTTCTGCGCTGTAATACCCTTTGTAACCGGCATTGCGTAGCAGCGTCATCTTCTCCACCAGCATTTTAGGATCTTCGCAAATGTCCCATGGGAAATGGGTATGGCAGATATACTTAGCGGCTGCCCTGTCGGCAGCATCATTATCTTGCACCCTCGTTTCCGGAGAGTTAACACTCCATCCGCCAAAGTGAACGCATATACCGAATCCCGGATGGTCGACCGCCTTGATCAATTTTTCCATATGTACCCAACATCTCTCCGGGCCCCAGTGATTTTCGGCGCCTATAACGAATCCGTTGTCATAGGCAAATTGCGCAAGTTCCTTATAGCGCCTGATCAAATAATCGAATTCCTCATTTGTCCATCCATCCGTCTCTTTGCGACCATCAGTCATGTAAGGTCCGGCATCAAAACGCACAAAGCCAACACCTAACTGTTTAGCTATCTGTAAATAACGATCTTGTGTCGCACGAAGTTTCGCCTGTTCATCACTTCCCGGAGCCAACAGATGTCCCCCATCTACGGCTATGTTGGGCACAACTAATTGACGTTCTTCGAGCGCACGGTATACTTTGTTGATGTAAGCATCTTCCGTGCTTGTGAACATTCCATTCCACAGGTCAGCCGCATCAAGTCCCAAGCGGTAACGGCATGTCTCAAAGTAATGAAATATATCCATCATTCCTTCGCTCACAAGACCATGAAATGAGTAAGACAAACAGGATACCGGTAAGGATTTGAAAGCTTTGCGGTTAACTAAATCCGAGGCTTGGGCTTTGTTGGTAAGCACACCGGAAGGAACAGCCACTGTGGCTGCTGCTATCAGCGATCTGCGTAAAAAATCTCTTCTGTTAATCATGGTGATCATTTTATTTATTTAACATATCGCGCAGTATCTCAACGGAACTGCCAAGCAATTTCTCGCATGTCGGAGCGTCGGGAAAGTTCTGCTCAATGATAAACCACTTGCAACTGCCGGCTGCCTTGGCTGCATCGATAATTTCCTGTTTAAGGATGATGTTGCCATCCCTGTCGACTACGGGAAAGTGCAACTTCGTCAGCCTTCCACCCAATTTGTTAATATATTGAATGATATCCAAGTCGGCAGGAAGGCCTGAAAAATGGAATTCCATGGAAACAAGCGCCGGATCGGTGTTTTCAAGCAAAATATCCATGGCATATTTGCCGTTAAAAACTTCCTGAAATTCATACGCATGGTTGTGATAATAGAAATTGAAGCCATTTTTCTTATAATCACTTGCAACCTGGTTGAATACCTTAGCGTGGCTCAAGTATTTTTCAAGCGATCCCCTGTGATTATTTTCAAGCCAATGGCAGGCAACATCTTCAGTTCCTAGCACATAACAATAATCCATTTTAGGTACAACGCCTGTTTGTTCGTACTCAAGCAGACCATAATGGATTCCACAGCATACCATATTATACTTGTTCTGGAGTAAGCGGAAAGTGATGGCCGGTGTGGCGGTCATACCTGAGTATTCGACACCTTCGACGCCACAATTCGAAACCATTTTCATGGTACTGTCCGGGTCGGCTTGCAACAATTGGCGGATGCCGTAAAGCTGGTATCCTATTTTATAGGCGGTGAATGGCGCCGGTTGTGGCAAAGGCTTGCCGAAAGCCTTATCTGACATCGCTGCAGGAACAGCCGCAGCGGCTGCTCCTACTAACGATGTACGTAAAAAATCTCTCCTGTTCAGCATTTTCTTTAACTTTAATTTTTTAAATCTTAAGTCTTTAAATCTTTGAATTTTTAAATCTTTGAATTTTAAATTCACACAAACTCCCATCCTTTGCGTGTATCGCGACTCAGCAGTTTGTTGCCTTCATCGTCGTTAGTGATACGTCGTGTATTGGGATCATAGAGTAGTTTCTTTCCGTCGCGCATCATCGATACAGCGCCAAGGTTATAGGACTCGGTCAATTCGCGTACAAACTCGAACGATCCCGGGTTCTTGCTGATACCCTTGACATTATCGATCCATCCTTGGAGCCAGCGCGGTGTTCCTTCGGCGACTTGTTCGCCTTGATTGGGCAAACCGGGAGCGGTGATATTGCCATACCTTTTCATATCAGCAGGTGACAGTCCGATCAATTTGGGATTTTGTCCGTTAAATCCGCCCACAATGGTGCCTTTTTCGCCGACGAACATCATTCCTTCTAATTCCAGATCATCTTCGGGGTATCCGTAAGGTACATTGGGTTTCATTCCGCCGTCGTGCCATGTAAAGAAAATATTGCCGCTACCATTTTTGAACGGGATTTCGAAACGGAACCCGCCTGAAAGCGGATACGACCATGTATTCACCACCTGTCGCGGAACTTGGTCGATATCAATGGTATATTGCCTGGCGAAACGTGACGATGCCGCTATGGCGGAACCAAGTTGTAATCCATTGAATACGGGAATCATACTGTAGATGCCCATATCGGAGATCGAACCTGCGCCAAACTCAAACCAGCCACGGAAACAACAGTGGGTGTATTTGGGCGAATAATCACGCCACTGAGCCGGCCCGAGCCAGAGATCCCAGTTGAAACCTCTTGGAATGGGAGGCCGTTCGGTTGGTATATCGGCATATTGCGGCCAGTAGGGTCGTCCCGACCAGTTATGTATCTCTCTCAATTTGCCGATAGCTCCCGCATCGATCCACGCTTTAGTCTGGTTGATCCCGTTGTTGCTCGACGAATTATAAGCCAACATGTGGGTGGCCAAGTTTTGATTGGCAGTAGCCAAATCGATAACTTTCATGGCTTCGTGCATCTTATTCCCGATGGGTTTGTGCATGAGCTGGTGTTTTCCGCGTTTGAAGCAGTCTGCTGAAATATAAGAGTGAAGATGATCGACAGGGATAATCTTAACCGCATCAATATCGCTTACTTTGGTGAGCAATTCGCGGTAATCTTCTTCCGCATGAATCTCGCCTGTCCAGCCTGGTCGGTTTTTCTTGTAATACGTCTCAACGACATACTTCATGATATCACGTCCGCCCGGATTCCCTGTTACGCCTTCGAACCAGGTTGGTTCGCCAATCAGCTGTCTAATTCTGTTACGCTGGTCGTTCTGACTCCATCCAAGATAATCATTGGTGTGTTTGTTCGGGTCGGCTACTCCAACCACCTCAATCTGAGGGCAACGAAGCAAGGCACTAATCTCAGATAATCCCTGGTACCCGCAACCGATATTTACGATTGTAATCTTGTCGCTTGGTGGAATAAATCCTCTTCCAAGCACTGAACGCGGCACAATAGTCAATGCTCCGACTGCCGCCGATGTTGATAAAAAAGCTCTTCTGTTCATGGTGAATATTATTAATTATGGGTTTATTGCCGACAATATTAGCAATAATAATTCAATTGCAACTTATTTTAACGCTTTTTTTTTAAAAAAATCATCTCATTCTCTCTCTGTTGGCAAAAAACGATGTATCAATCTCGGCACGGCATAATCATCTATTTTATCCAACGGCGCTTTGATATATTGTTGCATGGGCGAATTTTCTTCACTTATCTTCACCTTATAGAATCTGGCATGAAGAATCTGATGAGTCAGGATATGTCTGACCTCGTTGGATAAAACGGAAAAGGTTATCTCTTTGATGTCACGGAACAATTCTTGGAATGATACCGTCTCCCGGAGTTCCTCAAATTCCATGGAACGTTCGGTTTCAATCAAGGGAAACTCAAACAATCCCTCCCATATATCTTTATTGGAACGACGTGATAATAAGAGATTTCCTTCATGTTGTATCAAAAAATAATTGAAATACCTCTCGCGTACATTAATTATATATTGTTTAACAGGAAATCGCTGCGGATCACCAGAAGCATATCCCATACATCTGTTATTCAATGGACATTGACTGCAATCCGGATTTTTTGGCACACATTGTAATGCCCCGAACTCCATCATCGCCTGATTATGCAATCCTGCCCGACGAGGGTCCATCAATAGATAAGCCAATTCTTCGTACTGTTTCCTGCCTTTTGCTGTATCATACGGCGTTTCGATTGCAAAAAGTCGTCCCAATACCCTGTACACATTTCCGTCGATCACAGGATAAGGTTGATTCCACGCAATCGATGCAATGGCCGCCGCTGTATAATTCCCTACGCCCTTCAACGACAAAATATCCTCGTAACGTTGCGGAAAAACACCCTGAAAATCCGCCTGAATATTTTGGGCTGCTTCATGCAGGTGGCGCGCACGTGAGTAATAGCCTAACCCCTTCCAATAATTTAACACTTCTTCCTGTTTGGCTTCGGCAAGACTTCGGATGTCGGGAAATCGCTTAATGAAGCGCAAATAATACGCCCATCCTTGATTAACCCGCGTTTGTTGTAGCATAATTTCTGAAATCCATATCAAATACGGATTATTTGTGTCTCTCCACGGTAAATTTCTTCGATTAATGTGGTACCAATCGATAAGTATTTTACTCTCCTGATATTCAGCCGATTGATTTGTCATTTTGTGTTGTAGGGAAGAAAATTTTTCGCAAACTTACGGATATTTGTCGAAAAAAAATAAAAAAAAATTTTTTTTTTTGAAAAAAAGAATTGTATTTCAAATAAATACTTTATATTTGCAGTCCGTAAAAATCGAACTATTATTTACTTAAAAAAATTTTTATAGACATGACAAAAGCAGATATTGTTAGCGAAATTGCAAGAAGTACAGGTATCGACAAAAGTTCAGTACTTGCAAGTGTGGAATCTTTTATGAGTGCGGTCAAGCGTGCGTTAGCCGATGGCGAAAATGTGTATCTCAGAGGATTCGGTAGTTTTGTAGTTAAAACAAGGGCAAAGAAAATTGCTCGTAACATTTCGAAGAACACTTCGATTGTTATTCCCGAGCATAACATCCCTTCGTTTAAACCCGCCAAGGTTTTCTTAAATAGCGTTGCTAAATAAGAGAGAATCAGTAGTATAATTATTAAATTAACAACAAATGCCAAGCGGAAAGAAACGAAAAAGACACAAAATGGCTACGCATAAGCGTAAAAAAAGACTTAAAAAGAATAGACATAAAAAGAAATAAGTCTTACAAAAAAATGATTATGAAGAACAAGCTTAAAAGTTTAACTTAAGTTTGTTCTTCCCTTTTAAGGCTGAAAAAATACGACCTGTTGTGGTAAGTGAATTAGTTGTAGATGTAAAACAGAAAGAAATCTCAATCGCAGTATTGGAAGACAAAAGTCTCGTCGAGCTTCAAAAAGAAGCCCGTAGTGACACTTTTGCCGTTGGAAACATCTACTTAGGAAGAGTGAGAAAAATACTGCCGGGATTAAATTCGGCATTTATTGATATTGGTAGCCGGAAAGATGCTTTCCTGCATTATCAGGATTTGGGTAGTTACTTCAACACCCAACAGGCCTATCTCAAACAGATTCAGAAGAATCCTAAAAAGCGAACGCCCTTTACCAAGGTACAATATGTTCACGAAAGCGGTAAGGAAGGAAGTATCAGTGATGTACTGACTGTCGGGCAGGAAGTACTTGTGCAAATTGTAAAAGAGCCCATCTCCACCAAAGGTCCGCGGTTGACATCAGAGATATCGTTGGCCGGTCGGTTTTTGGTGTTGATGCCTTTTGCAGAAAAAGTTTCCATCTCGACCAAAATAAAGTCGAACGAAGAACGTGCCCGGCTACGACAACTCATCCAAAGTGTCATACCTAAAAATTTCAGCGTGATTGTTCGGACTTCGGCCGAGACAAAACGCGTTGCTGAATTAGACGGCGAGTTGAGTATATTGGTGAAACGCTGGGAAGACATCTTGAATAAAATCCTGAAAACCAAGGAGCCAACCGTCATCTATGAAGAAACGGCAAGGGTTGTGGCACACCTGCGTGATTATTTCAATGAGACATTCGAAAATATTTATGTGAATGATCAGGATGTCTATAACAGCATCTTAGAATATGTGAGCGTGATTGCGCCGAATCAAAAAGACATTGTGAGGTTTTATACCGACGAATTACCGATTTTCGATAAGTTCGGCATTACCAAACAGATGAAATCGCTTTTTGCCCGGACAGTGACACTCAAAGGCGGCGCTTATATGATTATCGAACATACGGAAGCAATGCATGTGATCGATATAAATAGCGGGAACAGGACAAAAGGAAGCACCGAACAGGAAACAACTGCGCTTGAGGTAAATACAATGGCTGCAAGCGAAATCGCACGGCAGTTGCGCTTGAGGGATATGGGCGGAATCATTGTCGTTGATTTTATTGACATGCACGAAGTATCCAACCGTCAGTTGCTTTTTGAACACATGTCCAATGTAATGGCCAACGATCGAGCCAAGCATAATATCCTGCCACTCAGCAAGTTTTGCCTGATGCAGATAACACGTCAGCGTGTTCGCCCAATCTTGGACATACAAACGTCCGAAAGTTGTCCCACCTGTTTCGGAACAGGAAAAATACAAACCTCTCTTTTATTTACAGATAATCTGGAACGGAAAATCGATTGTTTGACGAATAAACATCACATCAAAAAATTCACGCTACACGTACATCCTTATGTAGCAGCCTATATTAAAAAAGGGTTTATCTCACTGCTGCTGCAATGGAAAATGAAATATGCGTTGCGTCTAAAAATTATTCCAGACCAAAGTCTGGCATTTATGGAATTCAAATTCTACGACCCTGACAAGAATGAAATAGATATGCAGGAGGAAAAGCCAACCATGTAAAGCCGGATTATTTAAACAGTTTCTTATATCATATCGGAAAAATATGACGTCGGCAACGGACGGCAATTGTATTGTGAAGCCATTGATTCGCAGTAAGCTCCGGCTGAACGGAAAGCAATCAGGTCATTTCGACTGACTTTGTTCAATTCCACATCCTGACCGAAAACATCGGACGATTCACAGATTGGTCCCACCACATCGTAAACGTCCACTTCTCCGTCGCCGGTAATATTTTCCATCCGGTGATAGGCATCATACATGGCCGGACGAATCAGGTCTGAAAAACCTGCATCTACAATGGCAAACCGTTTCGCCTCCCCTTCTTTGACATAGAGGACTTTTGAGATCATCGTCCCACATTGCCCGACAATCGAGCGACCCAGTTCGAAATGAACCTGCTGATCGGGACGTCTTTTAATTAGTTTACGGAACAGCGCAAAAAAATATTCGAAATCGGGTACGGCAAGATGGTTCGGATGATAATAATCTATTCCTAATCCACCTCCGAAATTAACATGCTGACATTTAATGCCTTTCGCTTCCAAATCATCTTGTAGGTCATTGAAACGGATACACAGGTTTTGGAAAGCCGACATATCCGTGATTTGCGAACCGATATGAAAATGAATCCCTGTGAAACGGACATTTTTCATGCGAGGGAGTTCGTCAAACAAAACCGGTAACATGCTGATATTGATTCCGAATTTGTTTTCCGACAGTCCGGTTGTGATTTTGTGATGGGTGTGGGCATTCACATCGGGATTGACACGGAACGCTATCGTTGCCGTTTTTCCTTTGGCTTCGGCTAATTCATTCAATACCTGTAATTCGGCCAACGACTCCACATTGAAACAGGCAATATCGTTGTCCAACCCCAACTTGATTTCCCAATCGGCTTTGCCTACTCCGGCAAAGACAATCTTTCCGGCAGGAAAGCCGGCATCCAAAGCCGCCTGTATTTCGCCGCCGCTCACACAGTCGGCGCCTAATCCGCTTTCGGCAATGCAACGCAACAGTCGTGGATTGGCATTGGCCTTGACGGCATAATGGCAATGGTAGCTGTATTTGTCTAATTCAGCGTGAACGACACGCAGTGTTTCACGCAATAAATCAATGTCATAGTAATAGAAAGGCGTTTTAATCGCCCTGAATTTCTCGACCGGAAAAGTACCTTTAATCATAGTGGTATATTTGCTGAAAATTTTATAATGCCCTCCCTCTCTTTTGGAGAGGGGTTGGGGGTGAGGTGGACTATACAAATAAATGTTCGCTTAGCGCCTGGAGCGCTCTTTTTTTGTCTGAAGAATTAACTAATAACGATACGTTGAAATTGCTGCCCCCGTAGGAAATCATTCGAACAGGTATATCTCTCACAGCTTCAATGATTTTGGCTCCAAAACCCACATTTTCCCATTTCAAATCACCTACGACACAAATGATCATCATATCGCGGTCAACAGTTACGGCACCATATTTTTTCAGTTCGGCCACAATATTGTCCAAATGTCTGTTATTGTCAATCGTAACAGATACGCCTACTTCCGATGTGGTTACCATATCAATAGGCGTTTTATATTTCTCGAAGATCTCAAAAACCTTGCGCAGGAAACCGGTAGCCAACAGCATCCGTCCGCTTTTGATTTTGATGGCGGTGATATGCTCTTTCGCTGCAACAGCTTTTATTTTACCTTCTTCCGTTACGTTCGAAATGGTCGTGCCGGGCGCGTCGGGCTGCATCGTATTCAACAACCTGACAGGGATATTATTCAGTTTGGCCGGTAAGATACACGTCGGATGTAATATCTTGGCTCCAAAATAAGCCAATTCGGCTGCCTCGTCAAAATTTAACTGACGAACAGGGGTTGTATGTTCAACAAGACGCGGGTCGTTGTTGTGCATACCGTCAATATCCGTCCAGATTTGAATCTCTTCAGCCTGAACGGCAGCTCCGACAAGCGAAGCTGTATAATCACTCCCGCCGCGTTCTAAGTTATCTACTTCACCATTCGCGTTCAGGCAAATATATCCTTGTGTGATATACAGTTCAGCATCAGCATTTTGATTCAACAAAACATGCAGCTTTTCTTTGATATAACCGGTGTCGGGTTCGGCATTTTTGTCTGTACGCATATAATCCAGCGCAGGAATCAACACCGATTTAACACCCGTTTCGAGTAAATAATAATGTATCATGTGGGATGAGAGCAGTTCGCCTTGCGCCAGGATTTCCTTTTCTTCGAACGGCGTAAACAAATCCCTGACAAACGAACGGATATGGTTGAAGCGGGAGTTGATTATCTCTTTGGCTTTCCGTTTATAGGTTTCCGTACTGTATAACTCATCAATAACACTCATATACTTAGCCAATAACTTGCTTATTAACTCTGTTGCTCCTTCCTGATTCTTTTTATACAGATAATCGGAAATTTCGACTAACGAATTCGTCGTCCCTGACATGGCGGATAATACCACTATTTTGGAAGAGCCGTCGTTAATTAATTGGGCAACATCTTTCATGCGTTGCGCTGTCCCGACGGAAGTACCCCCAAATTTTAAAATTTTCATACGCTTTAAAAAATTATATAATGTTCAAAAAAACCCTGTTAACCACTAACTACAAAAACCGAATGACTGACTCTCCAATTTCAACTCTCAACTCTCCACTCTCCACTCTCAACTAACCTGTCCCCTCATATCATGCAACCCCGCATTTTCACATTTGGCTACACGGGCAGGAAAGCTATCTACAATCGGATAATTATGGGTAGACATGATTACCGCTTTCCCTCTTTTACATATATCGTGCAGCAACTGAACAATTTGCATACTTGTTTCGGGATCTAAATTACCGGTCGGTTCGTCTGCAAGAATCAGTTTCGGATCATTCAATAGCGATCGCGCGATTGCAACGCGTTGCTGTTCGCCACCCGATAGTTCGTGTGGCATTTTATATCCTTTGTTCGGCATCCCGACTTGTTCCAGCACATCATCAATTCGTTTTTCGATATCTTCTTTGTTGGTCCAGCCGGTTGCTTTCAGTACAAATTCTAAGTTTTTATAAACTGTACGGTCAATCAGAAGTTGAAAGTCCTGAAACACAATCCCTAATTTTCGTCTCAAAAAAGGAATTTCTTTCGTCTTTATTTTTCGTAGGTCGTAGCCCATCACAAATGCCCGTCCTTCCTGAATCGGAATGTCGCAATAAAGCGACCGGAGCAGGCTGCTTTTCCCCGACCCGACTTTCCCGATGATATAGATAAATTCGCCGTTTCGCAGTGTCAACGAAGCGTTTCGCAAGACAATATTCTCTTCAAGACAAATTTTAATGTCTTCTAATCGAAGTAACACATCCTGCATTAATTCTTCCTGTTTGCTATCATCCATTTCCATATTTCAACTTTCAATTCTACATTCTCTTACGGTCTTATGATAAAGGATTTAAAAATTTAAAGATTTAAAGATTTAAAAAATTCTTACGGTCTTACCATCTTACGGTCGTACATTTACGCCCTGCTCATAAAGATACTGTTTCAACTCACGGATATCAATTTCCCCAAAATGGAATACGCTGGCTGCCAATGCCGCATCGGCTTTCCCTTTGGTGAATACATCATAGAAATCCTCTTTTTTACCGGCGCCTCCCGAAGCAATGACAGGAATATGCAAACGGTCGGCTAAATCAGCTAATGCTTCATTGGGAAAACCTTGCTTGACACCATCGTGTGTCATACTTGTAAACAGGATTTCACCTGCGCCACGGCTTGCAGCCTCTTCGGCCCATTGAAACAGTCGTCGCGTGGTTGGTAAACGCCCGCCATTGAGGTAACAAACCCATTCGCCTTCTTCTTCGTTGGCGTCAATGGCTACAACACATACCTCGCTTCCAAATTTACCGGCAATTGCATCAATCAGCTCAGGGCGGCGAAGCGCAGCCGAATTGACGGATACCTTGTTAGCGCCTGCATTGAAAAGCCTTTCTACGTCAGCCAATTCACTGATTCCTCCACCTACTGTAAGTGGAATATCTATCTTCACCGCTACATTACGGACTAATTCGGTAAAAGTCTTGCGTCCTTCATGTGTGGCAGTGATATCCAACAGGACGAGTTCGTCGGCACCCATCCGGCTGTAATTCTCGGCCAACTCTACCGGGTTGCCTGCCTGCCGGAAGTTAATAAAATGAACTCCTTTTACCGTTGTCCCGTCTTTGATATCTAAACAGGGTATAATTCTTTTTGTTGACATTGTCTAATAGAAATGATTAATTTCAGCCGACAAAGGTAGAAAAATAACTGAATAATTGAATAACTGAATAACCGATTTTGTGATATTTATACTATTTATTAGTTACATCCGCAAAACGGATTAAGTCTTTTAATTGTATTTTCCCTTCATAGATAGCTTTCCCGAATATGACAGCAGGAATACCTGCTGTTTCCAATTCTTCAATATCTTTAACCGAGCTTACACCTCCGCTGGCAATCAGGTAGATTTCGGGTAGCGCTTCCCGTATTTCGCGGTATAAATCGGTAGCAGGCCCTTGCAACATACCATCACGGCTGATATCCGTACAGATCACTGTCCTGATACCTTGTTGATAATAGGATTCGATAAAAGGAATAAGTTCCTGTTCGGTTGTACTTTGCCAGCCGTTGATGGCGATTTTCCGGTTTTTCACATCTGCTCCCAGGATAATTCTTCGACTTCCGTATTGTTTAATCCATGAAACGAACCGCTCAGGTTCTTTCACGGCGATACTTCCACCGGTAATCATCGCGGCGCCGCTGTTGAATGCGATTTCCAAATCATAGTCGCTTTTCAAACCGCCTCCGAAATCAATAACAAGTGATGTGCGGGTAGCCAAACGCTCCAACACACGGTAATTGATAATTCGCCCTTCGCGTGCCCCATCCAAATCGACTACATGCAGACGGCGTATTCCGTTGTCTTCAAACACTTTGGCTACTTCAAGCGGATCTTCGTTATAGATTTTTTTTGAATCATAATCCCCTTGTGTCAGCCGCACACATTTGCCGTCTATCAGGTCTATGGCAGGTATCAGTTCAATCATCGTTTATTGATTTAGTCAGTTTGGGTCTAAGCTGTTCAGTCCGTTCCTGCGCCTGTTGCAGGCGCCATTCCCTAATATTACGTTCATGTCCGGAAAGCAATACCTCCGGCACTTTCCATCCTTTATATTCGGCAGGTCGCGTGTAAACGGGAGGCGCCAGCAGTCCGTCCTGAAACGAATCCGACAGTGCGCTTTGCTCATCGCCGATAACGCCGGGAATTAAACGCACGATGGCATCGGCAATCACGGCAGCAGCTAATTCTCCTCCTGTCAATACATAATTACCGATAGATATTTCTCTAGTAATCAAGTGTTCGCGAATACGGAAGTCAATCCCTTTGTAATGACCGCAAAGGATAATCAGGTTGTCTAAGAGGGACAGGCGGTTTGCCATAGGCTGATCGAACATTTCACCGTCAGGTGAAGTATAAATCACTTCATCGTAGTCGCGTTCGGTTTTGAGTATTGAGATAGCCCGATCGACCGGTTCGATCTGCATCACCATCCCAGCTTCACCGCCAAAAGGATAATCATCAACCCGCCGCCATTTATTAGTCGTATAATCGCGCAGGTTATGCAGATAGATTTCAGCCAACCCTTTGTCCTGTGCCCGTTTCAGAATGGAACAGTTCAAGGTGCCTTCAATCATTTTGGGCAATATAGTCAATATATCAATGCGCATAAAAAGAATTCTTTTGCAAAATTAGATAAAAAAAACGAATTTTCCCAAGCGCGACTAATGAATTTTTTTACAGAGGAAAGATAAAAAAGCATCATTCTCGAAAAATAAATGTTGAAATTTTTGATATCATTATCTTTGTGTCGTAATCATTAAATGATGGAAAATGAAATATTCAGAATTGGAAAAAGTGATTAGAAACGAAACATGAACAAAGTAAAAGCATTTATTGAGCGTGGGATCGACGGAACATATGGAGTATATGTCGATTTAGAAGATAATAGTTTAAATTATGGAATACATGGTGACGGCAATACGGTAAAGGAAGCAATTGAGGATTTTTATATCTGTTATGAAGACATGAAAGAGGTATATAAAGAAGAAAGCAAACCCTTTGCGGATGCTACCTTTGAATTTCATTACGCCACAGCATCTTTTCTCAGTTATTATACCAACTATTTTTCTCTTTCGGGATTGTCTCGTTTGACCGGTATTCATCAAGGACAATTAAGCCATTATGTGAATGGCACCCGGAATCCAAGTAAGCAAACCATTCAAAAAATTGACCATTCAATTCACACGTTTGCAAAAAATTTGAGTCAGGTTCAATTCGTTTAGTTAGTCGTTCCTTAAAAATATATTTTCAAGCGGTGCGATAATACACATTTTGCAGGAAAAACAGTCGAAAAATAAATTGCCAAATTTTTTCTTTCAATTTTTCCATCATTTTCTTCATATTCCATGCAGT
>JGI24702J35022_10001596_pt1 | contig 14027 bp, 12 predicted proteins | sample TergutTh196P4_FD_35022 | JGI IMG/M metagenome (IMG submission 35022)
TGATAGAATATGAAATACTAAAGGAGGAGGATAACAAATGAGCAAACTAAAATACAGTTTTAAAAATGATTACAGCGAATTGGCTCATCCAAACGTTTTGAAGGCTCTATCCGAAATTGGTAACACTCAGTTCGAGGGATATGGGCTTGACGAATACTCGTTCAAGGCAAGCGAGCTGATTAAAGCTAAAATAGCAAAACCTTCCGCCGATGTGCATTATATAAGCGGCGGCACGCAGGCCAATTTAGTTGTAATATCCTCCGTCCTTCGTCCGCACGAAGCAGTCATTGCATGTGAAAGCGGACACATTTTTATACATGAGGCGGGTGCAATCGAGGCAACTGGGCATAAGATATGTACAGTGAAAGCCGATAACGGAAAGTTAAGCGCTGGCGATATTGAAACAGTCGTCAATTTTCACTCCGACGAACACATGGTGAAACCCCGTCTTGTGTTCATATCCCAGTCAACCGAGGTCGGCTCGGTTTACACAAAAGCGGAGTTACGCGCAATTTCCGGATGCTGCCGGAATAATAATTTGTATCTCTACCTTGACGGTGCAAGGCTTGGCGCCGGCCTGAACAGCCGCGCCTGCGATTTGACTTATGGCGATATTGCGGAATTGGTTGACGTTTTCTACATTGGCGGTACAAAAAACGGCGCTCTCTTTGGCGAGGCAATTGTAATTTGCAGAGATGAATTAAAAGAGGATTTTCGTTTTCACCTGAAACAAAAAGGCGCATTAATAGCAAAAGGGGCGTCGATTGGAGCGCAGTTTGCAGCTATTTTTGAAAACGGCTTGTATGACGAACTCGCCCAGCACGCCAACGATATGGCGCTCTTATTGGCGGACGGAATCAAAGCGTTAGGACATGGCTTCTTAGTTGAAGCGGAAACAAACCAGATATTCCCGATATTCCCCTCCGAAACCAACGAAAAATTGCATAATTTATATGACTTTTATGACTGGCGGCAAATTGGCGGCATGACCGCCGTCAGATTGGTAACTTCCTGGGCGACGCCACAGGAAATAATTGATGAATTTCTGAATGATTTAACGCTTATTTGAACCGCGCAGCATCATTTAAGTATCTGAAAAATTACCAATAAACAAACCTAAGCTATCAGATATTTCATCTTTTAGCATGGTATCCAATTTTTTAATCATTTTACCCAATTCGTTATCAGGAGATTTTATCAAATGGAAATATTTATGAATCCAAAATTCATCTCATGGTATATATCGGGAAATACCAGAAACAATTAATCGCTTTCTCATGATATGAGTGATAGTTTGGAGTCGCCAGAAAGGGCTGTCCTTATCATAATCCACGCTGATTTCCGCGAAAATATCGGTTATTTGCAGCCAAATACGGCGTTCGCTGGCACGAATGGAGCGAACGCGTTCTAAAAGCTCCCTGAAATAGTCTTTACCAAAGACTGTTTCGCCCTGCTTTAAACGCTCGTCATCCAATATAAAACCTTTTGTTACAAATTCTCTCAAAATTTTAGTCGCCCATTGCCTAAAACGAGTGGCTTTCAGAGAGTTTACGCGATAACCAACGGAAATTATAGCGTCAAGATTGTAAAAAACAACTTCCCGCATGATGTTTCTATTACCTTCCTGCTGAACTATTTCCATTTTGGAAACAGTTGAAGTTTCTTCTAGCTCACCGCTTTCAAATGTGTTAGCAAGATGCTTACTGATTGCTGGAACGCCAACATCAAACAGCTCACTCATTGCTTTTTGAGTAAGCCAGATTGTTTCATCTTTTACAAGAGCATTTATTTCGTTCTCGTTATCCAGTCTATATAACTGGTATTGTATGCTGTTCTTGTTCATCCTCACACCCCCAATTCAGTCAAAAATTTGCTCATTTGCGCCTTTGCGTCATCAAGTTCTTCCAGTGTAACGTTTTCCCTATTGCTGGGCAGTGTCGTTTGTTTTTTACTTTATACAAAAGTATCCGCCCGTCTTCTGAAACGTTTTCGAGGCTGAACGCGCAATTAATATGCCGACTCTCTTCTTTCGGCGCCTCCTTACGGGAAAATATTAAACCCGTCCTTACAATAGCATACTCATTATGTTATGTCACTCTTGTACGCATTTTAATCAATTCAAAGCTTATTCTATTTTACTATTGACAATTATGGATAGCATAATTAGAATATGGTTAGAATATGGTTAGAATAATATCGGAATGTGCCAGAAAGATTCGCGTTTGGACGTTGATTTTATTTCAAAACCAGGCTGGAATCATAACACAAGGAGAAGAGTACATGCTTTCGGAGAACACGATGTACGAGCCCAAACAGGAATACACTCCTGAACTTAATAAAACATTTGCTGCTTTTGCTAATACCATAATGCAAATGATAAAAGAGGCGGATGGCGAGAAATACGAAGACGTCCGCGCTCTTAGTCAGAAATTGTCTTTTGTGGAAGCAGCAAAAGAATTTAAAACGCGGGGGGTACAGTTTGGCTTAAATCAGCAAAAAGCGCTTGGGCTGGTGAACGCTGACGGCGCTTATACAAATCTTGGGCTGTTGCTGTCGGACCAATGCGCCCACACGGTTAAACTTGCAGTTTTTGAAGGTACTGCAAAGGTCATATTCAATGACAGACGAAAGTTTACGGGGTCGTTGCTCAAACAACTGAACGACGCTTTTGATTTTATCGACCGCTATAACCGTAACAGATCTCAAATTAAAGGTTTGCACAGAATTGACAAAAGGGATTATCCTGTTGAAGCGATGCGCGAGGCATTGCTGAACGCGTTTGTTCATAGAGACTATTCTTTCAGCGACAGCACGCTTATCAGCATTTTTGACGACCGCATTGAGTTCATTTCCATTGGCGGACTTGTCAGAGGCATAGCATTTGAAGATATGATGCTCGGTATTTCAGTTGCCCGTAACGTAAACCTCGCCAATGTTTTTTACTGCCTGTCGCTTATCGAGGCGTATGGCGCGGGTATCCCAAAGATAATGCAAAGTTACGAAGGTTACGCCGTCAAGCCAAAAATAGAAGTAACCAATAACGTATTTAAAGTTACTTTGCCAAATATCAATGAGTTGTCAAAAACAACATACCTGAGCGAAAACGAGCGGACTGTGATGGATTTGTTTAAGTTCAAAAACAAGGAGTATATCGTCAGGAAGGATATTGAGACAGCGCTGTCCGTCTCACAGACAATGGCTGTGCGATTGCTGAAAGGGCTATTAGATAAGAATGAGATAAAAGCCATCGGAAACGGAAAAAACACTAAATATATTTCGGGCAAAAATTTATTTTGAAAATGAATAAGATAAAATATGTAGTATATATTCTCATGTGTAGGGATAACACCCTTTATACGGGATGGACGAACGATCTTGAAAAAAGAATAAGACAACACAACCTGGGAAAAGCGTCAAAATACACAAGAGGCCGCTGCCCGGTTGTCGCGTATTACACGGAAGAATGCAACACAAAACATGAAGCAATGTCAAGAGAAATAGAAATAAAAAAGATGAGCCGGGAGAGGAAACTAAAACTGAAGATTTAAAACAGAGGAGGCATTTAAATGCCGGTATCCGTTGGGATAGACCTTGGAGGACACAATATAAAGGCGGGGCTCGTACAAGACGGAGCGATAATCAACAGAATAGAAGAAAAAACCAAATCGCGCCATTACGAGCCTGTTATTGAGCAAATTGGAGAAATTGCAAAAAAGCTTGGAGCGAATAGCGATGTTCCGTTGGGCGTCGGAATACCCGGCGGATTGGATGCGGCGCGTGAAAAAGCTTTAATGATAACGAATTTTATTAATTGGAACGGGCTACCTTTACGTTTAATGATAGAACAAGCGTCAGGCGCTCCAACTAAACTTGAAAACGATGCGAATGCCTACGCTCTGGGCGAGGGCTGTAAAGGCGCCGCCGAAGGGCTTTCAGATTATGCGGTTCTCACTCTTGGCACGGGGTTTGGCGGAGGAATAATAATCGGAGGAAAAGTGTTAAGAGGATCGCATGGGCTGGCGGGAGAGCTTGGGCACATGGTTGTCGGTAATGACGAAAAATGCGGCGCCGGCTGCGGAGGAAAAGGGCACATAGAAACATTCTGCGCTGCCGATGCGCTTGAACGCGCAACAGTAGAAAAAAAACTACACGCTCCCGGGGAGACACCCGATATGGAAAAGCTCTGGAAAAGACGAAACCAAAAAGATATAGCTGAATTCTGGGATATTGTGCTAAACAATCTTGCAAAAGGTGTTGCTACAATAATTCATGTGCTTGATCCGCAGGCGGTTATATTTGGCGGTGGATTGTCTCAGGGAGAAGGTTTTCTTGATTCCTTGCGCCCTAAAATACTGCCGTATCTCGGAATTCCATACCGTGAACTTCTTGATTTAAGATTGAGCGTTCATGGCAACGATGCCGCGATAATAGGCGCGGCGCTTTGTGCACTCAAATGAATTTCAAGATACCTCCCTATGTAGTTAAACGCAGTTATCGCGCAAAATATCCGCGAATTATCATAAACTCCAAGAATCCCGTCCCATTCTTGGAAATAGTCATTCCTGACAAGTTTGACGAATCGGGAATTCCATTTTTCATTGAAGAACATAAAGCCTGGATTGAAAAAACATGGACAAAACAAATGAAGAAATCGGTTGTTCGCCTCTCTTCTATAAATCTGCCTGTCAGTATCCCACTGTCTGCAATAAACGAAACATGGGGGCTTGAACGCGATGAAGCTATTGAGGATTCTTACCTTGAATGGGATTACGGCGTGTTAAAACTATCTCCCAATACTGATATTTCGGTTGCCGTATTTCTCTTAAGGCAGTGGCTTTGCAGGAAAGCGAAATTTCATCTTATGCCGAGCTTATGGAGATTAGCGGATGAACATGGTTTTTCCGAACTGAAAGCAGTGCGCATCAGGTGTCAGAAAACGCTATGGGCAAGCTGCACTCAAAAAGGCATGATAAGTTTAAACTGCAAATTACTCTTTTTACCATCTCATCTTGTCAAGCATGTATTTCTGCATGAACTCTGTCATTTACGGGAAATGAACCACTCGAAGCGTTTCCATTCGTTGCTTCAGAGCCTCGATAAGAATGCAAAAATAAACGCCGCTGCAATAAAAGATCAGTGGCTTTATGTCCCGGGATGGATAGAAATTAAATAGCTTAAAGGAAACACATTAGCTTTGACAATAGAACGTCTGAAAATCAAAGGTTTTAAAAGTTTTGGCTCAACATGCGATTTTGATTTTGTGGGGAAAAAGCACTCTGCCATAGGCGGGTTCACCGCCATAGTAGGACCGAACGGAAGCGGCAAAAGCAATATTTTAGACGCATTGCGCTATGTACTTGGAGAATCAAGTTCATTGCGGCTCCGGATATCCCGTCTCAGCGACCTGCTTTTTCAAGGCAGCGCTTCACTGTCTCCTTCAAAAGAAGCGGATGTCACATTGATACTTTTTTCGGAGAACGTTGATAGCAGATTGAACAACGAAAGCACAGGCAAAGCGGAGCGCCTGACAATAAAACGCCGCTATGACGCGCTTGCAGGATCAATATACTATATTGACGGCAGCCGTGTTAAGCTGCAGGATATTGACGTTATAAAACAACGTTTGAATCTTGCAGGTTGTCAATTCTCATTTATAAGCCAAGGCGATGTGGCGGAAGTAATCCATCAAAAGCCAATGCAGCGCCGGACACATTTGGAAGTCCTGTTTGGAATTGACAGGTACCGGAAACGCAGGGAGGAAACAGCGGATAAGCTAAAGCTTTCAGAGGCTGAAATGCTGAGAATAGATACGCTGATTGCGGAATTAAACACGCGGAGAGAGGAAATAGCGCCGGAAGTTGCAATAGCGGTTGAAGCTAAAAGTATAATAGATAACCTTGAAAATTTGCGCAGGGATTACTATTACTCAAAAAGAAAATCGCTTGAAATTAAAATCTCGGACGCAGAAGTACAAGCCTTCATATGTATTGAGTTAAATGATACTTTAAAGAACTGGCTCAATATATGGAGCAAATCATCAATAGAGAACGAAAAACAACATGCAACAATTATTCAATACGAACAGGAGTTAAATTCTCAAAGTAAAAAGCTCGCCGAGAGCAAAGATAATATATCGCGCTCCTGTTTTTCGTCAGCAAGCAACATACGCTCCATTCAAAACCGGGTTTCTTTTATTTGTAACGAGCTGAAGCAGGCGGAGCAGGTAAGGAACAAAACAGTCCGGGATCTTGAAAACGCTGTTTCTGAAAAGGCTAAACTTGAGACAAGCCTTTGCGATCAACGCGACGAACTAAACCTTATACTCGAAAAAATGGAGTCAGGCAGAGAGGAGATTCAAAGAGCCCAACTTGAACGTCAGAATACCCAAAACGAAATAGCGCGGTACGAATTACTCGCCTCGCAATTGAAATCAAAAAAAATTGCTCTGGAAGAATCTGACTATGAGGCTCTAAAGCTTCCTCTTATCAAAGAAAGTGAAATTTTAGAGAATGATATAAAAACTGACTCCAGCAAAATTACAGAGCTCGAGGAGCTTGAAGTAAAAACGTCAAACTCTTATTCGCGCGTTTTTACCGAAGCGCGAAAATATACCGCCTCCTTCAATCAGGCAAGAAGGGAAAAATCCGAAACAGAAGCTCAAATCGAACATTTAAAAGAAGAGTCAGAGTCGGAATATCCGCCTTCGGAGAGGATGCTGTTGTCCGCGTCAAGACTGAGCAAAATAAGTGCAAAAATTGAGATAGTGACGGAAGTTTTTTCGTGCGATCCAAAGGCGGCAAATGCCATCGAAATTTATCTTGGGCGCAGACGTTTTTATTTGCTTGTAAACACGATGCAGGAAGCGCAGGAAGGAATATCCCATTTAAAAGCGCGCAGCGGCGGGAGAGCAACATTTTTACCGCTGGAACGCGCCCGCCCGCGTTTTGCGGATGTTAAATTCGAAAGGCAGCACTTCAATAATCGCAACGGTATACTCGGCTGGGCAACCGAGCTTATAAATGTGAAAAATCCCTGGGAACCCGCACTCAGGCACCTGCTCGGCGACCTTCTGATAGTTCTGAAATATGAGCTTGGAGCAGAATTTGTGAGAAAGGGCGCCACCTTCCCCATTGTTACAATAGACGGAGATATTTTCTCACCCACCGGAACAATAAGCGGCGGAAGCGCTCGCGCGTCACAAAGCTACATAAGCCAACACGGAAAAATACGTAAACTTGAGGAAGAACTTGTCGCGCAAACTGAATATTTAAATAAAATCAAAGAAGAACTGGTAAAATATGAATCCATGGAAAACAATCTGCAGGAAGAAAGGACAAAAATAAGCGGGCGCCTTACGTCAACGAGAGAAAGCTTGTCAGCCAACGAAAGAAGATTGCAAAATACGGTCTCATCCATTGCTAGGCTTGACGCTGAGTATTCAGCTTCAATGGAAGACCTCAAGATGATAACGGCCGATTTAGCGATGCTGGACGAAAAGTTAACAATGCTGCGCGAGAAATTAGCCGGTTACAGTGAAATTCCGGACGATAAAGGAGAGTCGCCTGCACTGCTAAACTTACAGGCTGAAATATCCATTTCCCTCGAAAAACTGAGAAGTTCAAATGAACTCATAAACAGAATCGAACAGGAAAAAGAGGCTTACGAAACAAGGATTCAACAAATAGGTTCAGAATTAAACGAACTTGAAAAGCAAAGTAATGAAGAACATTCGAGATTGAATATCTGGGGCAAAGATTATTTCAAAGTATGGCAAAATATTAAAGCTATACAGGGTAAAATCAATGCGAGCAGCGCGGATAACGCTAAAGTAATACGGCGCGCGAGAAAAGCAAAAGCTCGCTTTGATAACGCGGAAATAAGGCAAAAAACGAACTCCGGCAGGATTGCGGCTTTAGAGGAAAAATTGAACGCTATGCACTCGGAGATTAATCAGCTTGACGAACTTTGGGGAGAAAAATATCCTTACGACAGAACGCTTGCGGATAAGATTGAAATGGAAAAAGATCTGGTGCACGCCATGCGCAAATTGGAAAGAGAACTTAAATCTCTTGGAGTTTATAATCTCGGCGCATTGTCGGAAGATGAATCTTTGCTTGAACGTACTGATTTTCTTGCCGAGCAGCTGGAAGACGCCCGTGCGGCGCGCGACGAACTTGTGTCGCTTATAGAGCAAACGGATAAAGTAGTTGAAAACCTTTTTACGACTGCTTTGACAAATATTGATGAAAGGTTTAACGAGCTTTTTCACAGACTATTTGGGGGCGGCGAAGCCAGGCTTCAAATTCAGGAAGGGGACAACATTTGGGAACGCGGGGTCGAAATATACGCGCGTCCGCCGGGGAAGCAACTGCATAATATAACTCAACTTTCAGGAGGAGAACAATCGCTTACGGCAATAGCGCATCTATTTGCCTCCCTGGAAGTTGCCGGAGTTCCTCTTGCTGTATTGGACGAGGTTGACGCCTCTTTGGATGAATACAACCTGATTCGGTTTGCGAACCTTGCCAAAGAGTATTCAACGTCAATCCAGCTCATCGTGATGACTCACCGCCGGACAACGATGGAACAAGCCGATGTTATTTACGGGGTGACGATGGTGGAGCCGGGTTTGTCCCGGACAGTTGGGATAAATATTGAGGATTACAAATGATGAAACTTGGATTTGATTTTTATTCGCAACCAGCCTACGAAGTTGCGCCTTTATTATTGGGGAAACTTTTATGCAGGAATTTGCATGGAAACGAGATAAAGCTTAAAATAACGGAAACTGAATGTTATTATGGAGAAGATGATTCCGCATGTCACGCGCATAGAGGAAAAACGGAGAGAACAAAGATAATGTATGAAAATGGCGGAAGGGCATATATTTACCTTTGTTACGGACTCCATAACATGTTAAATATAGTCACCGGAATTAAAGACTTTCCGGAAGCGGTACTGATACGGGGCGCAGGTGAGTGGAACGGGCCGGGAAAGCTTACAAACGCGTTAAAAATTGACAGGCGCCTTAACTGGGAAAACCTTGTAAACTCTGATAATATATGGATTGAGGATGAAGGGGTAAAATATTCATATGTAACTGACAGGAGAGTGGGCATAGCTTACGCCAGGGAAACAGACAGAAACAGATTATGGCGTTTCATAATTGATTAGAAAGGAATGGTGACCTTTGCAAACAATATCGGAATTAAGTGTTGAGATACATCCAGTCACACAGAAAACACTGGATTTATTTGTTGAAAAGGTTAAAGAATATGAAGGAGACAATTTGTTAAAGATAATCCTCTTTGGCTCTGTCGCAAGAGGAGAAGCAAATATAAATTCAGACATTGATGTTCTTGTTATTCTAAAAGAATGTCCTTTCATAAATAAAGAATGGATATGGGATGCCAGCGTAGATGTAATGCAAACCATGGACTTTGATGACAATGCTTACCTTCAGGCATTGCCAATATCAGAAGAGAGCTCCAAAGGACTGGATTTTTACGCATTGATGCAAAATGTTAACAGGGAAGGCGTGGCATTATATGATGGTTCTTAATAATGACAACAAGAAGATTATGATTGATATTTATATGAAAAAATCAGAGAAAGCTTTCGAAGCAGCTGTTGCTTTGTCAAAAATGGATGATCAGTATGATGCAGCAGCAAATAGAGCATATTATTCAATATTTCAATCTGAAAATGCTTTATTATTAACAAAAGGCATATTGGGTAACAGCCACAAACACGTTCATAACGCAATTTCAAAAGAATTTGTTCAGTCAGGTGAATTGTCATCTGATACCTTTAAAAAAATATATAAAGTGCTTGGAATACGAGTTACTGGAGATTACTCCGGGACAGAATTTGTAACAAAAGAAGAAATGGAAAAAGCTATCTATGGGGCCAGGGAATTCTTGGATAATGCAAAAAAGCTTATAGCTGAATTTAAGCTTGAACAGGAAAAAGAAAAAGAAGCAGAGTTTAATACTCAGAAAGACTAATTGTAAACAGATGATATTGACGAATAATACAAAAAGTAAATTTGTAATCATATTTATATTATGCATTCTAATTTTCTGCACTTGCGCCGCGTTATTTGCGTGGAACAGAAAAATTCCAATTGAATTTTGGGACTCAGTTCTGCCCATGCCTATGGGACAAACTGCTTCTGTTTTAATTCGTCCAAACCAGACAGTTGCTGATATTGCAAGGACTTTTCATGCTGAAGGGATAGTCACGGATTCGGCAAGAGAGTTTGCCCTTTGGCTTGCTAAATTTAAAATAGACCGCAGAATACTTCCGGGAAAATACAATCTCATTCCTTCAACCGCGTGGGATGTAGCAAGGCAAATGCGAACGGCTGCGCCTACATCGGAGACAGTCACTATTATTCCCGGAACCAGTATATACGACTTCGTTAACATTTTCTCCGCCTCGCCGGACATAACCCCCGCAATAAATTCCGGCGATATTGATAGTTATATTCTTGACGACGCTCTATATCCAAAATATATGCACGAATTCATTCCGCAAAACAAAGAGGGAAGGCTTGCGTTTCTGCTCCCCGATACATATTTTACAGCGGAACTATCTCCCAAAGAATTGATTAGCGCGGCAAGCGAAGCCTGGTGGAACAAATTTGGAAAGCTTATTTCATTTGATCAAAAAATGGCGAAAGAAAAAGCAATAATAGCGTCGCTCATTGAGCGGGAAGCTCTATGGGACAGCGAACGACCGAAAATAGCGGGCGTAATATATAACAGGCTTAGAAAGAATATGCTTTTACAAATAGACGCGGCTGTTGTTTATGCGCACCTAATACAAGGGCGCAGGCTAACACGCGTACTTTACAAGGATTTGGAAATTGACTCTCCATACAATCTTTACAAATACGGAGGCTTAACACCCGAACCTATATGCGTTCCGTCTTTACTATCATGGGAAGCGGCTCTTAATCCGGAAAACCATGATTTGCTATACTACGTTGCTGATAAGGACGGCAGCCACATATTCTCAAAAACGCACTCAGAACACCTGCAAAACGTAAAGAAGGTAAGGTCAAAATGAGAGATAAAGCTAGAGAAAGCAAGAGAATAAAAGAAAACAACAACCCGGGAGACTGGAAAGAGTTGTTCTTTTTCGTTTTGCTTATGTTGCAGATTTGGCTTCTTATAATTTTAACTATTGGTCAAAGATATGATATGCGGGGACTTTGGCTTGAAGATTATCTTATCAGTATCTGCGGCGGCGCCGTTATTATCCCCATTTTGTTTACAATTTACATCACTGCGGCGAAATTCATTCATATGAATATACCGCACTTTACAAAGCAAACGTTGGGAACCATTATTCTTTATTTAGCTTGCGCGCTTACCCTTGGGCTATTCCGCAACACTTCGTGGGCGGAATCTATCCCTCGTTTAATGCAATCCGGGATATGGGGCCGGGACATAGCTGAGCAACTGATACGAAACTTTGGCGTCATTATAACCATGTTTATCGGCTTAACAGGTATCTTTACAGCGTCAGCATTTTATAACATACCTCTATTTAATTTTCTGCTGAAATCGCCCCTTATCTGGACATTCTCAAAATCATCAAAGTTAGCTTCGCATATGAAGGAAACACGTCGGGAAAAAGCTCAGAAAAACTTGAAAGCCCGCAAAGAGGCCGAAAGAAAAGCTGAAATTGAATGCCGCAAACTTCTGAAACTGGCTAAAGCAACAAAGACGAATCAGGCAAAAACCCTGAACATTGAAACAACGACGATAAAGGAAGATGAGATTTTTCCTGTGCAAAAGGATTTGCCGGAAGATAAAACAGAAAATGAAAAAGATGACGCAACAGTTGAAGAAATGCTAAAGACATCCCTGGCTACGGCAAAAGATATTCCGGTTGACGCCAGATTACAAGGCAGATCAAAAGCCAGAACCAGAAAGAACACGCCGGAAGATATCGAAAGTGGCGCGGCAAATGACGTTGAAAAAACAGACAATGCAGAAAGTTTTGAAGAAACTAATTACAAAAACACTGCAATTGATTTTATAAAGTACCCTGACGAAGATGTCGCTCTCTCTGCCGGGCAGGAATCGCCTCCGGACCCGGAACTGCCTGAAGAGTCAGCCGATTATTCAGTAGCAGGACTTTTTCCTCCTCCAATTGAATTTTTTGGAGCTGCAATGGAAGAGCTTGATTCAACTGAAACAGAAGTTTTGTCAAATTCTCAGGGTGAGAAAATAATTGAGACATTGCAAAATTTCTCCATTAAAGCAAGCATGGCGGAAATAGTTATAGGTCCGTCAATTGTCCAATTCCAGATTGACCTTGCTCCCGGGATACGCGTAAATAAGGTCTCCGGGCTTGCCAATGATCTTGCGATGGCTCTTGCTGTGGTGTCAGTAAGAGTTGAAGCCCCAATTCCGGGAAAGCCTTATGTCGGGATTGAAATTCCAAACGCCAAAAGACGCGGAATTCCATTGCGCTCTGTAATTGAAGCCCAGGACTATCAGGAAAGTAAAAATGTACTGCCTTTGCCTCTTGGTATGCGGGTGGACTCCAGGTATATGGTAGCGGGACTGGAAGAAATGCCGCATCTGTTGGTAGCGGGGACGACAGGGTCAGGTAAAAGCGTATTCACAAATACGTGCATATTGGGAATGTGCAGCAAGCGTACGCCAAGCGAATTAAGGCTTATACTGGTCGATCCGAAACATGTTGAATTTGCGGTTTATGACGGACTGCCTCACCTGCTCTCGCGCCCGATTTCCGAACCCAAAAAAGCTGTTTCAGCCCTGGCGTGGGCTGTCCAGGAAATGGAGTCAAGATCTCAGATGTTTGCTTTGGCAAAAGTACGTAACCTTGAGTCATTCAACGCTAAATTACTTCCAAAATCAAGGCTGCCATATATAGCGATAGTAGTGGATGAGCTTGCGGATCTCATGTACACGGCAGGAAAAGAAGTTGAAGCTTTGATAGCCCGCCTTGCGCAAAAAGCGCGCTCTGCCGGAATACATATGATTTTGGCGACACAGAGACCTTCAGTTGACGTCATTACAGGTCTGATAAAAGCAAATATACCGGCCAGGATTGCATTCGCCGTTCCGTCACAAACAGACTCAAGGACAATAATTGATACGGCGGGCGCCGACAAACTTCTTGGCAAAGGAGACATGCTGTTTTTAAGCATACGTTATCCCCGTCCTGTAAGGCTTCAGGCTTCCTTCGTCGACGAGAAAAGGATCTTCACGCTTATTGAATGCCTGAAGCAATCTTTTGGGCAACCTGAGTACATTGAGTTTGATGACTACAAAGATGGAGCTAAACAAAGCGGTTATTCGGGTAATGCCTATAACAGCGGCGTATCGCTTGATCCAAAAATCAATGAAGCGCTGAGTTTTATAATGGAATCCGGCATCGCTTCCGCCAGCAAATTGCAAACAATAATGGGAATAGGATATCCGCGAGCTTCGCGAATCATATCGTCGCTTGAACAACTTGGAATTCTGGGTCCACAGTCCGCAAGCCCAACTAAACCAAGGGATATTCTGTTAAGCGCTGACGAAGCTTTTCAGATTGTTAACGAATCGCGTGGGTAAGGCAATGTACAATGCACAATTTACAATGCACAATTCACAATGCACAATTCACAATTCACAATGCACAATATAAAAGCATACTATACAATCCGGAGCGCGGTGAAAAATGAAAAATTACGACTGTGTACTCCCACAATTAAACGTTAAAATATTTTCAAATACCATTGAGAATGACCAAGGCGCCGCCGTAATGCTTGTATTGGGTGGAAGACCGCCAGAAATAAACTGGCTTGCGAATTTTAATTTTAATTGTAACGAAATATGGGCGGCGGATTCAGGAGGGGAAATATGCGTAAAAGCCGGTCTGCTGCCAAAATATCTCATTGGAGACTTTGACAGCATTGGCGACAAAGAGAAAGAATGGCTCCTTTCTCGCGGAACCGAAACAATTCAATACCCGATTGAAAAAGACCTCACCGATTATCA
>JGI24702J35022_10001597_pt1 | contig 14014 bp, 6 predicted proteins | sample TergutTh196P4_FD_35022 | JGI IMG/M metagenome (IMG submission 35022)
TTGTTTTTCAATCCGGTAAGCAAGTCTGTCCGGCATTGGCCATAACTTTCATCCTTGTATTGGAATATATTCTGTGAAATCAATTCCGACATGGCATTCAGNACTTCNATATTCGGATAGTCTAACGAAAGATCATCAATATCGCCCGGACGTAATGTCAAATACCCGCTTTGATACAAAAAACCTTCGGGGGGCGTATCATCCATGTTGCCCGGATTCTCGACAAAATGACGTGAGACAGGGAAATTACGAAATTGTTCTACTGTCAAATTCCGGCCTTTCATATAGTCGGCAATAAATTTAGGCTTGCCTGATTGTATCCAGAAATTTAAAAATCTCTTCTTTTCAAAAAAAGACAGGGTAGAATAGGGGTTGTAAAGTCTTGATGCTGCGTCCTCGTCGAATGAAAAGCCATTGTAATAATAGCGCATCTGTTCGATCAGTTCCGGCGTGGAAATATGCATCTCGTTTGCCGTCTCATCCAAATAATCAGGGAAATAGCGGATGATCTCGTCTTCGGTATATCCGCATATATCCGCATATTTTCGCATCATGGAAATGTCAAGCGGCGTATTCAGGGTAGAGAACACGCTAAACCTTGTGAATTTGGAAATGCCGGTGATGAGTGTAAAACGGATATACTCGTCGTTAGATTTGATCCGAATATAATAATTCCTCAATATATTACGGACTTTATCAGCCATATCGGGGTCGGTCATGAAATCGGTATAGGGTTTGTCGTACTCGTCTATCAAAATAACTACTTTTTGATTGTATAAAGTAGCTGTTGAAGCTATCAGTTCGCCCAACAGATCGCCCGCTAATTGTGTGTCTGATAATTCTACGCCTAACTTTTTTGCCACTTCGTGGGTATTATTCAGGATGGACTCTCTGATGCCTGTTATGCCTTCGTCTGTTGTAATATTACTCATATCCAACCGTATAACCGGACTTGGCTTAAAGTCCGGCCGACTTAAAAACTCCTCCGCATACAGGCCTTTGAACAGCTCCTTCTTCCCTGAAAAAAGGGCGTCTAACGTAGAAACGGTAAGCGACTTCCCAAACCGGCGTGGACGGGCAAGGAAATAGATTGCGCCGGTATCTATCAGATTGACAAGGTATGGCGTCTTGTCCACATACACATAACCCTCTGTTCGCAGCTTTTCGAAGGTCTGTATGCCTATCGGCAATTTTAATTTCTTTTTCTCCATTGTTTGGCTGTCTAACGTTCTGTTTGCAAAAATACAATTAATTTTTGATTATCATCAAATAAGTAGAGGCTGGGTGCACCTTGTTTGTCTCATCAAATAAGTAGAGACGGGGCGCGCCCCGTCTCTACAATAAAAAAAATCAGATTAGTAACCGGGATTATTTGGTAGCAAAGCCGGATTACGTTGTGTTTGAGTTATCGGAATAGGCCAAAGTAAGTTATTGAGAGAGAAATTCTTCCCTTCTGAAAAATCTGTTCCGACTGTGGTGATATCCACAAATTGAGCCGTCCCTTTAGGTATCGAGCTGTCCATCGCATTGGTCTTTGGATAGAGTCTGGTACGCTGAATCAGATTCCAGTCTTTAAATTCAAATACCAACTCACGGTATCTCTCCAACCATACTTCCTGAATAAACTGATCTTTCGAAAGTCCCGATAATTGCGATTCAATCGTTGCTTTCGAGACATTGCCTAACTCATAAGCCCGTGCACGAATAGAAGCTAAGGCATCCACCGCTTGCGCTGTCACGCCTTCGGTTTGGGCAATGGCTTCAGCCGCAAAAAGATACATTTCAGCCAAGCGATAGATCGCAAAATGACGACCTGAACTGTTTTGAACCTTTACGGCGCCCCAATCATAATAAAAATACGGTGTAGGGGTATTGTCCGATGGCGAATACAATAGCGTGCCATCTTTTAAATCAAAGTAATCGGCAAAAAACTGTCTGTCTTTTTTCCGCAAATCATTGGCTTCATCATACATGGCCAAATAACGTGGCATGGGTTTGTAGGCATTATTGGTCAATGGAATACATTCCCCCGGGCCTAAGCCGTTCACATCCGTCGTCCATGCATTTTGACTAAATCCTGCATTACTGACACCGGAAAGAAATTCATTGATGTAAATAAACTCGTCGCAAGTTGTGGTTCGCCTTCCACCGGGACTGGCGGTTTGTACGCCTACACTTCTCAGCTGATTGTAAACGCTGAGTTCTTCAAAGTCCTCATTCACCAATAATGCATGTAAATTGGCATAAGCTCCTCCCGGAAGGAATTTTTTGGCCTCAGAAGCTGCTAACTGCCATTTGGAAGCATCCTGAACAGGATAACCTGCCATTTGTACACAAGCATCAATCAAGGCAGCCGAAGCAACAGGCGCTGAAATACGCATGCTGTTATTATACTGCCCTCTGACAGGTAATGTCTTCACTGCTTCCTGCAAATCGGGAATGATTATTTGGTCGTAGATTGTTTTAGCATCTGTTCGGGGCACTTCTAATACGCTTGGATCAGCCGAAGCTTGCGGTTCTGTAAGCAAGGGAACATCGCCAAAATGCCGGACTAACCAGAGATAATTAAAGGCGCGGAAAAACCTTGCTTCTGCAATGTATATATCCCTTTCTGCTCCTGTTAATCCTGCTTTGACCAAGTCGATATCAGGCAAAACAGTGATCACGCCATTGGCACGTGAAATTGCGATAAATGGTTCATTCCACAATGTTTGCATTTTGGTATCCACATTATTGGGATTCATCTCAAATCGCTGTGCATACATCACAAAGAACTCCTGGCCTTTATAGTTCAGGTTGTCGAACAATCCCGAACTCCATCCGCCCATCATCAAATTACTTCCGGCATACACTCCGGGATTTGTCCAGTTGTTGGGGCCGTTACGGTACAAATTATTGACGGCTGCTTCGACCAATGCCTTGGATTCAAAAAATGTTTCGGCAGGGAGGGAGCTCCTCGGATTTTCATCCAAAAAACCGGAACATGACGAAAACAGCAGTGTACCTGCACAGATCATACTTAAAAATATCTTAATATTATTCATATCATTTCTTTTTTAATGGTTTTAAAATGTAACATTAATGCCAAGTGCATAGACCCGGGGTCTTGGGTATTGAAAGAAGAAAGCATTCTGTTCAAACCTGTCCCGACTTGATGCTTCAGGATCATATCCCCGAAAATCCTTCGAGCAGAGCACAAAGGCATTCTCAAGACTGATATATGCCCTGAATGCGCTCAAACCGATCGATTTGGCCTGATTAGGCGTCAAGGTATAGCCCAATTGGAACAGATTACCGCGAAGATAAGTTGCAGATGCAAGCCATTGGGAATCCTTGTTTGAACTCTGTCCGTCGAAAACGCCATTGCGTATGGCTTGTTGTTTGGTGTTGGTGTTGGTTTCGCTCCATGCATCATATAATATGGTGCTTAAACCGCTTGTCAATCCAAATCTGTCATACGTGGAATGAAAGAAGTCCTGACGGATTTCTCCACCAACAACAAACTGAAAGTCAGCCATGAAATCAAATTGTTTGTAACGGAATTTATTGATAAACGAACCTGTCCAGTCCGGCATTCCTTTGCCGATGATCATTTTCTCCGAAGAACGTAAAGCTTCGCCAACACGTCCGGTAGATGCATCGGTTCTGATCCCTGTACGGTCATATATCCACCAACTGGTTAAGGGTTCGCCTACCCTGAAAATAACACCGTCGCCATCCAACCAGTTACCTGTAAACATATCTGCATCACCTTCATTGAGTTTTTCAACCCTGGTGGAATTGAAATTGGCGTTCAATGTAACGTTCCAATCAAAGTCTTTGTTCTCGATGATGGTTCCGTTGACTAAAATATCCCAACCCTTGCCTGAAACAGCGCCTACATTTTTACTGATCGAATTAAAACCGGATGTACTTGGGATAGGTGCATTCAACAGCAGATTATCGGTATAATTGTAGTAATATGAAATATCAAAATTCAGCCGGTTTCCAAACGTATTCAGATTGAATCCGACATCCCATGTTTTTTTCGTTTCCCAACGGAGATCGTTATTTGCCATCCTGCTTGGATTAGCACTTGAGGCCAATGTGCCATTTACTAAAGTTGTGCCTGTAGAATATACGCCTAAAGAATTGTATGAACCTATTCCTTCACTATTACCTGTAATTCCGTAGCTGGTATGAATTTTAAACTGATCGAGCCAGGATAAATCTTTCATAAAATCTTCGTTTGATGCCATCCAACTCAAACCGGCGGCAGGGAAGAATGCATATTTGTTGTCGATTCCGAATTTGGAAGAACCATCGATACGTCCGGTTATGGTCGCTGAATATTTATCGTCGTACGTATAGGCTACACGACCTATATAGGAATTCATCGCCCAGCGTTCAAAACTTGATTCGGTTTCATTTTTCTCCGCTCCGGCTTGCATCTGGTCAAAACCAAAGGCATTGGAAGGATAAGCGCCCGTCCTGTACCTGTTATAGCGAGAGACGCGTTCACTCCATTCCACACCGGCCATCGCATTGATCCGGTGACGGTCGATGGCCTTATTATAATTAAGGTATGTGGTCTCCTGCCAGAACAACACATTCTGAAATTCCACATTAGCTTCACCTTTGCCCCCATTGTCCATATTGATTACGCCATAGGGATTGTATTGTCTCCAGGTACGTAAATGACCATCTGCGCCAAATTGGGTTTTTAGATCCAATCCTTCGGCAAGATGGAAAGTCAGTGCAATATTACCGAAAATCTGGGTGCGGTAAATCATACGTTCGCGAACGGTCAGAAAATGTACGGGATTGGATAAAGCTTCAAATCCAAACCCGTACACGCCGGTCTGTGAATTCGACCAGTTTCCGTCATCATATTTGACCGGAAAAATCGGCGGCATTTCAATGACGGTACGCAAAGCGTCCTGCCCTCCACTACCAATCTGGGTATCATTCGCCCAGGTATGATTGACCATCAAATTCATCGAGGTGGTTAACCAACTGAACACCTTGGCATCATTGGTCATCCTTGCATTCACACGTTTCATATATGTGTTCAAGAATAATCCCTCTTGATCGGAATAATTGAGAAATACGCCTGATGATGAATTTTTACCTCCTTGCTGGATACTTAGCTGATGGGTATGCGAAATGGCATTTCGCGTAGCTTCATCTTGCCAGTCTGTATCATAAATAGGTACTAAGTTGTCGTCAAACTCATTTTTCCATCCTTCAGGGTTGAACGTACCGTTGATCCTGAATAAAGGACGGTAGGTCGGATTCAACGAACTGTTTTGCGCGATATTCGCCCATCTTTCGTTCATCGATTCCTCTCTGCTTGCCACTGTTCCACCTGTGGCGTATTTGACGTGATTCTGCATACTGAGTCTGTAAGCCCTCATGAATTCTTCGGAATTCATTGTATCCATCTTTTTCTGCAATGTAGATACACTTACCCAACCATTATACGAAACCCTGGTAGCTCCATCCTGACTGCCTCTTTTGGTGGTCACAATAATTACACCTGCAGAACCCCGCGCACCGTAAATAGCTGCTGCCGAAGCATCTTTCAATACCTCCATGCGTTCAATATCGTTAGGATTAACAAACTGAAAATCAGCCATTACCACACCATCCACCACATACAGCGGATCAGATACAGCCGTAATAGATGAAAGGCCGCGAATAACTACACGTTGCTGACCTCCCGGTAATCCTGAGTTGACAAACACATTCACACCCGGCGCAATCCCTTTTAATCCGGCGATTGCAGAAAGTGAAGGAGTTCGCAACAAGTCATCCGCGGTAGCCACAGCGATTGATCCGGTCACATCCGATTTACGTTGTGTGCCGTAGCCCACAACCACTACTTCCTCCAACAGGCTGACGTCTTCTGCCAATGCGATGTTCAGTCTGGGGTTGTCTTGATTGGGAACCGGAACAGTCTGTGTTACATATCCAATAGAGGATATCCTGAGTGTCGCATTCCTGGGTACACTCAGGGTGAAATTACCATTGATATCGGTGATAACACCGTTGGTAGTTCCGGTCTGAAGGATATTGGCACCAATGATCGCTTCACCTGTTGCACGGTCGGTAACAGTTCCACTCACCTGAGTGGTCTGTGCCGAAATGGCAGGTGCTAAAGCCATAAATACCAACAGCATTAGCATTGGTACAAAAGCACATGATATCTTTTTAAATCTCATAAATTCATGGTTCATAATTAACTTCATATAAAAATTAGTAATAAAAAAACTTTTAAATAAATACTTAATAATAAATACGTTTCACCCTGCAAAAGACAGAGCGGATTTAATTGTTTAGGTCTTTCATTTCTTATTTTTCCATAGGCAATTCAGGTGTTTGATGGTTCATACTTCTTTTTTATACAGTTTGGTAATAACGTTCACTTTTTTAAAAGGTTGAAACAGTTCAATAATGAAAACGACACAAAGATATGTAAAAGAATCATATTTTTTATTAAATTTGCCGAAAAATAATTAAAAAAAATTTACTAATTCTAAACAAAATTAACTATGTACCGTAAATCTCTTATACCGACTGCCATAATGTTGTCTATACTAATTAGTTGTGCGATAACAACCCCTGACAGGTTGACCGGATATGTCAATCCTTTCAACGGCACAACCACCCTTTGGGATAGCGTCGATCTGGGATATAAGCTCAGTCCGAATCCCGAATTTCGTACGGTCTCCACCGAATTTGGCCGAAGGCCGGCGCAGGGCATTACCAGGGCATGGGGTGCAGAATGTTATCCCGGTTCGACATTACCGTTTGCCATGGTACAGGCAACACCTGTAACCATGTACGGTAGTGGGTCGGGTTATCAATACGAAGATCCGTATATCTATGCTTTCTTTCATTCCAGCAAGGGACAATGGGGCTTGGGACATGTGCCCATCCTGCCGTTTACAGGAACAATCACTGCAGATGATTACCGTTCGTCGTATAGCCATGATAATGAATCGGCCAAGGCAGGCTATTATCAGGTCTTTCTTGAACGCTATGGCATCAATGCCGAAATGACCACCACGCTGCGTTGTGCATATCATAAATACACATACAAAACAGGTGACGACAAGAAACTGTTACTCAACCTGTCGCGCATGAACAGCCCGCGTGCAGGTGCAAGATGGACTTTCAAACAGGAGAATGAAAATACATTTTCCGGCTCCCAAAGCGATATTTACTTTTTTACGATGGCCAATCACACTATTCAACGCATCGATTCAATAAGTGATAACAGGGATAAGATAACCATTATCCATTTTGCCGATGGCAGCGGTCCTTTGGAACTGAAGATCGGTTTTTCGTTTGTGAGCGTCGAAAAGGCTAAGAAAAACTTAGAAGCGGAAATGCTTAACAAATCATTCACACAGGTAGTCAGGGAAGCCGACGAAACATGGGAAAAGTTATTGTCGAAAATCAAGGTAACAGGTGGCACAGAAAAACAGAGACAGACATTCTACTCGTGCCTGTACCGTGCAATGCAGTGGCCTGCACTTCGTAGCGATGCGGACGGCGAATATCTCGATCCGCGAGGTAATGCGGTCAATAAAGGATTTCATTGCTACACAAGTAATAATTACTGGGATACATACAGCAGTAAAGTGGTGTTGATGGGAATGTTAGCGCCCGAAGTTGCCAACGATGTGATCAGGTCGGATATTGAAAGGGCAACAATATCAGGTTACTTGTCAAGTGGATTTCACGGCGACTTCTCCACGTCGTTCATTACCGGCATGTATCTTCGCGGCCTTCGCGGTTTTGACGCCGATAGCGCCTACTATTACGCTTTACACAATGCTACAGTGCCAAGAGGGGAAGGAAGAGGGAACAGAGGTGGCAGGTTATATCTTGACGAATACATTGAAAGAGGCTGGATCGCCGAGAACCGTGTGCCGAATCCCACGGTTAAGACCGAAGAAGACGAAGCGAAAGCATCAGTGATGAAAACGCTTGAATATGCTTACAGCGATTATGCTGTGGCGCTTATGGCCAAAGAGATGGGTGATATGGACAATTATCATTTGCTGATGCAACGGTCGCGTAACTACAAGAACTGCTTCGACCCATCGACACGTTTTATGCGTGGGATGTGGGACAATGGCGAATGGGTGACTCCTTTCGATCCGGGTTATCCTTATTATGTCTTTATGTATCGCGAATCTACCGGATGGCAAACGACATTTTTCGCACCGCACGATCCGTTGGGACTTATCGGCTTGTTCCCATCCAAGCAAGCTGTCGAACAAAAGCTCGATTCGTTATTTACCGTTCCTTTCGGCGGGTATGAAGCAGATAACTTTACCGGATGGTTCGGACAATATTGCGCCGGTAATCAGCCCGCCCAGGGTATATCCTACTATTACTATTTCGTCGACAAACAGGAAAAAGCCCAGGAAAAATTAAACATACTGATGGATAAATACTATAATATGGGCAAGGAGGGATTGGCTTATGCAGGGATGGACGATGAGGGCGGCCTGTCGTCGTGGTATGTCTTCAATGCACTCGGGTTGTACACCTTTTCGCCTGCCGATCCCGAATATATCATAACGGTTCCGCTGTTCGACAGCGTTGTCTTTGAGTTAGAGAATGGGCTGCCCTTTACAATCACCAAAGCAGGCGCCGGAACAAAGATCACCGGCATCACCTATGATGGACAGCCGATAGCCGGTTATTTTATATCACACGATGATTTGAAAAGGGGCAAAGAGCTGGTGATCACAGCTGAGTAAACTTATAAATACTCCGGCTAAGGTACTTTTCCCCAGGACGCAGTACGATACTGGGGAAGGTGGGATGGTTGGGACTATCCGCATAATGCTGCGTTTCCAAGCAAAGGCCGCCCATGCGTTCGTACGTCACACCGAATTTACCTTTGCTTCTTCCCATACCGCAATAAAATTGCACACCGGGTTCGTTGGTATACACTTCCATGCCGATACCGGTTTTCAAACTGACGGCTTTGGCCGCTAACTGCGTGATATCTCCGTTGGTATTCAATACAAAGTTATGGTCGAAACCGCGTCCTAACGACGGATCTTCGATTCTTGAACCAATCACCGTTAATTCCCTCAAATCAAGCGGTTTTCCTTCTACTGATGCAATCTCCGAGGTGGGAATTAACTGGTTGTCGGTCACGGTATAACGATCTGCATTGATCATGATCAGATGATCCGTAATAGCAGAACCGTCATTGCCTGATAAGTTGAAATAGCTGTGGTTGGTCAGATTGATGACGGTAGGTTTATCGGTTGTCGCTTCGTAACGCATATCTAACGCATTATCACCGGTTACGGTATAGGTCACAGTGACGTTCAGGTTACCGGGGTATCCCATTTCGCCGTCTTTCGAAAGATAGGTGAGTACCAATGATTCGTTATCGGGCTGCACCGCATCCCATACCTGCGTCTGAAATCCTTGCGGGCCGCCATGTATACTGTGTGCACCACTATTTTTAGGCAGTTGATATTCCACACCATCCAACGTAAAAGAGGCATTGCCGATGCGGTTGGTCACGCGTCCGATAAGCGCACCGAAAACTCCGCCCGAATTGGCCGTATAATCACTAATATTATCGAACCCGAGCGCCACATCGGTCATTTTCCCGTCTTTGTCGGGAACCATAATCGAAACTATCCGGCAACCATAGTTCGTTATGCAGACTTCCATTCCCTTGTCATTGGTGAGCACATACAAGGCAGTGGCTTTACCTGCCGTTTCCGAAACAAATTTCTCTTTGTCCAAGCCGGAAATAATTTGTTCTTCTTTGCCCCCATGTGAAATCAGCAAATTGAGTGCTAATAGAGGTAACATCCACATTTTCATCATTTTTAATTTGTTTTAGTTTATAATATCCGTTTGTTAATGTTCAATTGCCGCCGTATATTTCACTGTTCTCCGTTAGGAACGGAAAGGCAGCGGAAATGCAAAAATACATTATTTTTTTTAGTTTACTGATTATTTTTATACTTTTGTTGCGAAGTATGTCATTTGTTAAATAAGATAAGTTGTTTTGTATGAAGAAACTCATGATTTGTTGGATCACAGTATGTGTTTGTGTTTGTTCTTGTTCCCTTAAGCCGACACAAACTGAACAAAATTCCGGTAAAGCTATCTTTAGGTTAGCGGATTTCCCACTTTATATCGACCCTGTATACAACGGTTCATCCGATCCTGTCCTCTGTTATAATAAGGAGCGTGGAACCTGGCTGATGTATTATACAAGCCGGCGTGTAAGCAGGTCCGACCTGCCAAATATTCAAAGAATTCATGGTAGTCCTATCGGGATTGCAGAATCAAGCGACGGAGGAGCTACGTGGAACTATATTGGGGATTGCAACATCGACCATAAACCAGATCCCGAACCTACATATTGGGCGCCTGATGTATTGGAGCATGAAGGATTGTATCACATGTTTCTCTCTTATGTTCCGGGTGTTTTCGATACATGGGAACATCCACGTGATATTGTTCATCTGACAAGTCATGATGGCATAAACTGGGAAACAAAGTCGGTATTGAATCTTGCTGATTATCGAAAAGTGATTGACGCAGGCATTCTCCGGCTGAAAGACGGGTCCTGGCGTATGTTCTATAAACACGAAGGCCCTACCAATGAGATATGGTATGCAGATAGTAAGGACTTGTATAACTGGACGGATAAAGGCGAATTGGATTTAGCCGGATTGCATGGCGAAGGGCCTAAGGCTGTGTATTGGCATGATAAATACTATATGATCATTGATGAATGGAGAGGGATATCGGTATGGAGTTCGGATGATGCCACCAATTGGAAAAAGCAAGACGAATACCTTGTCGCAGGGATACCTGTGGAAACTGAAAATTCTTCGCCTGACAATCAGGAAAGAAGGCCTCGCTATGTTGACGGAAGCCGTGGAAATCACGGCGATTTAGTTATTGCCGGAGATCATGCATACCTGTTTTATTTTGCCAATACGCCTGTTAACACCGAACCGCGAGGATTGGCAATCTACGTGCAGGAACTGATCTGCAATCATGATGGCACCATTTCATGTAATCCCAATGCCAAATGTTATATCAATCTAAATAATTTTTAAACAAATATGAAAAGAATACAATTCAATTCAAACGCATTTGCCGGATCTGTCAGGCAAATATGGTTAGCGTTGGTCTGCACGGTTACGACGCTTATGCTATCAGGTAATCTTTTGGCGCAGGTTGCTTTCGGTAATCCGGAAAAGATAAGCAACGGATGGCAATTTTTTCAGGGTGATGTGTCCGGCGCACAAGCTGTCGACTTCGATGTTAGTCGGTGGCGGACACTCGATTTACCACACGACTGGAGTGTGGAAGGAATACTTAGTCCATCGCTTGCAAGCTGTACAGGCTATTTGCCGGGAGGCATCGGCTGGTATCGCAAGACAATCGATATTCCGCAGGGAGGCGATAAGGTATATCTCTATTTTGAAGGCGTATACAACCGCAGTGAAGTGTTTGTGAATGGCCGTTCCGTAGGGAAACGTCCCAATGGCTATATCTCATTTTTATACGACATCACACCTTTCGTTGATGCAGGAAAACAGGCTGTTGTGGCCGTTCGGGTAGACCATAGCCTGTCGGCCGATTCGCGCTGGTATACCGGTTCGGGCATCTACCGCGATGTATGGATGATTACAGCAGGTCAGGTTCATATCGCCCAATGGGGTGTGTTCTATCACACCAAGTCGGTCAACAACAATAAAGCAGTGATAACGGTGGAGACCGAAGTAGAGAACGGATCGGATGCGCAAGCAAACCTCACGGTTATGCAACAATTGACGGATGCCACAGGAAAAGAAGTGGCCAGATCATCTAAAAAGATTGACATTCAAGCGAAATCATCCGGTAAGACAACCGTTGATTTGACGGTCAACAGGCCGTTATTATGGAGCGTTAAAACACCTAACCTGTACCAATTGAAAACGACCATTGTACAGCAAGGCAAAACTATTGATGAAACAGTGACCACGGCCGGCATCCGAACATTTACGTTTGATCCCGATAAAGGATTTGCACTCAACGGTGAATGGATGAAGATAAAAGGCGTATGCATCCATCACGATGCCGGTGTATTAGGCGCCGCCGTACCACGCGAAGTATGGAAACGACGACTGCAGATACTTAAAGACCTGGGGAGTAATGCCATTCGTATGTCGCATAATCCGCAAGCGCAATATATGTATGAGTTATGCGATGAGTTAGGCCTTTTGGTGCAGGACGAAGCATTCGATGAATGGGAGTTGGCGAAACGCAAATGGTTGGAAGGATGGAACAGAGGCACACCCGGATATGAAGGTTCCTACGACTTTTTCGAAGAGTGGAGCGACCGTGATATAGCCGATATGGTTCGTCGCGACCGCAACTATGTGTCCATTTTTTCATGGAGCATAGGCAACGAGATAGACTATCCCAACGACCCCTATTCGCATCAAATATTGGATGGTTCACCCGGTATTAATCAACCGACATACGGCGGCTTTAAACCCGAACAACCTAATGCCGAAAGGTTGGGTGTAATTGCCAAACGATTGGTAGCCGCAGTGAAGTCATACGACACATCACGTCCCGTTACCGCTGCCCTGGCAGGCGTAGAGATGTCCAATCAAACCGAATACCCCGGTGCATTGGACATTGTAGGTTACAACTATACGGAAAACAGGTATGAGATGGATCACAAGACATATCCCGATCGCATCATATATGGCAGTGAGAACGGACAGGGGATGGTGCAATGGAAATATGTGCGCGATAATGATTATATCTTCGGACAATTCCTGTGGACAGGGATCGATTTTCTCGGAGAAGCAGGTGCATGGCCTGCACGTGGTTCACAAGCTGGACTTATCAATTTAGCCGGTTTTGTCAAACCGCGCGGATATTTCCGGCAAGCGCTATGGTCGGAAACGCCTGTAGCTTATCTCTTTACCGCTCCGGCGCCTGTTGCCGCAGATGGCGGACGCCGACCGGCAGGCGGATTCGTTGAAGCGCTTCCAACCTGGAACTATTCCGATGGACAGATCATTCGGGTCACGTGTAATACCAACGCTGCCAAAGCCCGTTTGGTACTTAATGGCAAGGAGGCAGGCGAAACGAAAGATTACGACGACAATACCGGTTCTATAACATGGGACATACCTTATGCGCCCGGCACATTGGAAGTGATCGGCATGGATGCGGTCGGCAATAAGATATGCGGAAATACAGTCAGCACAACGGGAAGATCCTATGCGCTCAAAACCATCATCGAAGATAACACCATTGTTAATGGCAAGGGATTAGCGCAAATCACCGTTCAGGTAGTCGACGATAAAGGCATCCCCGTCATCTTGGCCGACGATGAGGTGACCTGTACCATAGAAGGTCCGGCTCGCTTGCTCGGATTGGAAGCCGGTAACGGTCAGGACATGACCAATTACCGTGATAACGTCCACCGTGTTTTTCGTGGACAGATGATTACTTATATTCAGGCAACAGGCGAACCGGGTGCCATCACAGTCAAATTTTCCGCGCCATGGTTGCAGCCGGTGGCAGTTAAACTGTAGCATCGAATTAAATACAAATCAGAAATATGACTATGCAAAGATCGCTCCGTTTTTTCAATACGACAGGGCCATGTAATCCGGATGATCATTATATGCTTCCACCCGAAGACAGGCTTGTGGGGGCTCAGTTGGATCGCTATATCAGGGATAAACTCTACTGGGTCCTTCATGCACCGCGGCAAACTGGGAAAACGACTTTCCTGCAAAGCTGGATGCGGGAAATCAATGCCGGAGATGAAGCAATTGCCTGCTATGTAAGTGTTGAAAGTTGCCAGAATATTCCCGAACCGGAACGTTCTATGCCGACTATTTGTGCTGCCATTAAGCAAAATGCTGCTTTCAATGATGTTCCTATACCTTCATTAACACATGTTGAACCACTTTATATGCTAAGTGATATTTTAGGAAACTGGGCGGAACTTATT
>JGI24702J35022_10001598_pt1 | contig 14013 bp, 4 predicted proteins | sample TergutTh196P4_FD_35022 | JGI IMG/M metagenome (IMG submission 35022)
CCGCAACCGTTTCCTTCGCTCCAGTCCCAGCCGCAGCCGCAACCGCATCCTTCGCCGCAGCCCCAGCCGCAGCCTCACGTGATCAATGACGATTGTATACCCATGATTGACACAGTATTTATTGGCGGAGGCACGCCGTCATATATCGAGAGCCGCCACATAAGAAGGATTCTTAATACTCTTTCAATATACACAGAGAGTCATGGTTTGTCGCAGTCGCTTAGCAGCTCCAACGGAGAATTGCTCCACTGCGCCAAAGATCATTCGCTTAACAGCGCCAACAAACAATTGCTCAACAGCGCAAATGGACAATTGCTCCATGGCGCCAAAGATCAGACCATTAGCAGTGCTAACGAACAATTGCTTCATGACCCAAACGGACAAATAATTAATAGTGCTAACGAACAATTGCTTCACAGCGCCAACGGGCAACCGCCGTATCCTGATATGCGCCGTGTAGAATGCACGCTGGAAGCCAATCCCGGAACTTTGAGCGAAGAGAAACTGGCGGAATACTATGCTATGGGTATAAACCGGTTATCTTTCGGTTTGCAATCTATTCACGAAGATCAGCTTAGGCTCCTTGGGAGAATCCACAGTTTCAAGGATTTTAAAGATAATATTATGGCCGCAAGACGGATAGGTTTTGAGAATATAAGCGCTGACGTCATCTTCGGGATTCCCGGTCAGTCCGCCGAGAGTTGGGAACAGACGCTTGCTACAGTTGTAGAATCGGGCGTAAAGCACATATCATGCTACAGCCTTAGCCTAGAAAAAGGGACAAGGCTCCATTCAATGATTGAAAATAAAACGATTGTCTCGCCTGATGAGGAACTCGACAGGTACATGTATCACTATGCATTGGAGTTTCTGAAAAAATCCGGCTTTGTTCACTATGAGATATCAAATTTTGCACAACCGGGTTATGAATGCAGGCACAACATGAAATACTGGACTTGCGGCGAGTATCTGGGATTTGGCGCCGGCGCGTCCTCGCACTATAAAAGTGTGAGGTACACTAACGACGCCTCTATTACGGATTATATCAACAAAATCAATAAAAACGGATCCGCTGTGAATGCCTCACAATCTGAAATCCTCGACAAAGCGGAAAAGATGAAAGAGCACATTATTCTCAGACTAAGGCTTTGTGAAGGCGTACACACAGGTGAATTTGAAGCCAGGTTCAATTTAGGTTTTTTTGCCATGTATGGAAATTCCGTCGACAAGCTGGCGCAGGAAGATTTGTTAAGCGTCAATAAAGTTAGTCCGCACTGCGATCACTCAATAATTCGTCTCACAAAAAAAGGGCTTGATTTTGCCAATTTAGTTTTCATGGAATTCATTTGACCTTTTATTTTTAACCTCTCACATTTAGCCATTAGTGTTTAATATTTAATTTCTAATCTGAAGTCATTAATCTTTAATATATAACCTTTAGACATTAATATATCACAAACTTAACATATAAATTGGAGTATTGCATCAAAAAACGTTTATTGATATAATATTATCAACAGATATTTCTCATAATGACAGATTCTATGTTGGAAGTATTTGAATAATTATTGTACATGGGAGGAATAAGAAAATGCAGAAAAATGTCTGGAAATCATTTTTTTCTGTAGTACTGGTTGTATCTTTGTTGGTGAATTTTTTTATACCCTCAATAGCGATGGATGAATTGGTTTATCCAAATCTTGATTGTGACATAACTGAGCAAAATAAGCCGCAGGAAGAATCAATTCACGTTATTGACATAATCCAACCCTCCGACAGGAACACAATGCCTGTAGTGATTGGCGAGAAGCTAATAAATGTTCCTAATGCCGGTGAGGTTGCAGATGTCGGCGAGGCTGTAGATGATGTCGGCGAGGCTGTAGATGTTGGTGAAGCTGTAGATATTAGTGAGGCTGTAGATATCGGCGAGGATGTAGATGCCGGTGAGGCTGGATCGGAACAACCCAATGTTATTGAATTGTCTGAAAATGATAACGTTACATCAATTAATAGAGATATTTCCATTAATAGTGATATTTCCGCAGACTCATTTCCCGATGACATAGCGTTTTCAAGTCCAGTTTTGCTATCTAACCCTGTTGAGATGTCACCGATGGAGGCGATTATCGCAGGCGGATTTTCAATCGAAACAAAAACGCAAGGTGTTTACGATATTGATACCGGCGTAGTCTCATTAGGAACGATTGAAATTGTAACCGACGGTATAATCCCTGTGACAGGCGATTTATTTGTTACTATCGGCGATTTGCCAGAACAGCAGATAGGCGCCGGCGCCATGCCATTTGAAATTGATCTGACGGCTCTCGAACTACAGAAGAAATACCTGGTTGTTGTAAGGGATTCAACCGGAACGTATGAACTCGATGAAATCCTTATACATGAACAGCAAAATTTAATCACACGCGGCGGCGCTATGCCCATCTGCTTTCGTTATGACGCAGATTACGATTGCTTTATAAGCGACAATCCGGTATCGGAAGTTGCAAAAATGATTGCCCCCGGCAGCTTATTCCTTTTGCGCAATCCTGTTGGAACAAATGTGCAGCTAGGTACTCCCACAATAGACGAACTTGGTGAGATTCTCGCTTGGTTACTGGGTAATGGCGCCGCAAATCTTAATGAATTTGGCCTTGAACCCATAAACTATAACACGGGCAATTTCCTGTACGAGGCTACGGACGTGACTTTCCCCGACTACAAGGGAAGTTTTAGAATTGAACGAACCTTTAATTCTATTGGGGCAAAGGTAAAAGGCCCTCTGGGATATGGATGGGCTTTCAATTATAATATAGCACTTTCAAGAAGAACAGGAGGAGCATATTGCCTATCGCTCGGGGACGGACGCGTTATCCAATTTAAGGGGAGCGGATCGAACTATGCTTCAGACGATGATAAGCACTACAGCTTCACCAGAATTAGTAACGGATATGAAGTAATATACGATGTCGATAAAACTGTGTATATATTTGATTGGGACGGGCTTCTTGTATCAAAAACAGATGTTCATGGCAACATAACGAGATTTACATATGATAATGATTTAAACCTTTCCTCAATCACTACGCCTGCCGGATACTATATAGACGTAACCTGCGATGCCTCTACTGATTTTATCACAAATCTCACCCTGCCAGACGGCGGACAAATTCGGTACGATTACGATGACGCAGGTAATCTTACCACAGTTACTGATCAGGAAAACCGTGTCACGCGGTACACATATGATTCCGCTCATCGGGTATTGACAGTAACCGACCCCGAGAGCAATACCGTGATAAGCAATTTATACGATTCGGAAAGCCGTGTAATAAAACAGATTGACGCAAATAACAACGAGGCGTCATTGTTCTACGAACCGGGTAAAACAACCGTCATCGATAACAATAATAATATCACTCAGATCTTTTATGATGATCAATACCGAACAACGCGCAAAATAAATCCTGACGGTTCCATCGAAATGAAAACCTGGGACAACGCCAGCAATATGACGTCGTATACCGACCAGTCAGGTATTAAGACGACTTATGAATACAACAGCGACGGGCTTCGCGTAAAAGAAACCCGTCAGGATGGCGCTTACGCGCGCTATACGTACAACTCAAATAATCAAATGATATCTAAACAGGATTTCAACGGAAATATCACTGCTTTTGAATATGATTCCAATGGAAATCTCACTAAAACAATATATCCTGACGCAACCTATTCCACTGCCGAATACAACAGTAACAGTCAGATAGTGAAGCAGGCTGATCAACTTGGCAATTTTGTGAGATATGAATACGTGGGTGCATGCTGTACAGCGGCAACAGACAAGAATGGCAATCGCACGGAGTATGAGTTCAGTGTTATGGGTTGGCTCATCGCGAGAAAAGACGCGCAGGGTAATACCACCAGATATTTATATAACGCTTGTGGCGAGCTCTACGCGGTACAACGCCCGGATGGCTCGGCATATACCTGTTTCTATGATAAAGCCGGATTGGTTGTAAGTGTTCGAGACGAACTGGGTTATGTTTCCACATTCACATACGACAAACAAGGGAATATGCTATCCGCGATTGACCCGCTTGGCAATAAAATGACTATGACCTATGACGGCAATTACAATCAACTTACCGAAACAGACGCCAGACAGAATACTGCAACAACAGAGTATGATTCTATGGACAGGGTTATTTCTGTAACCGACGCCCTCGACGGCGTTATTAGTTATACTTATGACCCGAATGGCAGGGTTGTAACAATCACAGACCCAATGAGCAATGTAACATCTATAATATATGATCTCAATCTCGGGTTGCCAACCAAAACCATTGCTGCAAACAGCGCGGAAACTGAATATACCTATGACGCCAATGGAAATCAGCTCTCAGTGACAGCGGCGGACGGCGGCGTTACCATGTTCACCTATGACTCATTGAACCGTGTTGAAACTGAGACCTCATCATTGGGATCTGTAACAACATATAAATATGATGCGACAGGGAAAGTGACAACAATCAGCAACTCGGAAGGACAGATACAGAAATTTGAGTATGATGCAAACGGCAATTTGATATCTTACACAAATGCTATAGGCGACACAACCACATACTCGTTCGATAGCCTGAATCGCTTAGTGAGCGAAACCGCTCCGGACGGCGGCGTCTCAAGCATTAAGTATGACGCTATGGGCAGGCCTGTTAGTCATACGGATGCAATGGGCGGCGTATCATGGATGGAATACAATCTGCGTGGTGAAATGATATCCTGCACTGATCCAAAGGGCGGGAAAACTGAATTCATCTATAACGAATTGGGTAATCTCATTGCTATGAAGGATGCGTTGGGATTCGTTACAACGTACGAATATGACGAAACCGAGAACCTTATCGCCACTGTTGACGCCTTAACAAATCGAACCGAGTTTGTTGTTGATCCTTTGGGGCGCACAAATCTCTCCACTGATCCTCTCGGTGGCGAAACAAAGATTGAATACGATAAAAATAGCAATCTCATCAGAATAACTGACGCGGAAGGATACAAAACGCAATTGCAATATGACTCAACGGATGAGATTATCAAAACCATCGCCCCCACAGGGCTTGTCAAAGATTTTGTGTTTGATCTTATGAGCCGGGTCGTTGAGTCCACGGATTCCACAGGAGGGTTCACAGGTTACACATATGATTACTCGGGCAATATCCTTACGCAAACTGACGCTACAGGCAGGATTGCGAAAAATACTTATGATCAGCTTGGCCGTTTGTTGACCCAAACCGGATTTGACGGTGAAACCTACTCCTACTCCTATGATCTTGTCAATCGTGTTAAAACCGTCACTAACCCCGAAGGTATGGTTACGTCTTATGAGTACGACTTTCGCGACAACCCGGTGAAGATAACTGAATTTGACGGCGCGTTCTACACATATGGGTATGACGCGCTGGGCAGATTGATCGAATCAGTCAATCCATTGGGCGCTATTACATGCTACGAATACGATGCGCTTGGGAATATCATTAAAACCACTGATCCCGAAGGCAACATCTCATCGATAGACTATGACGCCCTCAGCCGGGTTACAGCCCTGACGGAGGCTAATGGCGCTGTCACTGAGGTTGATTATGACGCTATGGGCAACGTCATAAAAACAACTTCACCCCTGGGAAGCGTTACCGAGTATCTTTATGACGCTGTGTACAATGTGATCGGAATAAAGGATAGCGAAAACTATATCACAACAATGGCGTACGATTTACTGTCTAATATGACTTCACTGACTACAGCAAGAGGAGCCGTGACCCAATTTGAGTACAACGAAGCTTCTCTGCTCACGAAGGAAATCAATGCGCTGGGCAACGCCACAACTTACGAATATACCCCGGACGGCATACTGACCAAAATGACTCGAGCCAACGGAGGCGCGTATTCTTATGATTACGACGTCCTTGACAGGATCATCAGAATCACCGATCCCGAAGGTTATTTCAAGGTATTTGACTATGATTTAAAAGGCGACGTCGTTCACGAAACCGACAGCCTTGCAGTAAACAAGACCTTTATATACGACAAGATGCACCGTATGGTTGCATCAACCCAGGAGGGAATTAACACACATTACGAATACGACGGCAGGGGCAACCTATCCAAAGTGACCATGCCAAATAACGGCGTCTATTCCTACAGTTATGACGTCATCAGTCGTATGAAAGCCGCGTCCGATCCTTTAGGCTTGGAAACCGACTATCTTTACAACAAGAACAACCAGTTGCTTACAGAAACAAAAAACAGCGAAGCGACCACCGCATTCAGTTATGACAGTGTGGGCAACACGATAAAAGTGATTGATCCTATGGGTTCTGTGTATGAATTTATCTACGACTTGGAAAGCCGGAAAATTCTTGATAAAGATGCGCTGGGATATACAGTCAAGACGCGGTATGATACTTTGGGGCGTGTGGTAGGCGTCACCGACCAAATAGATAAAACACTCTCATTTGATTACGATCCCCACGGCAATAACATCGGCGTTACCGACAGAAAAGGTCAACTCTCGTCATATACGTTCGATCTGGTCAACAACTTAACGTCGGTCACCGATCAAAACGGCAATACTGCGATATATACTTATAACTCCGTAGGCGATTTGCTCACAGCGACGAATGCGAACGGAAAAACAACCAGCTTTACCTACAACCTGCGTAGCGATTTGACTTCCGCCGCCACCCCAATGGGCGCGACCGAGAAGTTTATGTATGATATCGCGGGCAAGTTGACAGAATATGTGAAGCCGTCTGGCATAACCATTTCATATGATTACGACAAGCTCAACAATTTGATCAAAAAGGAAGCCGGTAATGAAGACGTCATACTTTACGGTTATGACAACATGGGATTCAAAGTTGTGATGGACGATTCCATTGGCGACGTTGAGATGACTTATGACGCGGTCGGGCACGCCACAAAGGTTGTCCATCACAACGGCGACGAAGTCATATATCAATATGACGTTTTCGGTCGACTTGCCACTTTAACATATCCTGACGGAAAATCCACATCTTATGAATATGACAAAAACAGTAGGTTGACTAAGGTAAAAGGCCGCAACGGCGGAATCAATATGTATTCTTATGATGCGAACGGAAACGTCGTCTATTGTGAGCGTTCTAATAATACGTTCACTACTTATGAGTACAACCCGCGCGGAGAACTTGTGCTCTTGGAAAATCGGAGAAGCAATAAGGATAACGCGCTTTTATCCAATTACGCCTACGAGTATGACGCCAACGGCATGATCACGCGGGAAACTGAAAAGGTCGATTCTTACACATATGTACGCGATTTCACCTATGACTTCGCCGGACAGCTTATCGCGTTCACCGAGACGAACGGCAAAAGTACGGAAAGCTACAGCTATACTTACGACCAGGTTGGAAACCGAGTCGGATTGGTGTATGTGGACGCATCCAATACAAAATACTGGACTGATTACATCTATAATGACGACAACGAACTAGTAAAGTCTACGGATAATTACGAACAGAACAAAAATATGATCGCTAGTGAAATCACCGATTACGTCTACGATATTGATGGCAATTTGGTTTCCAAGAAGGTTGGCGACCATCCGAATAAAGGGCAATGGGAGTATTTCTATACCGCGGAAAGCCGCTTGAGAGCTGTTGCGGAAAGTGGCACGCTGCTGATGGCCGCCAGCTATGATGGCGATAATAACCGCGTATTTCAAATATCCAAAGCAGAAAGAGACGACAAGGTAAAACAGGATGGCGATATTGCTAAGGCATACAAAGATGAAAACGGTAACAGTTATCCGTGGGAGGACGGCAATGGCAATGGAGGCGACGGAAATAACAATCAGAATTCGACCGCTCCCGGTAACAATGGAAACAGTGGAAATAGTGGAAATAGTGGAAACAGTGGAAACAATGGGAATAACGGGAACGGAAATAGCGGTAATAACGACAACAGCGCGACATCCGCCCCAATCGTTACTACGGCGCAGAGCGGCGCCGTCGTTATAATTACCGTCAAGGTTGGCGATAACGTTTTCGAGAGAATTGTAACTTTCGAAGAAAACACAACGCAGACATATGACGTGGATGGCTATACCGTGCAAATCGTTTACAACGGCAACGGCGTGAAAACCGCGACTGTTAGCGGCAACACTACCGGTAACGCGCCTCCGCCAATGACTGTTTCAGAAGGCGGCGCGGTTACCAATCCTGCCGGGAATGTACCTCCCGGCCTCAACAAACAAAAACTGGCTGGGGCGGAGCGGGCCATCAGCGGCGTTGTTGGCGACGGACTTGCCAATCAGCAATTTGTCAAGGACTTGGCTGATTCCAGTGTCGTAGTCAATACCAACGACGGGACGATTGAGTTTCTGCCGGTCAATCAGACAAACACCTATAAAAAGTATGAACTGATTGCATACATCAATGATATCACGATGGAGTTCGAAAAGCCGCTTGTGGAATACGGCGGCAGGGGCCTCGCGACGGGTACATATGAATACGGGCGTCAGCGGCTGTCGGTTGAGCATGTCAACGGCTATATGGAGAACTATTTGTACAATGGCATGGACAGCGTAGTACAGACCTCGATGGAAAACGGATCTCTTTTCCTGCGCTACGCCTATGGCGCGTTTGGGGAAGATCGCGAAATTCGCGGGCCTATGAAAGTTGATATCGACGACCTCAATCGCTATACCTACAACGCCGAAGATTACGACTATAACACGGGATTACAGTATTTGCGGGCGCGGTATTATCAGCCGGAAAACGGCGGATTTATCTCGCAGGATACGTACCTGGGCATTACCGCAAGCGCCATTTCGCAGCATCGGTATGTATATGCGCATAACAATCCTGTGATGTACATCGACCCAAGCGGACATAAAACTTCTTCTGAATTAGCTGAAGCTATAAGGAGTATAGCATATGAATGGAAGTGCGGACAATACGTCGAGTTATTTAGCGTATATACGCCTGATTTCGATAATCCGGTATTGGTAATTGAAACAGATAATAACATCTATATTATCACATTTTTGTTTATTGATGGAGCCGCTGCAAACAGCAGAATTGGCGGTATAACTTACAGACATGCAACAGTTGACGGCATAATTGAGAACTGGAGAGGAATATATAACGGCAAAATTGTAAATGTTATAGCCGCGGATATGAATAATGGGAAAAAATATGCAAGCGGACAGGTTACTATCCCAATTACTGTAGAAAAAGTAACGAGCGCAACCAGTATATCGAGCGCGTATATTGGCGGTGGCCCAATTAACATATATACAGGCGACGGGAGGAACGGCGTAACGCATACATATACGTTAGATGCGTATAAGGAAACCGCTGGTCATGAGTTTGGACACGCTGGTTTAAACGTTTATGATATTTATCATTATACTGACAAAAATGGGAATGTACAACGTACTGATCAGGGAATAGCAACACCTTTTCCAAGTATAATGAACTATCAATTTGGACTTGGCGGAGCGCAACAAGTCGATTACGCTATTGTATTTGGCAATCAAACATGGAAGAATAACAGCGGCTTTAAATATAGTTCGGACCCTAATACTTTAGACAGGGAAATTGGCGCAGGGGCATGGTAGAATCTACACCCAAATGATTTTTATATTATTGTAACATTTTTACAAAAATGTTAGTATTAATCCCACGTTTGACACTTGATTGCGAGACGATGACCGACAACCCATTGTGCCTGGAGGGTTGTCGGTCTTGCTGGTATAGTATAAAAACGCCACAATATCCGTTACTTTTTTGTTAGCCTAAAAATATTTTTCATATAACTATGGGTTAGGATTTGATAGTCGGTTCTGAAGCCGAAAGCGTCATGGAGCGCATCCGTGAAGTCGGTGCGCGTATACGCGGGGATATACCCCTCGCGCGGCGCCTCAAGGAAACTCATATCATGGAGTTCCTTTACGATTTGTGGGCATGTATATTTCTCGCCGAGCCTTTTTTCAAGAATACGATAGACCAGTAGGCTTATGAAGCAAGTCATAAAGTGCGCTTTTATGCGCTCGTCCCGTTTTATGAATACGGGCCTTGCTTTGAACTCGTGTTTCATTATCCTAAAGCACTCCTCGATTTCCCAGCGCCTGTGGTTGACGGCAACTTTGGTGCTCCGCTTGTAAAGCTCTGCCTGTATAAAATCTGTTTCCACCCCGATGACTTCGAGAGCCCTATATATATGCTGGACTTCGAAGTTTGGCTGCTCGAAGAATTTCTTGGACAGTTCATAAGTGGCGATTTTTGAGGCCGGTAAGATTATCCTGACGTATATCAGCCTTGACAGGATGGAATCAATGTCAAATTCGAACTTGTGCCTATCGGTGATTTTCTTGCAGATTTTGTCAATGCCCAGATCGTGGTATATCCGCTGAAGGAACAGATAGCCTCCTGAGTACAGCCGCTGCTCGCCTCTGTTTATCAACAGATACGGCGAATACTTGACAATAATCTCGCGGCGCCCTTCCTTGTCAAGCCTTGTCAACTTTTTTACGTACTCTTCCGCCCACTTGATAGGGTATCGACCATCCAGCTTTTTTCCCAGCTCGGCGCTGGCGCCGAGCTTTTCGATCACCTTTGATCTTTTCTTGCCATCCTCTCGCACTGATTTTGTCACGTACAAGGAAGTGGAGTTCTTCGGGCTAGATTTTGTCAGCGTCATGCAATCCCTCCGTTCTTGTATATTGTGGCAAATTTGTCAAGTATTCTTGACAAAAAATTGGGCCAAGCCTTTGATATTTCGAGCTCGCCCGCTCTGCGCCTATAATGAATGTGTCAAACTACCAAAAATGGATCAAGGCTTAGCCGCATTGGAAAAGGCGATTACAATCATACCGGCTGGCGTAGCATATAAATATGAACTTCCCCATAATATATGCAGTCAGGTCATCAGGATAAAAGGAATGTTGTACGGCATTTACCAAAAAATATCATGAAGCTGAATCCAACCTCTTTAAATTCAGGTATTCGGGAATTCGCTATTCGAATTCGAAAAACTGGGAGTCGAGATATATGGATATATGATATAACGATGAAAACTGAAAAAATATATGAAATAACTAATATTTCTAGTTGACATATATGAAAGTATTGTATATTATATACATGAATAAATTATACGGAAGGGGGTATATACCGATGGAATTACTAGGTGGTTTTGGTTTGGGATTTTTTATCCCAGCAACGGTATTAGCGGCGGTTTCTATAGTAGGCTTGCCATTGTTAATGATTACTATTCCCGGAATTGTCATTTCAGCCATTATGCTGCTCTCGGGACACTAACATTATCATAGCTACGGGCCCAAAATTCCGAAAAAATGACCGGCGCAACGTGCGGATAGACGCGTTGCGACGGTTATTTTTTTCCACTGGTTTTATCCTTTTTTGTATATTCTTATTCGGTTTTAGTATTGTTGAAAGCGGCTACCTTCCTGTTAACTTTTGTTTATCACATAATCCTTTCATTTTGCAGCCCTATCTTGTCGTATTGCAGCCCTGTCTTCTTCGTTCCTCACCGTATCTCTCCAATATTATGTGATGTTTTTCATTATCGCCTTATCTATCCAGCTTGTCGCCCTATACTTTTCACTTGACGCCATATCTTTCCATGTTGCACCGTCGCATGGGACTAACATAGGCGCCTTTTCAACTCTCTCAGAGAACAAGGACGTTGGAATTGCTGTGTTGTTTCGGATTGTATCGTAGTGAATGGTTCGTTGCACACCACAACATGGACCCCTTTATGATTGTTTGCTGTGAGAGCATTATATTTTTATCCAATTAAGCCAAAATTTGGAATCCAAATAGCAATTATAATAGCCACACTTCGTTTCGCCAATTTTTGTCTTTTTTCACATTATTTTCATTTTTTTATTGCAAAATTGTTTTATGTTGTTTATAATAGTGATATATTAAGATTTAAAGTGAAAACTTTTAGTGAGTTTTATGAGTGCAAAATTACATAAATAAATTTTATACGTTGAAATATTGTTAGAATATTACACTTATAAATTGATAAATAATTAAATTAACACAATAAACATTAATACATTTTTATACTGTTGGCATTCGCTCAGAGAAGGGGCTGAACCAATGCAAAAGACAAGATTATTCCTTAATATATTATTCTCAATTCTTGTTGTACTGATTTTCGCAGTCAGTATTAGGGATTTTTTCGCAAGTTTGGTCGACAGATTCTTTCCTTTATATAATGCTCGTATTGCTGACGCTAAAGATTCCCCCGTCACAGGTAATATAAGTGAAGATTATGGTGATGGTTAGGGCGATGATACTGACATGCCTGAAAGATTGAAGTCTCCGGAGAAATCTAGCCGGAAAGTAGGCACAGATAAAGAGGTCGGACAAGTTGGGACGATTGAAAGAGTTTATTGAGCGAGAGAATTCGGAGAGATAGGGAAAATTGGCGAGATTAAAGACGTAGATGTAGATGAAATAGAGAAATTGTGGAGAACGGGGCGAGAATAGGGAAAAAAGGCGTAGAAGACGCCATTCAAGTATTCGGTGATAACAATATGCCTATTCAACATATTTTTAGCCCCATAGTGGAAAAAAGTTACACCGTTGGAAACATTGTAATTGTAACTGTAGCTGTAGCATTAATTGTAGCTGTAGCAAAGAAAACATGCGCTACAACAGAGGTATCTCAAGAAGGATCGACATGACAGGATTCAACTGACCCAAGGTTCCGATCATCCTGATTGAGATGGGCATCATGACCAATCAGGAAGAAGACAGGCCTCTAAACACGACGGCATATCAGGATAAGCTGGCGGTCGGGATTCTTCAGGGATTGATTAACTTTTTTAACTAGCTCATAAAGGATTGGTGGAATTCTTCGTGGGCTGATTAATCATTTTAACTAGTTCATAAGGTATTTGTGATGGAGAACTCTGACTCCAAAAAAGAGAGGCAATTCATATTTGTTTGGGGGAAAGCGTAAAATGAAAACGAAGGGGATAATTAATAGGAAGCTATTGGTTTTTTTTGTGACAGTTGTAGTGCTATTCTCAATGATAGTACCTACAATGTCATCGGCGGTCAATGATCACGAACCCGGATGCGAAGGCGAATATGTGGGCGTGATAACCGTTCAGCCAACCTGTGAAGCGGGAGGCTTGATGACTTATACTTGTCCGGACTGTGGGGCTAGCTATCAGGAAGTAATCCCTAAACTGGACGATCATATTTCCGTTGTGAGTATGGCAGGAGCGTATTCTCAGCCTACATACACAGGCATTGGAAACGCCAGGGTATGCACGACCGTTGTGGTGCTTGGATTCACGTTATCAGACGATAGCACTGTTGAAAAGTATGAATCGTTCACCGACATCAACAGTACAGCCGTACGGGTTTCCACCTACGAACTTGGCTGCTATAAGGTAACGGTTGAGATTACTATAACAATAAGCGGTTCGGGCATCCTCATGAACATGACTGGCGCGAATGTAAGTGTACTTGAGGTTGTTTTAAATGATGACATACATACCAGCCACGATCATGATTATCAAGCTGTGGTCACCGAACCGACTTGTGATGAAGACGGCTATACAACATATACTTGCTCCATTTGCGGAGACACCTACGTCGATGACTATGTTCCGGCCCTCGGACATGACTGNNGTGAGTGGGAGGAAACAACCCCTGCAACATGCGAGGAAGACGGCGAGGAGACAAGGGTGTGCGCCAACGACGTGTCACACGTAGAGACGAAGATCGTCGAGGCTATCGGTCATGACTGGGGCGAGTGGGTAGTAACAAAACCAGCCACTTACGATACAGATGGCGAGGAAACGAGGGTGTGCGCCAACGACCCAACACATGTAGAGACAAGGGTCATAGATGCCCTCGGGTCTGATTGGGGCGATTGGATAGTGACAACCCCCGCCACTTGCGAAGAAGAAGGCGAGGAAACCCGCGT
>JGI24702J35022_10001599_pt1 | contig 14013 bp, 15 predicted proteins | sample TergutTh196P4_FD_35022 | JGI IMG/M metagenome (IMG submission 35022)
CTGGTTTCGCCGGTATAATTTTCTCCCAGTTCGCCCGGATCGGGTAATACCGCTTTCAGGAATTGAATGGGAACGATTTCGACACCTTTGTAAAGAACCGGATCGATACGCGCCATGCCAATGTTTTGTATCACACGCAAATGCGTCAAATATTCCTGTCCGAAAGTCATCCAGAAACGCGCCCTTTTGAGCGTCGGGAAATTTTTCACCAGCGATTCGAGTTCTTCATGATAGATCACATACGATTCCTTGGAACCTATATTCGGATAAGTCAGCGGTTTATGTATTTCATGAGGCTCGGTGGTTATCCATTTGCCGTTTTCCCAATACCGGCCTTTTTGAGTAACTTCGCGGATGTTGATTTCCGGATTGAAATTGGTGGCGAAAGCCTTTCCATGGTCACCGGCATTACAATCGACAATGTCCAAATAATCCATTCTGCTGAAATGATGTTTGGCGGCATAAGCTACGAAAACGCTACATGCCCCGGGGTCAAATCCACAGCCGAGAATAGCGGTCAATCCGGCTTTTTCAAAACGGTCGCGATAAGCCCATTGCCATTTGTATTCAAATTTAGCTTCGTCTTTTGGCTCGTAATTGGCTGTATCTAAGTAGTTAACGCCTGCTTCTAAACAAGCGTCCATGATGGTCAGATCCTGATAAGGCAGGGCTACATTGACAACCAATTCCGGTTGGAATGTTTTGAATAGGGCTACCAATTCGGGTACATTATCCGCATCAACTTGTGCGGTTTGTATTTTTTTGTTACCGTATTGGGTTCCAATGGCGTCGGCAATAGCGTCACATTTGGATTTGGTGCGGCTCGCCAACATAATTTCCGTGAAGACGGCATGATTCTGAGCCACTTTGTGGGCGACTACCGTTCCTACGCCTCCGGCGCCGATAATGATTATTTTTGACATGTTTGTTTTTATTTATTTCTTTTGCAAATGTACTACTTTTTTTGGAATAAAACGGCGAAATATTATTTTGAGGTGCTGAAAAAATAAATACTCGGTGTAGCGTCCCTCGCTGTACAGAGCGGAGGTATTGCTTTTGTTGTATTGTATGTTTCAAATTAATGTTTTAACTTTACAGCGAGAAATAATAGAAAAAATGTCCTCAAAAAGTGAATATTTAAATATTTTGCAACATTATAAGAATGAATGTGCAGAAAAATATGGTATAGAACGGATAGGAATATTCGGTTCTGTAGTTCATGGGACTAACCGTACCGACAGTGATGTGGATGTTTGTGTAGAAATTAAAAAGCCGGATATGTTCATTCTGATTGGTATAAAAGACGATTTGCAGCAAATGTTTAATCGCAAGGTGGATATTGTTCGCTTGCGGGAGAATATGAATCCATTTTTATTTGAAACGATAAGAAAAACAGCTATATATGCCGGAGAATAGATTGATAATAGAGATATTGAAACAAATAGACTTTGCCGTAAACCGGGTAATTTTATCCTGCGAAAATATTAATATTGCAAATGATTTTGCAATATCAAGTGATGGAATGTTGCGTTTGGAAAGCGCTTGTATGCTGTTAAGTACTATTGGTGAAAGCGTTAAGAGTTTGGATAAACGTACGGAAGGAAAATTACTGAATCATTATCCTTCGATAGAATGGAAAAAAATAATGGGAATGAGGGATATAATCGTCCATCATTATTTTGATATTGATATAGAAATTGTTTTTGATGTAGTAAAAAACAAACTCCCTTCTTTGAAATTGGCTATTGATGAGATGATAAACGATTTAACCAGGCTCGGTGTAGCGAGAGACGCTCTGCCAAGTGGAGCAAAAATGTATAAAATGGATTAAGGGTACAGATAGCTTTTGAATAAAGAATAAGTTCTTTGAGCGAATTTTGAAGTTTCGAGAAACTTTTTGTTAAAATTGCGTGATTTGGAGGAAAGTTTTTATAACTTTGTAATTCAAAACAGCAAAATATAAAATGAAAAGAACAAAAGATTATATCGAATTGTTGCGGAAACACAAGAAAGAATACGCTGAAAATTATGGTATTACTCGAATAGGAATTTTTGGTTCGATAGCCCGGGGCGAACAAACCAAAGAGAGTGATATTGACATATATTTTGAGGCAGATAAAATAAGTTTGTTTCGTATGGGAGGATTTATGTATGATTTGCAGGAATTATTGGGTGTATCTGTCGATTTGGTGCATAACACAAAAAACCTTAAACCGTATTTCAGACAAAGGATAGAAAAAGATATTATTTATGTATGATAAAGTTTTCGACACACTTCAAAATGATATTAAACCTCTTTTACATACGGCCGTAAAAATTAAAAAAGATTTAGAACAGTGAATTTTTCAGATTACCAGTTTCAATTTTTGCATAATTTCATAGTGTCTGTCCACAAAACATTTAAAAATATTTAGTTGTGCAACAAGCATTTAAAAATTACACTAATATACTTTGCGCTATATTTAATTAAGGTTTTTTATTGATGGTGGTACGGTTTATAGACTAACTTATTCGCATAATCTCTGTAATGCTTTTCCGCATCTTTCATAAACCTAATAAGATCCGAATTCGTTGTCTGGAAAGCTACTTCTTCATAACCAGTAGTATTCAGAAAAGTAAATATGGCTCTTTTCTCGTCAAACAGCCAATAAAACATCCTATATTCTTTCCCGATATGTATTATTTTTATACCTTTTTTATTATTTTGTTCATTTTCTCTCTCTAAAATAGTCTCTGTTTTGTCAATCATTTCTATTAGGCAATCAAAGAATATTTCACTTTCAACTGAATCAAGTTTTTTCTCTAGCAAAAACTTATCTCTACATGTATTTAATTCATATAAATCTTCTAAATTTTTATTAGTCTGTCTATTACTATAATTATAGTTCACGAAATAATTATATTTGTCTTTAATGTTTTTTTTAAGCATAGTATTTTTTTTCTCATTTGAAAGCGAATCATATTCAGAAATTGATGGTAATCCAAGAAAAAACATTGGGAGCAGTTCTTTTCTATAGAAATCTAAGTCGTAAACATATAAAGTAATCGGTATATGTTTCGATTTTTCTCGTAGTAAAGTTACTGTTTCATGAAATCTTTCAGGATCAGAAAAAATACCATAGGCGGCAACATCTTCAAAAATAACGATAGATTTTTTTGCATCTTTAATATACTTATTGATATCATCAATTGTCTCAGGAAATGCTCCTATGTATTGAGTAGGCATTGATTTTATTATCTCTTTTGCCTGACACTGTGAGTAAATGGCGAGTACAAGCATTGTCACAGTTATACCGAACGATAAGAATTTGAACACATTCCACTTTTTCCAGTTCCAAATAGTTTGTTTTATACTGTCAATAGCCGGATTTTCTACTATCGGTAATGTTTCATTTGTTTTCATAATATTTATATTTTTGTTAAAAATAAATGTATTCTTTCAACCAATCTTTTTCTTCATCCGAAAGAAAAGGCGACAACCGCTCATAAACCATTTGATGATAATCAGTTAACCAATCTTTTTCGGATTGACTCATCAATGAAAAATCAATTAATTTCAAATCAATGGGACAAAGCGTCAAAGTCTCAAAAGCGTAATATTCACCAAATTCGGTGGTTTGATAAGGCACTGTCAAAACCAAGTTTTCGATGCGGATGCCATACTTACCGCTTCGATAAATCCCTGGTTCATTGGAAGTTATCATTCCTAATTCCAGCGTGGCGGGATTGTAATTCATCCGGATGTTTTGCGGACCTTCGTGTACATTGAGGAAATGTCCAACACCGTGACCGGTTCCGTGCAGGTAATTTATTCCATTTTGCCAGAGGAATTGTCGCGCGAGGACATCTAATTGCATGCCAATCGTTTCCTTGGGAAAGCGAGCGGTTGCTATGGCGATATGTCCTTTCAAAACCAAGGTGTAATCCCTTTTCATTTCGCCGGAAACGGCTCCGAGCGCCAAAGTACGGGTGAGGTCGGTCGTTCCGTCGAAATATTGTGCGCCGGAATCTACCAATAAGATGCCTTCGGGAAAAATCTTCGCATTGCTTTCCGGAGTGGCTTCATAGTGAACAATTGCTCCGTGTGGACCATATCCGACAATAGTAGGGAAACTTTCTCCGGCAAAAAAATCTTGTTCACTGCGGTAGTGACGAAGTTTTTCGGCAATCGTCATTTCGCTGACTTTTTCCCCCGAAGCCAAAGCCTTTTCCAAGTCCGTCAGAAATTTTACCATAGCGACGCCGTCTTTTTGCATGGCATTGCGAATTCCTGCGATTTCCATTTCGTTTTTAGTGCTTTTCAAAACATCGACCGGATGAGTAGGCATTTCGATTTTGACGCAATTTTCAGGAATAGCGGCATACACACAGTAATTGATTTTGGATGGTGTAATTAGCAGTTTTGTTCCCGCAGGAATCGTGCGGATGTAATCGATGATTTTTTCGTAACTGGCAAATGTCACGTCTTGTTCGTGCAAATAAGCTGCCGTTTCTTCCGTTAATTTTTCCGGCCGGATGAACAACACGGCCTCTTTTTTGGACACAATGGCGTAGCTAAGGCAAATAGGGTTATAAGTTGAATCATTTCCGCGAATGTTGAATAACCAGGCAACCATATTCAAATCAACAAGAATGGTCATATCCGCATTGCTTTTCTTCAAGGCTTCCGTTACTTCTTTGATTTTTTCACGACAGGATTTTCCCGAAAAGCGTTCCGGCAAAATAAATGCAGGATGGTTGGGCAAGGCAGGGCGGTCTTCCCAAAGTTGCGAATAAGGGGCAAAATCGGTACGGATTTTCAATCCTTTTTTAGAGAAATTTTCTATGTATAACAGCGCTTCCGAAGCGGCAAAAACGAATCCTTCTATACCGATAAAATCTCCGGAAGATAATTCCAAGGCAAGCCAGTCGGATAGATTGGGCGTTTCGGATAAACCCATCTTAAACAATTCAATGCCTGAATCTTTCAGTTGGTTTTCCGCCTGAAGAAAATAGCGTGAATCTGTCCACAGACCGGCTTTTTCAAGTGTAACCACAACTGTTCCCGCCGAACCTGTAAAGCCGGAGATCCATTCACAGGTTTTCCAATGTTCAGGTAAGTATTCACCAATATGCGGATCAGTAGAGGGAATGATACACGCTGCTACTTTTTCATCCTTCATCCGTTCTCTCAGTGCTTGAATTTTCTCTTTGATGTTTTTCATATATGTATTTTTTTACGATAGCTTCTTCCCAGTAAACCCACAGCAGGAAAACGATGGTATAATAAATGTACCGGAATATTCCGTCGTGCAACGAATCAAATCTTTCGGGGTATCCGCGGGTAAATACAACGACTAAGCCGACGCGTATTACGTTGTAAATGGTCAGGATAATACAACCTAACGGAATGTACCACAATTTTTTCAGAAAGGGGCCCCAATAAAACAAAATAATACCGGCAAAAATAAACATTTGCTTGATTCCGGTACATCCCCAGACAATACCGATTCTAATTCCTCCGTCGGGAAAATACAATATAGTCGGCTCTCTTATAAGGTCTTGCGTGCCGGGCAGCAGTTGTACGAACCAAGTAACGGCCGACGTCATCCACAAAGTGGCGGTATGAAACCACGCCGGGGTAATATCTTTTCCGAAAAGATAAATGTAATCCCCTTCCATATCTCCGTCGATTGCTATTTTCCATGAAAAATGAAAGAAAAAGAGGAGAACCAGAAAATATAAGATTCCCTTATAAGGTTTGAGATAAACAATGAATTGTTTGATTTTGTCTGTCATTCGGCAAAGATACAAAATTAATTGAAAATTGAAAATTGATAATTGAAAATTGAATATTATTTGTACCTTTGTTTAATATTCAATGTAAAAAGCAATGACAAATAAAGTAAAAATATACTTAGATACATCGGTAGTCAGCCATTTGCAAGCACCTGATACGCCTGAAAGAATGACAGATACACTGCGTTTATGGGAAGATTTGAAAGCAGGTATCTATGAAGTTGTTATTTCAGATGTTACTATTGACGAAATAAATGATTGTTCCGAACCCAAGCGCAGCTTTATGTTGGACGAATTAAAAAAGATTCCGATAATTGTTATTGAAGCTGAAAAAAAAGTAGAAGAACTGTCGCAGGAATTTATACGATTAGGTATTTTGAAAGAAAAAAGCATTGACGACTGTATGCACATCGCTACGGCATTGCTTGCGAAATGTGATGTTATAGTTTCTTGGAACTTCAAACACATTGTAAATGACAAAACAATTGAGGGTGTAAAAACGATTTCACAAACAAGAGGATTTGACGGTATTAAAATATACTGTCCGTCCATATTAATAGGAGGTAACGATGAAGACTAGACCAACTATCAGCAGCGATTTTACGGTAGAGGACATTCACAAAATACGTGAATGGCACTACGAACAGCGTAAAGAAATGGGAGTTGAGGAATATGCCAAGAGGCTATCCGAGAAAGTTAAATCTATTTTAACGGATTTTCCAAAAGCTAAAATTGTGGCACTGTAAATGTTTCTTAATCGTAAAAATATTGTTAATTAAACATAATCCCAACCCCCTCTGTGCGTAATAAAAATATTCTTCTTATCTTTGCGCTGTCATAAAATTATGCAGCATTAATATATGAGTAAAATTAAATTAGTTTGGTTGGTAATTGCTTTGATGATTATTCCAAATATTGCGTTTGCACAGAATAGCGCAAGTTCTCCCTATACGCGTTACGGTTATGGTAATTTGGCAGACAAGGCTTTTGCTTCTCAGAGAGCCATGGGCGGAATCGGTTTCGGTCTGCGAAATCCTTCTATGATTAATCCGTTGAACCCGGCTTCTTATTCAGGCATTGATTCCTTGACATTCATGTTTGATTTGGGGGCAATGGCACAATTCGCCTTGTTTCGGGATGAAAATAATAAGGAGCGGAAACTTGGTGGAAATCTGGAATACGCTGCTTTGCAATTTCCTGTAACGAAAAAACTGGGATTGGGAGTGGGTCTCGAACCGGTTTCTCATGTCGGATATTATTACGGAACTACTGAAAGACTGGAGCTTACGGATGGATATGCCCGGGTGGAATATACCGGAACCGGAGGCATGAGCAGAGTATATGGCACTTTGTCTTACGACTTTTTCAACCGGCTTTCGTTGGGTGTGAAAGGCGGGTATTTGTTCGGAGATATAATTCATGACAAAATCGGATATGTTTCCGACCAAACCAGTTATAACATTAGCTGGACGGATACGCTTCGCGCTTCGGGATTGACCTACGATTTCGGTTTGCAATATCGTCACCCTGCCGGAAAAAACAAAACTTTAGTAGTTGGTTTGGTTTATACACCTAAAATACAGGTTAACGGAAGAATAAAACAAGGGATTCTTAACTTAAATTCGAGCGGAGCTATTATCAATAGTCAAAATTATACAACAAACGATTCCGTATTTGAACTGCCTCAATCTTACGGTTTGGGATTTACCTATAACAAGTTGTTTCATTACACATTCGGAGCGGATATTTTGTACCAACGCTGGGCTGACGCCAAATTTTACGACCATGCGAATATGTTGAATAACCGCTTAAAAGCCAGCGTCGGAGGTGAATACATTCCCAATTTGATGTCGAACAAGTATTACAACCGGATTCGGTATCGCGCAGGGATCAATTATACCAATTCATATATTAAAATTCAGGATTCGGGATATAAGGAATACGGAGCCGGTATCGGGGTCGGATTGCCGGTGGTAGACCGACGCTCGTTTGTCAATTTTGCCTTTGAATATTCCTTGATTCGGCCGGAAGTGAAGACTTTCGTCAAGGAACAGTATTTTAAATTTACCCTAAGTTATACATTTAACGAATTGTGGTTCTTCAAACAAAGATTGCAGTAGGTTGTATTCTAATTTGTTGCCTGTTCATGATTTCATGCAACAAGAAAAGCGGTAATTTTCAAGTAGTGCCGGTTGATGCTAAGACGCTGCCCATCAGTCACACGAAAGATGTTGTGTCTTTGATTTCTGATTCGGGAATTACACGTTACCGGTTGAAAGCCAAGGTGTGGGAAGTATATACTCACCCTGAAGATTATTGGTATTTCCCCGAAAAAATATATGTGGAACAATTCGATTCTCTGCTTCAGGTAAAAGGAAGTATAGAAGCAGATACGGCCTATTATTTTGCAAAAAAAGAACTTTGGCGACTGATTGGAAATGTCTTCGTTAAAAATTTGGAAGGAACCACTTTCGAAACTTCCGAGTTATTTTGGAATCAAAGTGCGCCGGCCGATTCACGGGAAGCTATTTATACCAATAAATTGGCGAAAGTTACCCGGGCAAACGGCGATTATCAGTACGGCCGCCGTGGATTCAAGTCCGATGTATCACTGAACGACCCTTGGCTATATTCTGTTGGAGGAGAAATGACTGTAAATGAATTGCCGGCTGATAGCATTTGATGTATTCGTCGAGAGGGCTCGGAGAGAGGGAAGGGATCAGGTTCGTTATGGGTAGGTTTTTGTCTGCCGTATTCTTTCTTCGAGTTGTTTCATTCTGTCTATCAATTCGTTAAAAGTTAATGATTTCCTGTAAATCATCGTATTTTGCATAATTTCGTAATCTTGTTGCCAATCGTCAATGACTTGTGTGGGCGGAATTAAAGTAATATTCGGTCTAATATCTTGTGAATAATCAATCCCATTGATACGCGTAAATTTCTCTCGGTGGTAACGTATTGTGTTCCAAAGCTCATTGTCAGAAATTGCTTTTTCTGCAAATTCACTATTCATCATTTTTTCTAAATCGTACAAATGACGGCTTTTTCTGTCGGCAAGTATTCGCCCGCCACAAGTAAAAATTTCGTGTAATAAAAATGCTTTTTCAATAAATGTCTTTTCGGGAACGGCTGTAATAATTTGCGAATTGACAAGCAAGGTTTCTATTGGTAAATTATCGGAAATCATACTTTTTATTTCGCTTTTTTCTGTCGGTTCAATCAAAGAGCGTGCGCCAATTTCCAAAACAATTTCTGCTTTTACATAAGGCAATGTATCGAACAAAGACTGGTAGCGAATAAATATTTTTCTCGGTTCGGGGTATGTTTTATCACCCTCTCCGTCTGGTTGCGGCTCAATGCTACAAAGATTTTGCAATCCGTATTTTTTAACGGCTTTTTGCAATTCCGCACAAAATGTCTCTTTCACAAAAAGTGAAGATTGCTTGCGTAATTTTTTGATTTGCTTTACGGTCAAATCTCCCTCTAAATCAAACAATTTTCTATCAACTGCCAAATCAATATCTTCCGAAAAACGCTCAATAAAATTCCATACTTTGCTCAACGAAGTGCCACCTTTGAAAACCAATTTATCGGCAAATGGCAATGAAAAAATCAGTTGCAGAAAAGTTGTAACCCACAAGTCCTTTTCAATAATTTGAGGGTATAAATCTGTTGTTTTAGCACTTGTTTGCTCAATGACAAGTTTGCGTTGTTCGTCTGTAAGATTGAAAAAATTATTCATAAAGTTTGATTATTAAGTTCTTAATCCAAGAAGGCATTAGTTCTACATCTTGTAAAATTTCCTCTTTGGGTGCTTGTTGCAATATATACTTCAATCTATCCAAATGTTCTTGCGTTAGCCTTTCTTTTGTAATTTCTTTTAGCGCAAAAACAATTAACATAGCCAAATCGCTTTTGAAAGCAAGATTTTTGGGTACTGTATGCTTAAATAAAATGCCTTTCCCTTTTCCGACTTTTATTCTGCGTGGTGAACCGTCTGTCAAATAAACGGCATTGGCAGGCACTTGCGTAGAAAGGCCCAAACGATTGAGGGCATAAATTCCTGTAGGTACAATTCTCGCCTTGTCTTTTTTCGCAATACTTTTCGCAATAGTGTCTATGGTAGGATACAACACGCCCAATCCTAACTCTTTGTCTATTTTCGGGTACAAATAAATTCCCTCTGCAAGACGCAAAATCAACCCACTCTTACACAAACGAGATAAGGCGTGGCGAACAGCAATGTTCGTACCGAAAGCCGAAAAATCATTCGAGAAAATTATTTTTCCACGACTTTTTTTCTTTATCGCATTTTCTATTTGATTGTGAGTTGATTCGGTCATAATTCTATTATTTTATTTTGGCACAGTTTTACGATAAAAGTGTGCCAAAAATTCGAATGCAAAGATACATGAAATTTTTTAATTATAACATGCAAAAACATAAACCAACAAATTTATTTAGTGCATGCAACGGCTCAGTTTGCGGGAGATTCCTCTCTTCGCTTCGCTACGTTCGGGATCTCCCCGGCTCCCCGTAGCGCCCCTCGCCATAGCCGTCAGGCTAAATTGCGTAACAACCTCATTTTTACCTAATTTAAACAACAAAACAACCTCAGTAGCAGCAAGTTACATATATACACCTCTAACCTTATTACATTATTTTTGCTTCGTTATAAAACTGTCTCTGTCTCGTCCTAAAAAAAGTTTACAGATTAATAATGTAATAAGGTTGCGAGGATAGGATGTGCTAATCTGCTGCTACTGAGGTTGTTTTGTTTAGAAAATAAGGTGAAAATAAGGTTCAATTAACCCCACAACTTTTGCTGGTGATCCATGCTTTTCCGGATATTTGTAATCTTCCGAACATGACTGGACTTCGCTCTCACAATGACGAGGTGAGAACGAAAAACAAAATATCAGAAATTTATTTGGATATATAGCAAAAAATATTGTATATTTGCGTTTATAAAGTAATAGTTAAAATGAAACGACAACGAATATACATAGACACTTCAATCGTAGGGGGCTTTTTTGACATAGAGTTTGAAAAAGAAACCAAGTTGCTTTTTCAACGGCTTGAAAATAAAGAGATTATTTTTGTCGTATCTGATTTGCTGTTTGAAGAACTTGAAAATGCACCGTCAAAAGTAAAATATCTGTTGGACAATTACGATGAAAATTACTTGGAGAAAGTTGTTTTAACAGACGAAGCGAGAGACCTTGCCGATAAATACGTTGCTGAAAATGTTGTAGGAAAGACAAGTTTAGATGATTGTAGGCATATCGCACTTGCAACAATCAACAAAGTAGATGTTTTGGCAAGTTGGAACTTTAAACATATTGTAAATCTTATCCGCATAAGAGGTTACAATGGCGTGAATTTGAAAAATGGTTACACAATCATTGAAATTAGAAACCCAAGAGAATTAATTGATTATGGAAAAGAGTTTTGACTGTTTAAAAATGAAAGAAGAAATTCAGGCAAAAGTTTATGAAAAAACAAAAGATATGACTTTTCCCGAATTACGTGCCTACTTGGATAAAAGTTTAGAAAACAATTCTTTGTGGCAAAAGTTAGTACAGCGTGATAATGCACAAAATATGATACAGGGCAAGTAAATCGACGTGCCGTTCCACTAAACATGCTTGCGATTTCGTCCTCAAAACCCCACCTTTTGTACATAAATCTACCCCTTTGGTTGGAAATCCGAAAATTAAATAAATAAAAAAAGTTTGGTTCAAATAAATGTTTTATATTTGCATTGGGAAAACTTGTTTTTCTGCAAAAAATGTTGTTAATTTGCGCCGGATTTTCGGCTATGGTAGTTGAATATTTTTTTAGTGTTATATAACTTTATTTTATTAATTTAAACATGTTTTTATGAAAAGAAAATGGTTTACTTTGCTATTTGCCTTCTTGGCGTTAGCTTCTTTTCAGGTAAATGCCCAGACTAAGTATTTGATTTATACGGCAGACACCACAGCTAATGATGCTGCTGGTATTGGCGGTACAAAGTTCGATATTACGTCTACGGCGGGCTTTGGAGTCAATCCACATTACGCAGAACTTGGTAGTTTGGACTTTCCTGGAAAGTTAACTAAAGATTGGAAATGGGAAGACGGACCACCTGCAAACACTGACACCAGATTTGAATTTGATGACAGTCCAGGTGCGAATTTTACCCGTATTTTTGAAGCCGGTACGACTAACTGTCTTAGGCTTAAATTTAATGATGAATGGTATGACAAGTTTATTATTTTCCAGGGAGATGGAGGAACAGGATTTCAAATTCCTTCAAATTGGATGACGTCACCGTGCGGGCCTACTAATTGGGCCGGTTTTTTGAGTATTAATACAGCAATCAACAATCAGGACGATAATCTTGTAATTGTTTTGGTAAACACGACGACCGGTGACTTGGAGCTTAATACTATTGAATTCTTGATAGATAACATAGTAAGTTATGCTCCTTTTGCTTTCTATGCTTGCCAGCCTCAAGGTCATTGGGCTAGAGAAGCGGATTTTCCAAAAACTTGCAAATATTACGAATTTCCCAATTTATTTGTGACTACCGATTCAACGGTTGCGAAGATTGCGAAGAATCCGGTTAAAGCGACTAACATTTTTGCTGTAACTCAGGTTGACTGGATTGGTGAATCGGTCACACAATCGGGTGCAAACATGTTTGGAAATGCCAGTACCATCACCCCCTATAATACAAAATTTGCTCTTCCTATAGGTGGAGGTCAAAAAGGATTAGAAATGGGTGCTACTTATGCGGCAGGCGATAACGTTATTCCTTTGTTTACTCTTGCTTCTCCTGAAAATGGATGCGGCGTGGTATCCGTAAGCCGTCAGAATGACTTGGATATTCAAAGCCAAACAGGATTGGGTGTATATGCCAATAAACTGGAACTCAGAGATTTTGGTACCTATTGGAGTTATAAACCGGAAACAACCGGTGGTAAAACAGACACTGTTTATAAACAGTATATTGCAAGTTCTACATTAGAGTGGGATTCAACTTTCACTGAGGGTACTGCTGGGATAGGCGATGGTATAACTGAAGTTCTTGTAGCTACGAGTTTACAGAAATTCGCTATTTGGATTGACGAAGACGGAAATTATACCCTTTATCCGGCTGCTTCTTATGCATGGGCATACGGAAATGATAAAAGAATGCAGTTGAACACTGTGTTACCGAACTCCGTTTTAATGTATAATAATCTCGACATTACTGAAGTAACCGGTGGAACTCCTACTGCTGAACAAGGTTGGGGCACAAAGATCGGTGAATGGAACGGTAAAACAACAAGCAGTTCAACAATAAATTGGACAACAGCTACGATTCCAAATGCGCTTCAAAATACGAGTGATTATAGAAAATTTGAAGAATGGAAACCAGCTTGTAATACCGAAGGTATTGGCAATCTCGAAGGTAAGTACTTCTTCTTGAAAGTTGTGGATCCGGATGTAAAAAATATTCCTGTTACGGCATCTCGCACTAGAGCCTATCAGGAAAATGGAAAGACTGAATATGTACTTTCGACACGGCCTTACTTTACAGCTACTGGTTCATACAAGCGATTGTATATGCTTCCGAAAGAAAAAGTTCGCGGTTATGCAGATGCTACCGGAAACTTGTGGTATCCCGACTTGATGGCTTATAAGAAAATAGAAGGCGGAAAATTATTGCCGGATTATTGGGCAAATAACCCGTACGACTCCGTCAATATGGCGGCTCACTGGCAAGTTATCAATAAAGGAACTTTGGCAGATCCTACCTATATGTTTATTAATATGTTAGGTGATACTTTGCAGTATAGACCCTTGTATGAGGTTGAACTTGCAGGCGGATTTGTACCGCAAAATGAACTAATGGCCGAAGCCAACGGATCTACATCTGGATTTGGTTTCTTCAATAGTGATGCGGGCGAATGGTTTGAACCAAATACGATACACAACAATGCCGGTACCGCCCTAAATCTGTGGACAGCTTCTGCTATTCCGGGTGGAAAAGGTTTTGTTTTGACATTGGAAGATGGTCGTACATTTGACTTTAATGGTACTTGGGAACTAAGTGGTTTGCATGCTAAAAAAGACAGCGTTTATTACCAAGGTCTTTTAAGACTGCCGGATGTTACTCCCCCCACTTTACCTCTTACTCCTCTCACCCTGCCTAAGTGTGCAGGCGGATTAATGTTGCAGTTAGATTCTATTTACTATGTTCCG
>JGI24702J35022_10001600_pt1 | contig 14008 bp, 12 predicted proteins | sample TergutTh196P4_FD_35022 | JGI IMG/M metagenome (IMG submission 35022)
GAGCCGTTCAGTATGGTATGTGACAAGCCCTTCGCGTTCGTGTTGTGCGGGCAGGGCGGGCAGGGCGGGCAGATCCTGTTCACGGGGGTTGTGAATCAGGTATAGCACATTTTTTGAACGAGAAATATGAAGCGGGAATCTCTTTTTGCTGATAAAATAACAGACGGAAGGCGAGGTGAAACAATGGATTGGGTGAAACGGATCAACGCGGCGTTGGACTACATCGAGGAAAATCTTGACGGGGAGATTGACGACGGCAGGCTGGCCTCTCTGTTTGCCAGCCCGCAAGGCATGTTCCAAAGGATTTTCGCAAACATCACCGACATAACGCTGTCCGAATACATACGGAAAAGGAGGCTGACGCGGGCGGCATATGACCTGAAAAACACAGACGAAAAAATAATAGACATCGCGATGAAATACGGCTACAACGCGGCAGGCGCGTTCAGCGCCGCGTTCAAGAATTTTCATGGAATAACACCGATCGGCGCGCGTAAATCCGGCGCGCGGCTCCAATCCTTTCAACGCCTTGCCTTTACGCTTATTTTATCGGAAAAAGGAGCCGAACGTATGCAATACTACAACATGGAAAGCGCGGAATATCTCTTGCGGCAAATGGTAAATCAGGAGCACAGGCAACAGCATCTGCAAAGCATCGCGGAACACAACGGCGTCAAATGCGCCTGTGACGGATACAGAGCTGCCGTCATTCTGCCGGAGGGTGTGGCTGACTGGGAGTTATCCGACGCCTACTTTCACACGGATGAAGCAAAAGCCCCCAGGTTTGAGCTCAATGAGATCTTCAACCACAGGGACAACAGCAGTTTGTTTTTCAATTTGTCAAAGGAGCAGGCGGCACTTTTGCTGGTGTCCTTCGATGGGGCAAAAACAGACCATGAGAGAAAATATGTCTCCCTGCCAACCACGGAGAAAGACAGCAAAGCACAGAAAGCCATTGTCTGTATGGATATGAACACAATGGGAATCATCACGGAAGCCGCGGCAATCGAACTGCAGGGACAGACCGGCGCGCCGATCATGGCGTTCAACGCAAGGCTCATCGAGGAAGCCCTCAAATTCATCATGTGTTCGGACGACGGGAACATCGAGGTCTACTACAACGGAGCCTTAAGCGCGTTGGTCATGAAATCCGGGCGGCTTTACGCGGCGGTGCTGCCTGTCATACTGCAGTGAAGTTCCGCTTCCCCGTAAAGCGCTCCAACGCAATCCTGTACACCGCCGTGCCCTCCAGCGCGGCGGTGTCGTATGCATAGCTCTCCCAGCCGCAGCGGGCCAGCAGCAGGTCCAGGCCCTTTGCGGCCTCACCGCCGTATACGCGCGCGGCCTTGCCGCAGCCGATGAAGCTCTCGTATTGCGTCGTGATACCACCCGGCGTCCCGGCGTAACCATGGAAGATGCCGGCCTCCACGCAGACATGGGGATTGCGTGCAAGCAGCTCGTGCTTCAGGCCCTGCTGCGCCCCATGGAAATAGAGCGTGATCTTCCCCTCCCCTGTTTCGAAAGCGAAGGACAGCGGCACCACATAGGGATAGGGCTCGCCGTGCAGCCCCAGACGGATGGTGTCGGCGCGGTTGAGGATGTCCGTTATTTCGGCGAAGGACGTCACCTCGCGGTCGGTTCTGCGCATGATGGATTCCCTCCTTTGGGCATATTTTATCACACCCCGGCCCGGTACGCAAGAAATATTTGACACGTCCGCGCAAATGGTGTATCATATGAAGTAACGATTTGGAGTGAAACGTTTGCGGAGGAAAGAACCATGCCGGCCATCCGTCCCTACCAGCCGAAGGACAGGGAAAACGTGCGCAGGGTCTGCTGCCATCTGAAGCCGGAGGAGGCCTTTGAGGTGAGCCCCTACCGCGCGGGCATGCTGGCCACCTTCTGCGACTATTACATCGAGTGCGAGCCGCAAAATTGCTTTGTCGCCGTGAACGAAAACGACGACGCCATCGGCTGCATCTGGTGCGCGGAAAACTACCGCGGCTATCGCAGGCGCTTCCCGCGGGACTACGCCGGAAAGCTGAAGGCCCTGCCCTTGCCCAAGCGCGCGGACTGCTACGGCGCGGCACTCATGCCCGCGCCCTATGCCTGCAAATTCCCCGCGCACCTGCACATCGACGTCCTGGACGCCTACCAGCGCATGGGCCTGGGCAGCCAGCTGGTGGACGCCCTGGCCGCGCACCTGCGCGCCAAAGGGGTGCCGGGCGTGATGCTGGTGGTGGGCCGCCACAACGTGAAGGGGCGCAGCTTCTATGAAAAATACGGCTTCAAGCGGCTGCGGGGGATACCGTACACCGTGGTGATGGGGCTGGAGTTGTAATTTCAGCAGTGAGGAGATAAACCATGCCGACCATCCGACCCTATCAGCCCAAGGACAAGGAAAACGTGCGCCATATCTGCATCCAGACCGGGCCGGCCGCGGGGCTGACGCAGGGACCCAAGTATGAACTGGAGCTGATTACCTTCTGCGACTACTACATCGAGTGCGAGCCCCACAACTGCTTCGTCGTGGCGGACGACAGCGATGAAGCCGTGGGTTACATTCTGTGCGCGGAGAATTACCCCGGCTATCGCGAACGCTTCCTGCGGGACTACGCCCCGCGGGTGAAGGGCCTCCCCTATCAAGTGAAAACCCAGGGATCGGCCCGGATGCCGAAGCTGTTCGCGAAGGGCTACCCCGCCCACCTGCACATCAACATCCTGGAGCCCTACCAGCGCATGGGCCTGGGGCACCAGCTGATGGATACCCTGACCGCCCACCTGCGCGCAAAGGGCGTCCCCGGCGTGATGCTCGGCGTGGGCGCGGGCAACGTGAAAGGCCGCAGCTTCTATAATAAATACGGCTTCAAGCGGCTGCTGCGCATGCCGGGCGGCGTGATGATGGGGGTGGAGTTATGAGCGATAGAAAACCATTTTGCTGGGTGGGCAATGGCGAGGCCTCCTTCTCCATGAAGCGGGGCAGCTTTAAGATTCGCGAGAAGGTGCGCGAGAAAATCCCGCTGTATCTGACCGAGGGCCAAAAGCTGGTGGATGACAACGGACATGCCCTGTTCGCGCTGCAAGTCACCTGCTCTGCATATCAAATCAGGCTGCACCTGGAACCCCTGACTGCCAAGCCCTTCAACCGGCTGTGGCTGCGCCTGCCCGCGGAGAAGGACGAGCACATCTATGGCTGCGGGGAGCAGTTCACAAGGCTGGACCTGCGCGGCGAAAAGCTGCGCATCTGGGTGCAGGAGCACCAGAGCCTGCCCTCCATCGCGAAAAAAGTCATACGCGAGACCCTGCGCGGGCCGCAGCCGAAGCACATCGATAAACAGCAGCACAGCTACTATATGCAGCCCACGTTTATCTCCAGCCGGAAATACTTCGTCCACGCGCACAGCAATGTATATATGGAGTTCGACTTCCGGGGCGAGGACCACATTCTTTACGCGCATGATATTGTTGATTTTTCGATTGGCTTCGCGCAGGATTTCGAGGAACTCATGGAAAACCTCACAGGGCTGCTGGGCCGCCAGCCCTGCCTGCCGGACTGGGCCTACGACGGCGCGATTCTGGGCATACAAGGCGGCACAGAGATCGTAGAAGAAAAGCTGGAGCGCGTGAAACAGGCCGGCATGCGCGTGGCGGGCGTGTGGTGCCAGGACTGGCAGGGGCGGCGTGTGACTGCCGTGGGCAAGCAACTGATGTGGAACTGGCAGTGGGACAGCGCGCACTACCCTGCCCTGGACAGCAAAATTCACGGGCTGAAAGCGCAGGGCGTGCGCTTCATGGGGTACATTAACCCGTTTCTAGCGATCGAGAAGGAGCTCTACGCCTATGCCTCGCCCCGTGGCTATTGCGTGAAGGGCAGGGACGGCAAGGATTTCCTGACCAAGAGCACGACCTTCTCCTCGGCCATGGTGGACCTCTCCAACCCGGAGGCCTATCAGTGGATGAAACGCGTCATCCAGGAGAACATGATCGACTTCGGCCTGGACGGCTGGATGGCGGACTTCGGGGAATACCTGCCCGCCGACTGCGTACTTTACAGCAAAGAGGACCCCGCCGCGCTGCACAACGCCTGGCCCGCCCTGTGGGCCAGGCTCAACCGCGAGGCCATAGAGGAGCGTGGCAAGCTGGGCGAGGTGTTCTTCTTCACCCGGGCCGGGTATACCGGTACGGCGGCACACTCCACGCTGATGTGGAACGGCGACCAATACACCGACTGGGCCATCGACGGCGGCATGCCCTGCGTGATTCCCGCGGCGCTCTCGCTGGGGTGCAGCGGTTTCGGCCTGGCACACAGCGACGTCGGCGGCTTTTCCACCTTCCTGCATGTGAAACGCTCCCCCGAGCTGATGCTGCGCTGGGCGGAGATGAACACGTTTACGCCCGTGATGCGCTCCCACGAGGGCATACGCCCGGAGAACAACGCGCAGTTCGACGCGCCGGAGGTCATCGAGGGCTACGCGAAGATGAGCCGTATTCACGCCGCGCTGAAGCCCTATTTGCAGGCTCTGGACAGGGAAAATCACGAGCGCGGCGTGCCCGTCATGCGGCCATTTTTCTTTTACTATAATGGAGACGAGGACTGCACACAGGCCTACGAATACCTGCTGGGGCGGGATGTCTTGGCCGCGCCGGTGCTGGAGCAGGGCGCCGTTACCCGCGAGGTGTACCTGCCAGAGGATACCTGGGTACACCTGTGGACGGGCAATGTCTATCCCGGCGGGCGGCATATCATAGACGCGCCGCTGGGGCAGCCGCCGGTATTTTGCAGGAGAGACAGCGCGTATCTGGCGGAATTTTTAGCGCTGCGGGAAGCCTGAGCATGGTTACGATCGAAGAATTTGACGCCATGCTGGACGAAATCGCGCAGGACATCCCCGGAGCGTTTTTCGGCGGGCTCAGCGGCGGCATCATTCTGCTCGAGGCATGCAAGCTCCACCCCGAGGGCGCGGGCGACCTGTACATCATGGGGGAGTACAGCAGCCGGCGCGACATGGGGCGCTGCATCCGCGTCTACTACGGGTCATTTATGCGCACATTCGGGCACCTATCGCGGCACGCGCTGCGCGAACGGCTGCGCGCAACGCTGCTGCATGAGCTCACTCACCATTTGGAATCCTTAGCGGGGGAGCGCGGCCTTGAGGCACAGGACCGGCTACAGCTGGAGGAGTATAAGCGAACGCATCAATCATAGGAGGACTATTTATGGAAGAAACGATGAAATCGGTACAGCCAGAGACCAGCGGCATCACCTGGAAGGACAAGGTCGGCTACGGCATGGGGGACATGGGCGGCACGCTGTTCCTCGGAATGATCGGCTCCTTCCTGCAGATGTTCTACTCGAAGGTGCTGCAGATCCCCATGAAGAGCATCGGCACGCTCCTGCTGATGCTGCGCGTCTGGGACGGCATCAACGATCCGATCTGGGGCACGATCGTTGACCGCAGGCCCGCGGGCAAGCACGGCAAATTCAGGCCCTACCTGCGCATTTTCGCCGTACCCCTGGCTGTGTGCGGCGTATTGATGTTTACGAAGATCCCGGGCCTGAGCCCCATCCAGTACCTGATTTACGCCTACATCACCCACATCCTGTACGAGGGCTTTTACACCACGGTCAACATGCCACTGGGCGCCATGGCCTCCGTGATCACCGACGACGGCGCGGAGCGCTCGCAGCTTTCGATCTACCGCTCCATCGGCTCGGGAATCGGCGGCGCGGTGGCCTCCACCATACTTCCCTTTTTGGTGTATTCCGTCACGGCTGCGGGGGAGAAATACCTCGACGCCAGCAAGCTGTTCGTCGCCATGCTTGTTTTCGCCGTCCTGAGCGTCGTGATCCATTTGCTCGCCTTCAAGCTGACCACCGAGCGGGTCCCCCCCCCGCCCGCGGAGGAAAAGCACAATCTTTTCGCGACCATAGGCACGCTGTTCCGCAACCGGCCGTACCTGGCGCTGTGCTTCGCCTCCATGCTGCTCATCGGCAGCAGCCTCTACACGCAGGCGGTGTACAACTTCCTCTACATCGATTATTTCGCGCGGCCGGAGCTCTACAGCCTGGTCACCATTGCCACCTACGCGCCCACCGTGCTGCTGCTGCCCGTTTTGCACAAGCTGGTCCTGCGCTTCGGGAAGAAGCGCCTGTGCGCCTGGGGCCTGCTGCTCAGCACCGCCGCGAACACCCTGGCGCTGCTGCTGCGCACGACGAACCCCTTCGTGTTCATGGGCTTCTGCTTCTTCAGCGGCCTGGGCGGCACCTTCCTGAATATGGAGCTGTGGGCCTTGATCACCGATGTGCTCGACTACCAGGAGCTGCTCTCCCGCAAGCGCGAAGAGGGTACCTGCTACTCTCTATTCTTCTTCACGCGCAAGCTGGGGCAAACCCTGGCTGGCAGCGGCTCCTCCTTCCTGTTCGGGGCCATCGGCTACGACGAGAAGAAGCTTGTGCAGAGCCCCGGCGTGGCCAACCGCATGTACACCACCGCCACGCTGATTCCTGCCGTCGCCTACGCGCTGATGGCCCTCGCCATGGCATTCTGGTACCCTCTGACCCCTGCGAAGGAGGAGGCCAACCGGGACGAGCTGCGCCGCCGCAGGGAGGCGCTGAAGATGGAAGCGGAGGCATCCGCGTGAACGGCCGGAATCCCGGACAGCTTTGGTTATTCAGTTTTCAAGGTGCGCGGAAGCCTACGCCAGCCTGCCGGAGGTTCCATAACGAAGAATTACCCCTCCACTATACCCGGAAAAATCTCCATTTTGGCGCACTTTTCTGCGCCAAAATGGCGTTTCCCGCAAATTTTTCATGTTACCACTAAGGAGATATCGCATGAAGCATCCAATCACTCTGGGCGTTGTCTGCATGGGCAGGGACTCCTTCGACGTGGGCGCGGCCGCGGAGATCTATGCACGGAAAAAGCAAGAACTGCAGGGCATCGAGAATGTCCGCTGGGTCATGATTGAGGCGCTCGTCAAAGAAACGGATGAAGCCGAAGCCGCTGCGCGAACATTCGAAAAAGAGGGTGTGGACGGCGTGGTGCTGCTCAGCGGCACGTTCCACCTGGGGCACCTGGCGCTGGTGTTCGAGCGGCGCATTGATAAACCCAAGCTGCTGTGGGGCTTCAATGAGCTGCCCTACGACGGAGGAAAAATCAGGCTAAACACCGTGTGCGCAATCAACCTGAACGCCTCTAATCTCTACAAGGCCGGCAGCGACAGCTATGTCTGCCATGTAGGCGACGCCATCGACGGGGCCTGGATCGACGCCGTGCGCATCCGCGCCGCGCTGGGCAGCGCCCGGCTGGGCATCCTCGGGTCACGGGCGCACGGGTTCTTCAACCTGGGGATCGACGAGCTGGGCTTTTTCAAGGAGACCGGCACGATCATCGATTATTATGATTTGAGAGACGGATACGAGCAGCCTGTCTCCCCCGAAGAACTGGCCGTGGGCGTCGCCCGTACGAAAGAAATATTCCCCTGCGGGGACGTCACAGACACGCAAATTGAAAAAACAGCGCAGCTGGTGTGCAGCTTAAGAAAGTTCATTGAGAAGAACAGGCTGGACGCCGTGGCGGTGCGCTGCTGGCCGGAATTCGCCGCGCGGTACGGCACCGCGCCTTGCGCCGCCATGTCAATTCTGCAGGCCGAAGGGCACATTCTAGCCTGCGAGGGGGATATCCAGGGGGCGGCGTCCATGCTGGCGTTCAAGGCCATCGGGGTGAAGAGCCCCTACCTGGCGGACCTTTCGCAGATCGACTTCGAAAATAATTTCGCGCTCATGTGGCATTGCGGCGTCGCGCCCGCGGACCTCTGGGACGGCGTAAGCGAGCGCAGCCTGGACACCTATTTCGCGGGCGGCAAGGGGGTCACCGCCGGGTTCGTGATGAAGAGCGGGCCGGTGCACATCCTGCGCATCGACAGCGCGCGGGGCAAAACCCGCATGCTGGCGGAAAAAGGCCGGGCAGAACCCATGGAAAAGCTGCTCAAGGGCACATACGCTAAAGTTGTCTTCGAAAAAAGCGCCCGCGCGCTGATCGAACTGGTGACGGGCAGCGGCGTGGCGCACCACGTGGCGATGGCCTATGGGGACTACACGGAAGTGCTGCAAAGGCTCTCAAGAATTATGGGGTGGGAGATCGTGGCGTAAGGCCTCATTATCAAAGCAAAGGGGAACGGATATGACGGGCTATCAGACGAATGAAAAGATCAAAACCTCTACCAAGTGGTTTTTTGCCCTCGGCGACATCTTTCAGGGCGGTTTTTTCAATGTCGTCAACTTCTTCTACAGCATCTTCCTGACGGACGTAGTGGGCATCAGCCCGCTGTGGGCGGCCAACGTCTTCCTGCTGGGCAAGATCTGGGACGCGGTGAACGACCCGGCCATGGGGATCATCACCGACAACACGCGCTCAAAGCTCGGGCGCCGCCGCCCCTACTTTTTGATCGGCGCGCCGCTGGTGGCCATCTTTTTCGTGATGATGTGGTACCCGCTGTCCTCGGGCACCGATGCGGCGAAAATACTCTTCTATATCTTTGCCTACCTGCTGATGGACACCGCCAACACCATCGTGTCGGTGCCCTTCCTGGCCATGAGCGCCGAGCTCTCCACGGACTACAACGAGCGCACCTCCATCACCAACATACGCATGGTGGTCTCGCTCATCTCGTCCATCGCCTGCGCCGTGGCCCCCATGATGATCGTCGGGATGTATCAGGACGTGCGCGCCGGCTACATCGCGATGAGCGTGGTGTTCGGGCTGCTGTTCGCGCTGCCGCTGCTGCTGGTGTTCTTCAAGGTCCCCGAGCGCAAGCAGTTCTCCGAGGGGAAAAAGGGCACCTGGAAGGAGATGTTCGGCACGCTGCGCCTGCGTGTCTTCCGGCGCTTTATCGCCATGTACCTGTGCATCGTGGTGGCCATGGACGTCATCTCCATGATCTTCGCGTACTACATGACCTACAACCTTGGGCGCGCGGGGGAGCTGAGCTTCGTCCTGGGCGCGTTGCTGGTGGCCGAGGTCGCCATGGTACCCCTAGCGTCGAAATACGCCGCAAAGGCCGGAAAAAACCGCGCGATCGTGTTGGGCAACCTCGGGTGGACCGCCTGCGGCATTGTCAGTATGTTGATTTCGGGCAGCAGCCCCGGGTTCGCCATCTACGCGCTGGCGGTGGTTCTGGGCGGCTTCATATCTTTTTCGCTGGTGGGCTTCACCGCCCTGTTCGGCGACGTGACCGAGGTGGGCGAATACCACTTCGGCACCCGCGCGGAGGGCAGCTTCTCGGGCATACAGCAGTTCATCCGCAAGGTCGCCTCGGCCATCGCCAACTGGGCCGCGCTGACGCTCCTGGGGCTGGCGGGCTTTGCCAGGCCCCTCGAATCCGCCGTGGACGGCGTGGCCACCCTCGTCAACCAGACGCAGACCCCCGCGGTGCTGCTGACCATCAAATGCATCCTGGGTGTATCGTCGGTCGTCCTGCTGGTGCCCTCCACGGTGATCGCCCTGCGCTGGACGCTGACAAAAGAAAGGCACGCCGCGCTGATCGGGTTTCTCGACCGCAGGCGTGCCGGGATGGAGATTGGCGAGGAGGAGCGCAGGGAGATCGAGGGGATTTGCGAGGGGTTAATCTAGAGCCCCGCCAGCCCCTGCTCCAGATCCGCAATCAGTTCATCGACATTCTCCAGCCCCGTGGAAAACCGCACCAGGCCGTCCGTGATGCCGCAGGCCTCGCGGGCCTCCTTGGGCACATACCAGTGCGTTGTGGAGGCCGGGTGGCATACCAAAGTGTTGGCCTCCCCCAGACTGACCGCCAGCGCGCACAGCTTCAGGCCGTTTATCAGGGCGATGCCGGCCTCCATGCCGCCTTTGACCTCGAATGTCAGCAGGCCGCCGAACGCCTTCATCTGGCGTTTGGCGGTTTCGTATTGCGGGTGCGAAGGCAGGCCCGGGTAATACACGCGCGCGACTTTGGGATGCCCGTCCAGGTATTGCGCGATGGCCATGGCCGTGGCGCAATGGCGCTCCATGCGCAGCTCCAGGGTCTTCAATCCCCGCAGCATGAGGAACGAGTTGAACGGCGACGCCGTGCCGCCCAGGTTTTTCAGGCCGTCCCCGTGGATGGCGTCCATCAGCTCCCTGGGGCCCACCAGAATGCCGCCCACGGCGTCGCCGTGCCCGCAGATATACTTGGTGGACGAATGCATGACGATATCCGCGCCGAGCTCTATGGGGCGCGTCAAAAAAGGCGTGGCGAAGGTGCTGTCCGCCATGGAGACCGCGCCGCCCGCCTTCGCGATTGCGGAAACCCCGGCGATGTCAATGACCTTCATCGTGGGATTGCAGGGGGTTTCGTAGACCACCAGCCGGGTGTTTGGCCGCATGGCCGCCCGCACGGCATCCAGGTCGGTGAAATCCAGAAACGTGGCCTCCACGCCGAATTTCGGCAGCAGGCCGCGCAGCAGCCAGGCCGTGGCGGAATACGTGGTGTCGTCGCACAGCACGTGGTCCCCCGCCCTGAGCAGCGTGAGCATCAGCGTGGAGATCGCGGCCATGCCCGTGGCAAACGGGAGCCCGGCCTCGCCGCCCTCCAGCGCCGCCATCGCCTTGCCCAGCTCGTTGTTGGTGGGGTTGGAGATACGCGTGTAGAGGTCCCCATATTCGGGCGATTGGGCACGCTGCGCACCCTGCGCCGCGTCCTCGAACACAAAATTGTTCGACATGTAAATCGGCACACCCAGGGCGTGGTGGGCCTGATCCACCTCGGTGCCCACGCGGGCGGCGATGGTATGGACGGAATAGTCATAAATGGACATGGTGTTACCCCCTCATAATCCTCTCTAGCACAGCGTCGATCTCTCCCGCGTTGCGCGCCTTTGCCGGTTCCCCAAGAATCTTCCCTATCTTCGCCTTGCAGCGCTGCTCCATCGTGAGGCTGCCCAGCTCCGTCCAGCGCTCGAAGGTGTTCCGGTCGGAGACGCCGGGCGTCCAGTTCTCCCTGTAGTGGTCCAGGGTGTGGTCGCAGGCCAGGAAATTGCCCCCCGGCCCCACCTCCTTGATGGCCTGGAGCGCCTGCGTCTCGCGGTCGACGGGGATGCCGTCGAAGATACGCCGCAGCTGCCCCACGCTCTCGTCCGCCATGACGAGCAGGTCGAAGGAGTAGGTCAGGCCGAATTCCAAGTAACCCAGGTCGTGGTTGACGTTGGTACCGGTCAGCCCGGCCATAAAGATGTAGGTGGCCGCTTCGTTGACGGCCTGGGTATCCGCCACCTTGGAGACGCAGCAGCCCGCGAAGCCCCAGGTGGGCAGGTTGTAGAGGTTCCGGCCCAGCTCGCACAGCCCGGCCTGGGTCATCATGGCCTCGGGGGAGGCGTAGGTGGGCTGCATGCTGGCCATGTCCAGGTTCGACATGCCCGCGCCGAACACGAACGGCGCCCCGGGATTGACCAGCTGGTGGATGGTCAGCCCGAACACCGCCTCGGCCGCCGCCAGGGTGATCGCGCCCGCGAGGGTGACCGGGCCGGTCCCGCCGGACATCATCCCCGCCGAATAGTTTGTGGGAATCCGGTTTTCCGCGCAGTAGATCAGCTTGTCGATGGCCTCGAAGCCGTGCACCAGCGGGGAGATGGGCTCGTCATAGAGCAGGAAGCGCGGCTTGCGCCTGAGCCCCTCGCGCCCGCCCGGGGTGACCGCGGCCGCGAGCTCCGTCATGTCGTCCAGGCTTTTCCGGTCCCCCGCCACGATGACCTGCGGCTTGGAGGAGTACTTGAGCATATTCGCGTACTGCAGCTGGTATTGGAACGCCGGCCTCGCCTCGGAGATCAGGCCCATGGACATGATGAAGTCGATATTCGGCAGGGCGTCGGCCAGGCGCACGGCATTGATTTGATCGGGTTCGGTGAACAGCCGCCGCTCCCCCGTGAAGCTGTCCCGCAGGTAGATGCAGTCCGACCCGGTGCCGAAGTAGGCGTTGCGGCCGTGCAGGTCCATGGCGGGATTGCCCACCCGGTCATACAGCATCACCCGGGAGGGGGCGCTCTTTAACGCCTTTTCGGCCAGCCCCGCCGGAAGGTACACGCGCTTGCCATCCACATGCGCGCCCGCGCCCTTCAACAGGGCCAGAGCCTGTTCGTGGTGCAGTTCGCAGCCGACCTCCTCCAGGACCTCCAGCATCCCGCAGTGGATGTCCCGCAGCTGCTCCGGGGAAAAGTATTGTAACGTGGAAAACGCGTTCAATCGGGTGCTCGGCATAGGTTTTCTCCTATATCAAAAAAATTAGCACGCGGTCAGGCCGCGACGCTAATTATACCAGACAAATATAGGAGTGTCAACGAAAATAAAGTTGCGTTCGGCCATCAGGTTATGCTGTCCTCTGCCAACGAAGCCAACGGATAAAAATCGTTGTACTGCTTTTGGATAAACAGCGCGCTGCCCCGCCGATACAACCGCTCGGCCAGGCGGTCGGCGATGGGCAGCACAATACGCTCATGCGCGCAGAGCATGGGCGAGATTTGGTCTATACTGCCGGTGGCCTGGCGGTTCAGACAGGCGCAGTGGTGATTGCAGCGCGCGCGTATGCCGCAGGCGTCGCAGCCGGGTTTCTCCTGCTCGTTGCGGAGATACAGCGCCTGCCGGGCTGCCTCGTCTATGCCCTGCCACACGTCGCCCAGCCGGAAGGCCGGCTCGCCCACGAACTGCACACAGGGGTACAGCCCGCCCTCCGGCCCCACAGAGAGCTGGCGCAGGCCCAGCTCGCAGCGCTCGCGGCAGTAGGTGCGGCTGTTGATATGGCTGCTTATCTTCACCTCGAAGGGGCTGAAGTAGAACTTATCTTCATTGAGTGTCTTGCGCTCATACAACTCCGCCAGCAGCTCGTATTGCCGCTCGAGTTCGGGCAGGTGCTCGTCGCGCCAGTCGGCGGCGTAGTCCAGCGAGGCGATGACATAGGCGAAGCCCAGGCCGAACAGCTCCTCCACGCCCGCGGCGTACATGGGCAGGGTATCCGGCCGCACGGTCATCAGCACGGGGCTGTAAGGCTTGCGCTTCAGCAGGCGTTTTGCTGCATCGGCAGCCAGGGCATAGCATCCCCTGCCCTGGCCGTCATGGCGGTGCATGTCGTGGGCCTGCCGCGTGCCATCCAGAGAGAGCGCGACAAACATGTTTTCCCGGCAGGCGAAGTCCAGGAATTCGCCGTCCAGCAGCAGGCCGTTCGTCGTGATCTTAAAATAGTAGCGGCAGCCGCCCTGTTTTTCTTTGGCGCGGGCATAGGCGATCGTATCACAGATCAGTTCCCGGCGCAGCAGGGGCTCCCCGCCAAAGAAGATGATGCCCGCGCGTTTCGCACTTTTTCCGGCCAGATCGATCAACGCGCGCGCCGTTTCGGTCGCCATATCGTTTTCGCCGTGATCAACGTAGCAGTAATCGCAGCGCAGGTTGCAGCGGTTCGTCAGATGCAGGGTGTAGTGCATCAGCGCGCGCCCTCCGCCGAAAGCCACCGCAGGAAGGCCGAGGCCTGCTCGCGCAGCAGGCGTTCGGACTGCGCGCGGGACTCCTGCCCGAGTTTTGTGCGCGCGGCATCCTGGCGGGCCCAGTAGTCCTCGTCGCTCTCGCCCTGCTTCTTCCGCATGTTCCATAGGCTCTCGTAGTCCGCGCTGCCCATCGGATCATAGAACACCACCAGGCCGGGGTTGTTTTCGGCCAGCACCTTCGCGCTCTGCTTGACCGGGTAGAGCGTCACGGTGCTCATCATGCCGGTGTCCGCGTGCCAGGCCTGCACATCCGCGGTGGAGACGAACTCCACCGGCAGCTGGTCCAGCGTGCCGTCCGTGGTCAGGCTGCCCCGCTTTGTTTTCTCTTTCCCCTCTTCGGTGCCTCGATATATGTCTGTCACCGGGAGCGTGGCCAGCCTGAGGATTTTACCCTCCGGGCGCAGCTCCAGGCCCGCCTCGGCAAAGGCGGCGGACAGGATCGCGAAGGCCTCCTCCTCCGAAAGGAAAACGGGCGCGGCCACC
>JGI24702J35022_10001601_pt1 | contig 13978 bp, 16 predicted proteins | sample TergutTh196P4_FD_35022 | JGI IMG/M metagenome (IMG submission 35022)
AACGTCTATTCCTGACGTGCCCGACAGGTTCGTCCGTAAGGACGGTTCTGCCGGCGCACCAGTGTATGACGTTTCTGAAACCGATGGGTCTGAGGAAGAGAGCATTCCTCTCCCTGCCATCTCCGTCAAAACTCGACTGGGTTATTCCAAAATCGACGAATGGCGGCCGTGGTTGACGACTTTGCTCGAACAAGATTTGGCGAATCTAACCGTGCATTTACGAACCAAGAAAGAGATGAGCAAAGTCCCAGCGCACCACGAACTGATACCGGAAATTGTCGCGCTGCGCGACCAAATCGCACCGGCGACAAAACTAACGATCAACGGCGATATTGCCAATCTCTTGCAGGGTCTGACCCTGCAAGAAAAGTATCCGGGTGTTGATGGTTTTATGATCGGACGTGGTGTTTTTGATAATCCGTTTTGCTTTACTGATATTATTAGCCCGACGCGCGAACAGTTGCTCGACTTATTCAATTATCATTTGGATCAGTTTGATAAATTTCATGAGTTAGATTCAGAAATTATTTCCTCCGCTCACTCGAACGAATTGGTTCGTTCCGAACGCTCTGCCCGGAAATTCGGAGAGATCGCGGTAGAAAATAATTTCATACTCTATAAATTCGAACCCCTTAAACGTTTTTTCAAAATTTACGTCAAAGATTTTCCTGGTGCGGCTGAACTCCGCGTCAAATTGTTCGAATGCAAGAACACGAGCGAAGTGCGAGACATCCTGCTACGGGCCAAGTAGTCGCCGCGAACGACGCCGTAGCTCGGCCACTTTGAGGCGGACCGCGTGGCGATCGACTAACTCCGAAGCTTTTTCTAGCTCGACCTGGTCGGCCGCGGATTCGCGCATCGCCACCGCACGCTCCCAAGCTTTTTGGGCTTCGGCCTCTAGAATATCGTCACCGTGATCGGCTTCGTCAACTAAAATTTTGACGTGTTGACCGCTGATTTCAATAATACCGCTACCACTCGTCGCGAAATATTCCATCGCATCATCCGGATCGTTTTTTTTGTGACGCACGGAAATGATGCCAGGTTTGGCCAATGTCACTAGTGGTTCGTGACTCGGAAAAACCGAGATTTCACCGCTGGTCGTTGGCAAGATGACTTCGTAAACGTCCTCGTTGACTTTGGCGCCTAGCAGGGTGATCAGCTGGAAATTCAGAGTCGGAAAGTCAGCCACTATTTTTTCTCCGCTTTATCTTTGAGCGTGCCGACCATGTAGAACCAATCTTCGGATTCGTTGTCAAATTTGCCAGCCAAAATCGCCTCGACGTCATCGATCGCGTCCGCCAACTTGACGTATTTACCAGGATTTCCGGTGAAAACTTCGGCAACAAAGTTCGGCTGAGAAAAGTAACGCTGCAGACGCCGCGCACGATTGACGGTTTGTTTTTGCTCGTCAGACAGTTCCTCCATACCGAGAATGGCGATGATATCCTGGAGATCTTTGTACTCCTGGAGCACGCGTTGAGCTTCGCGGGCCACGCGGTAATGTTTTTCGCCGACGATTTCTGGATCAAGAATCGTCGAATTCGAATCGAGCGGATTAACCGCCGGATAAATCCCAATTTCGGTTAACGCTCGATCGAGCACGATCGTCGAATCAAGGTGTGAAAAAGTCGCCGCCGGTGCCGGATCGGTTAGGTCGTCCGCCGGCACATAGACCGCCTGGACCGAAGTAATCGAACCTTCCTTGGTCGAAGTAATCCGTTCCTGCAAGGCGCCCATTTCCTGTTGCAGGTTGGGTTGATAACCCGCCGCGGATGGCATCCGACCAAGGAGCGCCGACACTTCAGAACCAGCCTGGGTGAAACGGAAAATGTTGTCGATAAATAGTAGAACATCGCGACCTTCATCACGAAAAGATTCAGCGATCGTCAGTCCTGTCAAAGCCACCCTAAGGCGCGCCCCGGGCGGTTCGTTCATTTGACCAAAGACTAGCGAAGTTTTATCGAGCACGCCAGATTCTTTCATCTCACGATAGAGATCGTTGCCCTCGCGCGTCCGCTCGCCGACACCCGCAAAGACTGAACTGCCAGAGTGAAATTTGGCGATATTGTTGATTAGTTCCTGGATCAAGACAGTTTTACCAACGCCCGCGCCACCGAACAGGCCGACTTTGCCACCTTTGGCGATCGGCGCAATTAGGTCGATAACTTTGATGCCAGTTTCCAAAATTTCGGTTTTGCTCGATTGATCAGTCAGCGGTGGTGGATCGCGATGAATCGGCATGCGCCGCGCGTCTTTTAAGTCTTTGCCACCGTCAATTGGTTGACCAATCACGTTCAACATGCGACCTTGGGTGGCGACACCGACCGGTACGCTAATCGGCAGACCAGTCGACACGACCACCGCACCGCGTTCCAAACCATCGGTCGAAGCCAGCGCGACTGCTCGCACCGTCGTTTCGCTCAGGTGTTGTGCGACCTCGAGGATGACTTCGCGAGTATGTTGGTCATGGCCAATCACCACCCGAAGAGCGTCGTTGATCGCCGGCAGGTCGTCTTTTTTAAAAACGGCATCGACCACCACACCAACAATTTGGATAATTTCACCTGTACCACTCATTATTTTCTCCTCTCGCTTGCTTAATCATGGTCATACTATCGCCTCCGCGCCAGCTGAAATTTCGCTAAGTTCCTGGGTAATGGCAGCCTGGCGTTCCTTGTTCATCGCTAGCGTCAAATCATCCGACAGAAAACTCGCGTTATCGGTCGCGTTTTTCATCGCCATCATCCGCATCGAGTATTCGCTGGCGAGCGACTCCGACAAAAAGTGCGCAATGTTAGCGTTGGCCAGGCGATCAGCTACAAAGTCCAGCACTTCGCCCGGGCGCGGCTCGAATTTGATGTATTCGGCGACTTCGACTTGGCCGGCCTCTTCGTCCGAGACATAACCCATCGGCAGTAGTCGGCGGACTTCGACTTCCTGGGAGATCGACGAATTGAATTTCGTGTAGATGATGTCGACAGCATCATATTTTTCGGTTTTATAACCATCAAGGATAGTGTTAATCAGACCACTAAATTCGGCGTGCGCTGGGTTTTCCGGTAATCGTTCGTAAGCACCAATCACGTTATTGTTGTCTAACCGCGTGGCAAATCGTGAACCTTTGCGACCAATCACCAAAGTGTCGGTCACGATACCGTATTCTTTGTCGTGTTTGAGTTCAGCCAAATACTTGCGAAAAACATTCGAATTATACGCACCTGCGAGGCCAGTGTCGCTACTGACAAGGATCAGCAGTCGCTGTTTGATCTCGCGACGCTTGAACAAGATATGCCCGCCAGTATGGCAGATATTCGATAAATACACAAACAAGTCTCGCGCCGCATAAATGTAGTTATGCGCGGAAACCGCTCGATCAATCGCGCGCCGCATTTTACTAGCCGCGACCAATTGCATCGCTTTGGTAATCTGCTTGGTCGAATTGACCGAGCGAATGCGATTTTTGAGTTGCTGAACAGAGGCCATTAATCTACAAACTCCTGGGCTATTTTGCGCGCTAGATCTTCGATAGTTTGCAAGGTTTTGCCTTCAACTTTGTCGGCACCAATGTTTAGCTGGTCCACTAGATCTGGCTCGGCAGCCTTGATCCGAACTAGTAGATTATCGACAGCGGTATGAATTTTCGGCACTGGCACATCATCAAACGCACCCGATGTCAACGCTACGACACTAATAATTTGCTCCCAGATGTCGAGCGGATGATACTGCGGTTGTTTCAGCAGTTCAGTCAACCGCTGACCACGCTCGATCGTGGCTTTGGTTTCGGCGTCCAGCTCAGAGCCAAATTGCGAGAACGACGCCAGTTCGCGAAATTGGGCTAAGTAGAGTTTCAGGTTACCGCTGACCGATTTGGCCGCTTTGGTTTGGGCTGCACCACCGACACGCGACACGCTGAGGCCGACCGAAATCGCCGGTCGAATTCCTTGATAAAACAGATCGGTTTCTAGGAAAATCTGACCATCAGTAATCGAAATCACGTTGGTCGGAATGTAGGCACTGATATCACCAGCCTGGGTTTCGATAACTGGTAGAGCAGTCAAAGAGCCGCCGCCCAGTTCGTCGGACAACTTGGCCGAACGTTCCAGCAGGCGTGAATGGAGATAAAAGACATCACCTGGGTAAGCTTCGCGGCCTGGCGGACGTCGCAGTAGCAGTGACATTTGTCGATAGGCCGCTGCGTGCTTGCTCAGATCATCATAAATAATCAGGGCATGTTGACCATTGTCGCGGAAATATTCACCCATCGCTGTACCCGCATATGGTGCGAGATAGAGTAGGGAAGCCGGATCGGCCGGGCTGGTCGCGACAACGATGGTTTGTTCCATCACACCTTCGGTTTTGAGACGTTCCACCAACCGCGCGACTTTGCTGAGTTTTTGACCAATCGCCACATAGATATTAATTACCCCAGTGTTTTGGCGGACTTGGTTGATCATGGTGTCCAGAGCAATCGCCGTTTTACCAGTTTGGCGATCACCGATAATGAGTTCACGCTGACCACGACCAATCGGAATCATCGTGTCAATCGCCATAATCCCAGTCATCAGCGGTTCTTTGACTGATTGACGATCCATGACACCAGGAGCTGGTTTTTCAACCAAACCGCGCAGGGTGGCTTTGACTTCGCCGAGACCGTCCAATGGTTGACCGAGTGGATTGACCACGCGTCCTAACAGTTCTGGCCCAATCGGTACTGAGACCACTTCGCCGGTTAGCGAAACTTTGGCGCCAGCTGCGGCCTGTTCCTCATCGCCGAGGAGTACTGCACCGATTTCGCCCTCCATCAGATTGAGCGCGAAAGCTTGCGTGCTGCCGCCACCGAGCTTGGCAATTTTGAGAATTTCGTTCGAACCGGCTTCACGTAAACCATGGATCCAGGCCACTCCATCACCGACCCGCGTGACGATGCCAGCTTGTTCTAGACTTTCCGACACATCCAAAGTCGCAATTGCCTCGCGCAATTCTTTTGATAATTCCTGTGCTGACAATTCTGCCATTTTACTCCTTCCTTAGATGGTTTTCAGGCGGGTTAATCTGGCCTTTAAACTAGCATCCAGCTCGGCGTCTGGCGTGTGGACGATGACACCACCGACCAAACTGTCGTCGATAGTTTCAACCAATTCCACACTTTTGGCGTCGGTTTCTTGTTGGACCATTTTGATAATTTCCGCACGAGCTTCGTCGTTCAGCGGATGCGCACTAGTGACGTTGACTACGAGATGACCGCGGTCCTGCAAGATTGCCGCTTCGATGTCATCCAACAATAATCCTGCTTGTCGCGTTTGTTGATTGTCCGGCAGCGCATCCAAAACTTTATCAGCGTGCGTCGTCGAAGTTTCCTCGCGGGTTGACGCTGATTTTTTGGTAGTTGCCGCAGTCGCGTTGGTACGTTCCTTTTGAGCTTGCGAGATGGCTTCGTTGATTAGTTTCGCATCGCGCACCGGGTCGACTTTGGCGCCGACAATCTTTTCAGTCGCTAGCACCACTAGCTCGGCCGTTTCGTTGCGTAGGGTTTTTCGCGCTGCTTCGGTATCGCGCACCAGTTGTTGCTGGGCGGAGGCGATTGCTGCGTCGGTCCGTTTGCGGGCTTCGGCTTCGGCTTCGACGAGTATTTGCTCCGATTGTTTGCGAGCGACTACGACAATATCGTCGGCTTCGGTGCGAGCTTTCTTTAATCGATCGGCGATTTCGCTCGTGGCTTTTTCTGACTGAGCGGTCGCTTCTTTGGCGGCTCTGGCCGCATCATCGATGATTTTTTGACGTCGATCAAACATCGCCAGCAGCGGTGGATAAACCAACTTGACTAACAAAAACGCCAAAATCGCGAAAGCCACCGCTTGGAAAATCAGAATCTTCCAATCAATCCCTAGCGAGCCAAAAATGCCCGCCGAGGCTTCTTCGCCGGCTTCGGTAGCGGCCAGTAGATAAAATACTTTCTCCATGGGCTAATCCTTACATGACCTTGCTCAAGATTGCCACAACGACACCGATGATTGCTAGAGCGTCGGTAAAGGCGATAGCCAGAATCATCATCTGCTGGATCGCGCTAGCCTTTTCGGGATTGCGACCCGCAGCATTGAGCGCCGCATTGCCGATCACCGCCACACCCATGGTCGCGCCGAACGCCGGCACGATGTAGGCTAAAATAAATGCCATTTCTTGCATAGTTACTCCTTATTTAATTTAAAGTTGACACCTCACTCACCATTTTAGCTTTAGTTGAGTGATCAGATTCCGTGTGGCTGCCGTGCGAGACAACCAGCCCGATAAAAACGGTGGCCAACATAAAGAAGACGTAGGCCTGGATACCGCCGATGAATAATTCGAAAATGTAAAAGATCGGTAGCAAGACTGGCGACGCATAGAGCGCCAGGCTGGTGACTACCGTCAATAAAATTTCACCAGCAAACACGTTACCGAACAAACGCATCGCTAGACCCAGCATGCGCGAAAATTCACCGATCAGTTCGAGGAAACCGACAAAACAACCCATCGGATCCTTGAGCGGATTCACAAAATAACGGCCCAAGCTCTCTTTGAGACCGAGAACTTTGAATGCCCAAACTTGAACCATGACGATGGTAATAATCGCCAGCGCTAGAGTAAAATTAAGGTCCGCCGCCTGTGAACGAAACAGTGGGGTATGGCCAACGGCTAAAGCTTCGCCAGCAAACGGCAGCAGCCCGGCGTAATATTGGATGATCACTAAAAAGAAAATCGTGATCACAAAGGGCGCCACGCCACGAGCGACTTTCTTGTCAGGAATGGTTTCTTGAACTGTTTGATATAACCGTTCAAAACACCAGAGCACCATCCGCGTGAAGAAACCTTTTTTTGCCACACCGTCGGGATTTTTTTTGACTTTTCGTGCTACAAACAATAACCAGACTGCTAGGAAAATCGTACCGATCAGACCGAGCAGCATGGCGTTAGTAACCTCTATGCCGAACAACTCGAACAATGTTTCCGCCTTGATTGAAACATGCATTTTACTTCTTCTCCTTGAGACGTTTAGTTGATTTCGATTCCAGTGCACCGTTCGGGTCATTGATCAAGGGATCCTGACCCTTGGTTTTTAATTGTTTAATTTGCAAATAGACTAACAGCGCCGCCACCGCCAGGCCGACCGCTGCGCCGACAATCGCGTAAAAGGCTGTTTCTTGCCGCAGGAAATCAATTCCTAGACCAACTAAAAACAACCCCATGACTGGGGCGGTGACGCGGAGGGTGACTGAAACGGCCGCAGTGAACAGCGACAACTTGATTTCTTGCATCGTGGAGCCATCTTTAACAAGTTTTGGCTTCGCAGAAGTCACGTTTTTGTCCATTACCCCTTATAGTAGCAGACTTTTTAATTTTGTACAAGAGTTTTTATGCTAGAATCTTTGGTATGCGTCACCAGAAACCTTTCGTACCAATGTCTCGCCCAAAATCGTGCGGTAAAAATTGTTATGCGTCGCGCGCCGAGGCCATCAGCGTCGCCCGCGAGCAAGAAATTATTTTCGCGTCGTCGGATCTGAAATTGCGACCTTATTGTTGCCCCAATTGTCACAGTTGGCACTTAGCGTCGATCAAAAATCCTGATTCTGATACTAGTTATCGGCGAGAGATATAGATGCTCGGCCTCTCGCTGGCGCTATATATGGTGTTTGTAGTTAAAATTACAACGCTAAATGTATTGACTTACGGTTAGTCGGCTTGCTACAATGGGCGGCGTCAACTTGAGGGGGAGGGAAACAAAATGAGTGACGATAATACCAAAACAGTTATCGTTTATAGCACCAACTGGTGTGCCTATTGCAAAATGGCTAAGCAGTATTTGGCCGGTAAAAATATCATGGTCGAGGAGCGAAACATCGAAGAAGACCCGGAGGCTCACAAGGAATTGATGGATAAAATCGGTGGCAATTTCCGCGGCGTGCCAGTCATCGACATCGCTGGCACGATCATCCTCGGTTTCGATCGGGCAAAAATTGATGCGGCACTTAAGACTCTACAGTAATCCGCTCGGTGTCAGGTTCAAAGAGTCGCAGTGCACTACTACTGCTTGTTGGCGTTTTAGAACCATCGAACGGTGGCTGTTGTGCTGTCATTGGTACTGCTTCTACTATTACAGTCTCAGGCGGTAGTTCCTGCTTACGTAACATCTTCTGGACCGCCTGGTTAAGCATGGCGGCGTACGCAGCCCCCTCTTCTTCAGTGCTCGGCCCCTCCCCATTGGGACCCTCGAAAAAATTCTTAACCATCTCACCCCTCCATTTCTTAATTGACTACGTCACTAGTATGCATTGTTTCGTTTAGCCTGTCAACTCCGCCCCTGGATGTGTTACAATTGAGTGTATGATGAAGGAGAAAAAATCGCTAATCCTGGTTTACACGGGCGATGGCAAAGGCAAGACTTCGGCGGCGATTGGCACACTAGTGCGAGCGCTCGGGGCGGACAAACGCGTCGCCTTTATCCAATTCATCAAAACTTGGGAAGTCAGTGAGCACAAATTTTTCGCCGACATTTTGCAGGTTACGAACCTGCAAGACAGATTGACATTTTATGTAGGTGGCAAAGGTTTTTTCCACGCTGGCAAAGCTTCTGCCAAAAACGTTAGTGATGCCGAACATCGGGCAGCAGCCCGCGCGACGCTAGATTTTGCGCGACAATGCGCGACTAGCGGTAACTACGATCTGGTCATCCTCGATGAAATTAGTAACGCGGTGGCCGACGGACTGCTGACCACCAACGATCTAGAAAAGTTGATCACCGAGCGTGACCAGAAAACCTCGCTTTGTTTGACCGGCCGAAATTTTCCACTAGAACTAGCCAAATTCGCCGATATTATCACCGAGATGAAGGAAATCAAACATCACTTCAAGGATGGTTTCCCAGCGCAAAAGGGAATTGATTATTAATCCTTCAGTGGTTGGCGCAACAGCTCACGGTAAAATTTCACCAACTTTTCGGTTTGATGTTTTTCAGAAAACTCTGGCGCCAGCTCGCGACTGCGGGTGCTGAACTTGGCGTGTAGTTTATCATTACTCAAAATCTGGGCGACTTTGTCGGCAAAATCTTGCGGGTCATTATCGGCCAACAAACCGTTTTCGCCCTCACGAAAAACTTCGTTAACGCCAACGTCGCACATGACGATCGGTAGACCCTGACCGGCCGCTTCGTTCAAAACTAGCGCCTGGGTATCGGTCAACGATGGAAAAGCGAACAATCGACTCACCGCACAAATCACATTAATCTCGCCACGCGGGTAGCGACCGCTAAAAATAATTCGGTCGGCGGCCGGGCTGGCGGCGGCGATCTTTTCCAATTTCTCGCGATAAACATAATCGCCCGCTAGCAGCAACTTCGCGTTCGGTCGTTTCTGTAACAATTTCGGTAACATCTCGACCAGCAAAGTCAAATTCTTTTCCTCAGCCATTCGTCCGAAATTCACGATTACTTCATCATCGGGAGTAATTCGCCATTTCTTTCGAAAAGCATTGACTGCGGATTTTTTAGCTGGCGGCAAAATATCGACGCCAGTTGGTACGACTCGAAGATTCAATTCCTCGCCAATGCGCGCGGCAAACCCAGCTAATTGGTCAGCCGATTTCTGCGACACCGCGATCACGCCATGACAGTTGGCGTAGAGCAGCGACATGAATCCCGCCACTAGACGCTGCGTCCACTTTTCGTCAGTTTCCTCACGATCGACTCTCGATAAGTATAATTTCGTAAAAGTTTTCTTTTGCTCACTGGAAAATTTGACAAACAACGGACTCACAAGCCCACCGAAAATATAGCCGAGCGCCATGGCGGGATAATCTTTAGAGAATTCATAAGTATCGGTGCAATGTTGGCCGACCAGCACTGCGCCAGTTTTGCGGGCCGCCAGCGCCGCCATTAGTCCGACCTGCGCCGGTGTGAAAAAGTGAATCACGTCTAGTTTGAGCGCCCGGATTTTCTTGAGCAGAGCAGGTGGGAAGAAAATACTCAGCGGCATGTCATATTGAATCGCCGGCAAACGAATAATCTGCGGATCATCTGGCATTTTGCCACGCACCAGACCGCCGTCGGGGGCCAGTACAAAGACTTCGTGACCGAGTTTTTCGAGCTCACGCCGCGTGATATCAACCACCACCACGATGCCGTTACTGGCCGGATGGTAAGTGTCGGTGAATAATCCAATCCTCATTTTTCGTCTCCAAGTAGTTCGCGGTAGAGTTTGACGAATTGTTCGGCGCCAGTTCGGTTATCAAAACGTTCGGCAATTTTACTGGCACCTTGCGCAGCGCTTTGATAATAGGTTTGATCGGTTTGTAGCTGCCTAATAATCTCGATAAAGCCCGCGTCATCCTTGGCCATCAACGCGTTGCCAGCAAAAGTATCGTCATACTCAGGAATATCGCGCAGCACGATCGGTAGCTCAGCGCCAGCCGCTTCGAGCACCGACATCGGATGATTTTCTTGGTCAGAAGGCAACCAAAAAACATCGGCCGCCGCCAGGTATTCGCGCGCCACCTCGAGCGCCACGACGCCCGTCCAAGTCACATTAGTCGGCGCGTTCTTGATAATTTTATCCATTTTGCCAGTATCCGCGCCGAGCGCACCAAATGGTACACCACCAACCCAGATAAATTTGATCTTCGGCAGTTCCCGCGCCACATTTGAAAAAGAATCGATCCGTTTGCGCGGCTGCGTCTGGCCGTTACCGACCACGACGAAATCTGTTTCGCCAAGGCCGAATTTTTGGCGCGCCGCCGCACGTTTGGCCGGAGTAATGCTCAATGATTTCATGTCAATCGTATTGTAAATCGTCACGATTGGTGTTTTGACATGCATTTTTTCCTTGAGAATCCGCGCTGACATGTTACTGACCGCCACAACTCTGTCTACCCGATTATAAAAAGCGTGCCGCACATAGAAAAAGTACAATCGTTCGACAAATTTGCCGCCCCTGATTGAACCGTCCATCGAGCCGTAAACCAAGTGCGCCGTGTACAGTTTCTTACCACGCCGGAAAAGTAAGTGAAACATCGATTTCGGATCAGGCGCGTGAGCATGAATGATATCGGCCGGCTTCCAACTATTGATCAAGACCTCAACATCGTTATGCCCCGCAAGGCCATTAACCATTTCGCGAAAGGCAGTTTCGACGCCGTGGCCACCAGGCGCACCCACTGGGTAGAGGACGTTGACCTTTATTTTCTTCATAACACTAGTGTATAATATAAGTGAGCGAAAGAAAAGCCGAACCTGTTCGAGCTTTTCAGAGCGAACGTAATGTTACACGGAGTTTAATATTTTCATGAAAAAGTCGAAGGCGAGACGCGGGCATCAAACCGCTCCGAAAAAATCCACGCCGATGATTACTAATCGTCGGGCGAGTTTTGATTATGAACTATCCGACAACCTGACGGTTGGACTCGAATTGACTGGAGCCGAAGCCAAGGCGGCACGTCTCGGGCATGTGCAATTGCGCGGCGCCTATGTAACGGCTCATGATAATCGCACGACTGGCCAGGCTGAGTTGTTTTTAATCAACGCTTCCTTTTCGCTGTCTACCAACGCCCCGAAAAACAGTGGTGAGTCTAGCACGACCGTTGACACTAGGTCGCGCAGAATCCTAGCTAAACGAAAGGAAATCGACACTCTCGTCGCTAAGAAAAACAGCGGCCTGACCATTGTGCCGACTAAACTTTTGACCTCTGGCCGCTACGTTAAATTGGTCATCGCCCTCGGCAAAGGTAAAAAACGCTACGACAAGAGGGAGGCGATCAAAAAACGTGATCTGGCGCGTGAAAACGCCAGGCTTCTTGCTAATGCTCACTAAAATGTGCTAGAATGAAATCGTCAAATACTTTTAAGGGGTAAGGAGGCAATATGGCGGATACACAATCTTCCACTGGGGCAGGCAAACCTGTCGTAACGGAAAAACCATTGGTCGGGCTGGGTGGTTGGCTGGCGTTCCATACAGTGGCAGTTGGTGCCAGCGCGGTCGGCCATCTGTGGGCGTTCTTTCTGGCGATCATCGCCATGATCGAGGGCGCCGAGGGTGTCGATTTGGCCGTCGCTATCGAGATGTTAATTTTCTCACTCGGTCTCGTTTTCTTGTGTGGTTGGACATTGTTCCTCTTTATCAATCGTAAAAAATTGGCTACGCTATGGGCATACATTACGCTCGGTGTCACAGCCTTATGCACAACTATTATGTTGATTACAATCATGTTCCACTCGATCGAAGAATGTTCCTACGGATATGGTTACTACGTTCAGCATAGCTGCCAAAGTGTCGGCCTGCCGGCCAGCAGCATCATCGCCTTGGTTGGTATGATTTTTGTGACTTGGGCCACGACGCTGCTCATTGCTTATTATTTCAAAAAGTCCCAACGCGTCAAATTAACTTTTACTAAATAACTACGTTCTAGACTCAGGTCACACCAGGCGACGACCGAACAATCGTGTGTTACAATAATTAGCGTATGCGAATCTTTTCTTGGAATGTGAATGGACTGCGGTCGGTGATCAAAAAGGGGGAATTTTCGAGATTAATCAACCAATATGCTCCCGACGTCCTCTGTCTCCAGGAAACCAAAGCTCGCCCCAACCAAATCGAGATCGATCTGCCAGAATATCAGGAATTTTGGAATTCGGCCGACCGAGCGGGTTATGCTGGCACGGCGATTTTCGTCAAGAATTCAGTTCTGGGTAGGCATGATCCAATCAGCGAGGCTGGATCGCCGCGCTTGACCAACAAGGATGCATTAGTCGATCACTATGGTGATTTGACCAAGGAAGGCCGCATCATCACTGCCGAGTTCGCTGACTTCTTTTTAGTTAATGTTTATACCCCAAACGCTAAGGAGGATTTGTCGCGGCTGAGCTTACGTGAGCGATGGGACGCGGCTTTCTTGAACTACTTAGAGAAATTATGTCAAGCAAAACCAGTGATTTTTTGCGGCGATCTCAACGTCGCTCATCGCGAAATCGACCTGGCACGACCGCACGAAAATGTCGGCAAACATGGTTTCACTGATGCAGAACGAGCTGGGTTTCAGCAGTTTCTCGACGCTGGATTTACTGATGTTTTCCGTCACGTCCATGGTGACAAACCGCATCAATACACTTGGTGGACGCCTTGGGCGCAATCGCGCGCTCGCAACGTTGGTTGGCGGATAGATTATTTTCTGGCTAGTCACGACATTATCGACCGCGTTACCGCCGCCGCCATCCATCCTGAACAAATGGGTTCTGACCACTGTCCAATCAGCATCGAGTTAAGCGAGAAGTTATGACAAAGCAACGAGGTGAAATATGAGCTCGGATGATTATTGGCGCCGGCAGGAACGAGCTCGGCCGCTATTTCCCGACGCGCTGTGGAGCAAGCCCGAACGTCGCGACGCGACTGGCAAATTAGCGATCGTCGGTGGCAACGCGCATGGCTTCGCCGCCGTCGCCGCAGCCTATCAAACCGCTCGCCAGGTCGGTGTTGGCGAAGTCAAAGTGGTTTTACCGGACGTATTAAAGAAAAGTCTGCCGTTGAATTGCGTTTTCGCACCAACCAATCCCAGCGGTGGGTTGTCGCGCCAGGCGTTGACCGAACTAACCGCCACCGCCGAGTGGGCTGACCTAGTTCTACTCATTGGCGACAATGGTCAAAATTCAGAAACCGCTGGGTTGTTCGAGCAATTCCTCGCTGTGCCAGACTTACCAGTAATGTTCAATCACCAACCTACTCCCAGCGTTATTTCCTCCGCTCACTCGAACGAATTTCGCGTTAAAACTTTTCTTTCTGAAAATCAGAACCTGCATTCGCCTTCGCTCGGCGAACCTGATTTTCAATCAAAGAAAAGTTTTCGGAAATTCGGAGAGATCGCGAAAGAAAATAACGCTGAGAAGACGACAGCCAAATCTTTTCAAGCGAGTCTGACTTCGGCCAGCATGCCTGGGCTGGCGCCAAATCGCCAGACGGTC
>JGI24702J35022_10001602_pt1 | contig 13976 bp, 7 predicted proteins | sample TergutTh196P4_FD_35022 | JGI IMG/M metagenome (IMG submission 35022)
ACTGGCTCAGGAATACCGTGATCAGCAAGCTGAGGTAAATCAACTTTTGGAGGAGGAAACCAACAAGGTTATCCATCACCTGACCGCAAGGCTGCCGAAAGATGTCCTGGAACGCCTGGATGTAATGGGCGGCCTTAAAGAAAAGTTGTACAACTACTTCAACCAGAATTACCAGAACATGTTCAACCGCTACATGGTAACGAGTGAAGATGAGATGGTCAAAAAGGTCAGGAATTTCGTCGACAAAGAAGAAACGAAGGTTCTGGCCCGGTACACGCCGAAGGAGATTGCAGACCTTTTGGATGCTGTCGGCGGTGCGGATAAGTTCAATACTGGTGAAATTGAAAAATCCATTGTCAATATGTACGGTCACTTGCAGGGCCATGTGCAGCGTGGTGTGAACGAGCTAGAAACCCACACCAACAGCATTTTACGGCAAAAAACCGATACAGGCGCCTTTGTTAGGGGTGAAAACGCCTATTCAATCGTTAAGTGCGCTTTTAAAGACAACCTTATAAAGCCCAAGACCGTTTCCGATGTTAAGCTTTCCGTAAATATCCTGGATTCCGAGCTTATCAGTCCCATTTTCCATTATCAGGTGACTGTGGAATACCTGATTAAGGACCTCTTGAGCAAGCATATCATCGATTCAATCGATCACACTATCGATCGTATAAAAGACGAAAGGGTTGACCAAGGGCTGGAGGAACTTACCGACAGCGAAGTTATATTTACCAAGATTGGCCAGGTGCAGAATTTTACCGATGATGATACGGAAAACCCCAAATCCAAGCGTTATACCGTAGTGGCTAAAGCGCTTATGGACAAGATTAACAACCTTAGGGCGGAAATTGATACCGAGACTTTCGATCAACTGAATATTCGCGAAAATATCAAGAAGATCGTTGATATTGAAAATATCCGGAACAGGGGCTTCAACACCGCTATTAACTCCATTACCTCCATCCTTGACACTTCAAAGATGGGCTATCAGTACATCGAAAACCTAAAGAATGCCCGCGAGGTAATTATAAGGGAATACGAAGATACCGACGTTGCGAACTTGCCTGATGAAAGGTATGCCATAAAGCTTCGCTATTTCGACAATGCCCAGCTCCTGGAGGACCGCAAGGCCTACGATGTCCAGATGAAGAGCTTTGAGACCGAAGTTGCCCACCTGTGGGATACACTCGAAGTGATTTATCAGGATTCCAAGTCTTCGTTTAAGGTAACTGACTTCCAGGATTTGGCAAAGAAGAAGAAGCCAAGCATTAAAAAGCGGATCAAGGACAAATCCGGGGAGCCGATGTATGAAGACATCGCCAAGGTGTGGGACGAAATTTCCTTTGTGAATACCGGCGAGACTGAAGTCGAGCGTTCCAACCGCACCTATCTTTTCGAGAAGGACAGGCTCCGGGCGCGGATTATCCTTATGCGGAATAAAATGAAGGAGATGTACGACTACCTTTACCCGATTGAAAGGCGGGTTATGGAAGACCGGCTTGCCTTCTTGGAGAAGGAATACTATCGCTTTGAGTACATGATCAATCCCTACCACCTTCAGCCTGGGATTCTCCTGGATGTGGACATCACTTCCATCAAGAGGAAGAAGGCCACGCTTGATGCCATGGCCAACGTGCTTAACGAATTCCTCCATGGTGTGTCCAAGGGCTTCTCCGACGCGGCTTTCGCGTCCTTCAGCCGCCGGCGCTCTACCGTGCGGGAAGACCTTGCCCAGTCATTTGCAAGCGGACCGGCGGATGAGAAGCCGCATGGCGCGGAATCCGCTTATATGGACCTTGTTAGTTCCGAAAGCTCAGCCAGCGTTACTGCTGCACCCAAGGCAATCGCGGCACCCAAGAGGGGCCGTGGTGCAGGCAAGCCCAGGGCAGCGGGAGCGGCCAAGAGCCGCGGCCGCCCAAAGGCCGGCGGAAGCGCTGATACAGGGTTGAAAGAGGTTTAAAATTTGAGTCGGTAATGTTACCGAAACGCCCCCATGCGTGGGGGCGTTTTTTGTAGGAGGTATTAATGAGTAAAGAATCAATGAATCTTGAGGTGCTTTCAACTCGGACAGGTTTTAATTCCGCAGTTAGGCACATGAACAAAACAATAGAGATTTCCGGGGCCCTGGGGACAAGCAATCTGGGCGACCTGCTCTATGAAAGGGGGGACGAAAATCTTTCGGGCGAAAGAGGCGCCCTGCTTCTAAGGATGCTTCTTGTTGATAAGCTTGGTTATAAATCTATATCTGCTAACCTGGAATCAGTTGCTTCAGATCTTCCCGCTTTGGCGTCTGAATTTGAGAAATGGAAGGGGGTGGATCTAATTGCCGCCTACCATCACCCGGATCTGGGGCTTCTTATTGCAAACCCAAAAATCGCGGACGAACTTGCGAATTTCGGGATGCTGCGCAAGAGGGAACTTCTTGTTTTGTATGCCGGCAAAGGCGCCACGGCGGCGGATGAGAGCTGCAAAAAGGCGGTTGAGCTGGCGGTGAAATTCTTTGAAGGAAAAAAGGCCAAGATCCCGCCTGAGCTTTTAAGCGGGAATTTTACGGTTAAAAAGCTTAAAAAGACCGAGGAAGAAGAAGCCCCGGCGAGGGCTGCCAAGGCGCCAAAAGCGGCCAAGGCCGGGAAAGGGAAAAAACCGGCGGCGCGCGGGGCAAAAGCCGCTAAAGCGGCCCCTGAGCCTGTACAGAAGGAAAGCGCACGTGTTGCCCCGCCTGCGGTTACGGCTGCGGCACCTGCCATCTCTAAGGGCCCTGTGCGGATGACGCCCATGTATTCCGTCGTAGTGAGTAACGAGCTTTTCCATAACGGGAATGTGGAAGCATGGAAGCGGATTGTCGCCAGCTACAAGGCAAAATACCCTGCCCTTGAGGTTTATATCTACTACGACGGTGAGCGTATTTTGGATATCAACACCCTGTTCAAGTGGGGCAAGGTAAAGCATGGAAGCGCCATCCAGTTTGCCGTTTCGGGCAACGACATCAAGGATGTTGCCAAGTTGCAGCGCTATTTTGTTCAGGGCGCCAGCCATATGTTTGAAGCGTTTCTTCATGGCCCTGTAAACAATGTTTTAAAGCTTTTTGGTTAGGGGGAAGTAACAAATGGATAACAGAATACATTTTTTCAGCCAGAATGATGTGATCCCCAGTAAAATCGAACCTGAAAAGCTGGGAATTAGGGGCCGCCAGGCCAATGAATTCGCCGAACTCGGTTTCCCAATTTTACCGGGGTTCATTTTGGATACGGATATCGCCACGGACATAAAGCCTGCGGAGATTAAAAAAGATCTCGCTGCCCTTCTTGACAAGTGTGCCAGCATGGTGGGGAAGACATACGGGGACAAAGACAACCCCATGCTTTTAAAAGTTGTTATATCCTCCAACCTGGCTATTACCAACTACCCAACCCTTCACAACTTTGGCCTTGTCAAACCTACAATCGGCGGGTTCGCCAAGTGGACAGGCAAGGATTTCGCGGCACACGAGGTTATATTCCTTATCCGGGGTATGCTTAAAATTGAAGAACGGATAAAAGAGCTTGAGGCAAAGTCCGGCGAAATGGAAGAAATAACTGCCAAGCTAAAGACATTGGATCGGATGCTGGGAATCACCGGGCCTTCCAATGAACTGGCTGCACAGGAAAAACCGATACCCATCAACAAGAAAGCGGAAGAATACATGGATGAATACGCCAAGTACTTCCCGGACGGTTTTTTTGACAGCGCGGAGCAGCAGCTTCTTATTACCGTCAGCGAGATTTCCCGGATGTTCCAGATGGACGATCAGAACGATACTGATACAGCTATTATGATCGCACCAATGGTATACGGAAACTACGGGAAGGATTCCTGTGCAGGGGATTTCTTTAGCCGTAACGTGGTTACAGGCGAAAAGAAGCTCCAGGGGAAATTTTTCCAGGAAAAATTCAATGAAATTGACGCGGAAGGCCAGGACATTAACAAGATCGGGGATAAAAACCTCAAAGAACTTGAGAAAATTGCAGGGACCCTGGAAGACAAGTTCAAGGAAATCCGCCAGGTCCGTTTTACTATTGAAAACGGCAAGCTTTGGCTTATTGAGCAGCGCCAGGTCAACCAGAAATCCACTCAGGCAGATATTAAACTGCTGTTGGACCTTGAGAAACGCAAGATCGTGGACAAGGCACACGTTGTTAAGTCCATCGATCCCCTGCGGCTCAACGAAATTCTGCACCCTGTTATCGACTCGGGGAGCGTAAAGGCAATGAAAACCTGGAGGGGCGGTATTGCCGGCGCACCAGGGGCAGCAATCGGCAGGGTTTACTTTTCAACGGATTCGCTTTTGGAAGGCCAGAAGCGCGCCCAGCAGAAAGGCGAAGATACCAAGACGATCCTCGTACTTATGTCTTCTTTCGCGGAAGACGTAAAGGCAATCGAGGTGAGCACCGGCGTCCTGACTGCCGAGGGCGGCTATTCTGCCCACGCATCGGTCGTTGCCCGGCAGTACGGCAAGGTGTCCCTTGTTGCGCCGGACCTCAAGATCAAGGGCAAAAAGGCGACGCTTGGGAATTTGACTTTTGGCGAAGGGGACTACATCACGCTTGACGTTCCATTCTACGGCCAGTGCAATGTCTACACGGGGTCTGCAACCCTTATCGAGCCTGATCCCCAGGGGTCGGGACTTTTGGACTTCATTGCCCTTTCAAAGAGCTTTTTAAAGAAATTCCATGTCCGCTGCAACGCCGATTCCCCAAAGGACGCGGCTTTGGCCTTGAGCTTTGGTGCGGACGGTGTCGGCCTCTGCCGGACGGAGCACATGTTCCTAAAGGCGGACAGGATCAATATGTTCCGGGAAATGCTTCTTTCGACCAATCAAAAGGAAAGGGAAAAATCCCTGGCGAAACTTCAGGTTATGCAGCGCGAGGATTTCTATGGAATTTTCAAGGTGATGGCCGGTAAGGAAGTTACGATAAGGCTCTTGGATTCGCCGCTTCATGAGTTTATGCCACACAACGACGATGAGCTCGCGGCTTACATGGCATACGTGGAGAAGTCCAAGAAGGTTAAGCCCTCCAAGTCTGAAATTGTTGGTCAGATTGATGCGCTCCACGAATTTAACCCGATGCTGGGCCACCGTGGGTGCCGTATTGCGGTTTCGTACCCTGAAATTTATGCCATGCAGGTTAAGGCTATTTTTGAGGCCGCCTACAAGCTGCGGAAGGAGGGGATTAACGCGGAGCCCGAGATTATGGTTCCAATTGTAATGAACGCTTCGGAGTTAAAGCTCATTGCCTACGGGAAAAAGATCGAGGGCGCCAATTACAAGGGAATTGTGGACATAGAGGAGGAGCTTCGCGCGGCATCCAATGCCGACAGCGTGGAGTACAAAATTGGCACGATGATCGAGCTTCCCGCCGCCGCACTTGGGGCTGGGGAAATCGCCAGGTACGGTGCTTTTTTCAGCTATGGCACAAACGACCTGACTCAGACTACCCTGGGTATTTCAAGGGACGACTTTACGGCATTCATGCCCGACTACACCCTTTTTGACCTGATTCAGGGGAACCCGTTCAGTACTTTGGATCCCAGGGTAAAAGAGCTTATTTCACTGGCTACAGCCCGCGGCCGTCTTACAAGACCGGACCTGTCCTGCGGGCTTTGCGGTGAGCATGGCGCTAACCCGGCTAATGTACGCTTCTGTATGGAGGCGGGGCTTGACTATGTGTCTTGCTCCCCGTATTCAGTACCAATTGCACTTCTGGCGGTTGCCCAGGCAATGATAGACGGTGCAATGGCATAACGCTTGTCTCTAACAGCCCCGCATGGCGGGGCTGTTCTTCTCGTTGAAGAACAGCCCTGCATGGCAGGACTGTTCTTCAACATCAAAACCAAAAAAGTTTAACAAAATAGGCCGGAGTTAACTCCGGCTTTTTTTAACGAACAAATTATAGCTTTTCTTAACCGCCGAAATCGCTTTTAAAAGCCATTTGTTTTTCCACAACTTCCACTACCATCTTTGCAGCTTTTCTGGCATCGGCCTGTGGTACTTTTGCATCTTTGTTGAAGGTATGTTCAAAGAATTTTGTCAAATTGTCATAAAGATCTGGCAATTCATAGAAAACGAATGAGACATTAAAGCCCTCCGGCTTGGCCACGGTAAATGCGGTCAATGATTCTTTGGGCTTCTTGCCAATAAATATTTTTGACTGGTTTCTTGCGGTTATTAGGTCAAGATCCATGAAGCGAAGGGGGATCCTGTCTTCTTTATCCCTAAGGTAGGGTTCCGTGGCTTTTTTTGGGTATGTGGGCGGTTCAATCAGCATATGCATTTTCTTGCCCTGGGACTGGAATGTAAGCCCTTCCCCCTCTGGGTAAATGTCTTTTACCCCGGAATATGAGATTACCTCATATATGGAATAGCCGTTATTACCGTTGATGAACGATGAAACAATGTAAGCATGATCCTTGGGCAGCTTATCCTGGTTGTATGCTTCAAATAAATCCATTACTTTTTCTGCCATAAGTTCCCCCTTGCGGTTTTAATTAAATTTCGCATATTTGCGCTCTCCATTAATTATAACAGAATTAATAAATTCGGCAACCTTTTTCCCGCAATTATTTTTTACTTTTTGCTATTGATGATGCTTTTCGGGTCTTTCGTTTTTGGGCTTCGTTTTCGTAATGGCTATAGTCGCTTTCGCCATTCCTCCGCGCCGCCTCGGCCATCCATTCGTAGGGCCTGGGGTCTTTTGGGTTTAGAGAGGCAGCTTCCCTGAAAAGGTCAAATGCCTTTTCTACGTTTTTTTGCCTGAAATTGAGGATTCCAAGAGCCAGGGAGATGTTGCCTGAGTTAAATTGAAGTTCCCTGGCCTTTTGAAGCAAATCAAACGCATAGCGATGAGCACCAGTCTTATAGAGACAGCCAGAGTATTCGATGAGGAGCTCATTGTCCTTCGGTTTTTCCCTTAGCAGGGTTTTTAGGTAAACTGCTGCTTCACGGTAGCGGCCGGTTTTGCGGTAACTGTAAGCCAAAACCCTGCGGAGGCTGCGGTTTGACGGTTCAAGCACCAGGAGTTTCTCCAGTTCCGGAATAGCCTTGGCATAGTCAAAGGTTTTGACAAGGAGCAGTGCCCTGTCCCTGCGGATATTTGAGTTCGAGGGCCAAATCTTTAGGTAATCGTTATAGGCTGAAGCGATTTCTTTCTGGGTTACAGGATTTTTAACGTCGGCATATGTAAGCAGGGCTTCAAGGCCGGCCATTAATCCAAGCCAGGCCCTTTCGTGGCTTTTTTTTACGCTGATGGTTTTTTTAAACCAGCTTATGGCTTCTTCAAGCAGGCCTGCTTTTAGGTATGCTTCCCCAAGGGTATACATGAGTTCCGGATCCGGCCCCTGGTTGCGGACTGCGTTCTGTAGCCTGGTGACATTGACGATGGGGTCTTCAGTGTCAAGCGCCTGGCACAGTATGCTGAAACGGTTTAATACTGCTTTGTCCCCCCCGATGGCTTTGGCGGCCCTGATTGCCCTTTTGACGGATTTGTAGTCTTTCCCTTCCCACGATACAAGAATATCCGCGTACCAGTAATCGAGCGCTTTGGGTTCAATTTCAACTGCACGCTTTAAATGGTTATGGGCTATTTCATAATTGCCCATGTTCCTTAAGGCTTCGGCGTAAAGGGCGTGGATCATTGGCAGTTGCCTTTGCAGTTCCTGCCCTTGGAGTGCCGCTTCTGCCCCGCCTTCGTGGAGGCTATTACCGCTTCTGCACAACTTAAGCCGGTTTTTACAGGCCTCGGCTGCCTCGCGCCATTCACCGTCTTCCATGAACGTCTTAATCATGAAAAGATCAACCAGTTCGCTGTTCCATGGGAGTTCCGGCACTTCTTTGTCCTGAGCACGGATTTTTTCGATTTCTTTTACGGCTTCGGATGTTTTTCCCAGTGCCATTAAAATTGATGCGCGTGACCAGCGAATCCTGCGGTCACCGGCTTTTAGGCCGCTTTCTTTTGAGAGTTTCAGTGCGGCGGTAAAATGCTCAAGGGCATCTACCAGGTTTCCTGTCTCCCTTGCTGCCCTTCCCAGATGCAGCCGCAAAAGGAGGCTTTCGTCCATTCCCGCCTCTTCCCGGTTTTCAAGTACGAATTGGAGCATCTGGAAGCCAAGCGCGTAGTCGTCGATCCCGCAGAGACGAACCCCCCGGATAAAAAGCGAATTGAGGTAGGCGCGGTAGATCCTTTTGTCGTTAGGGGCAGCTTCTACCGCCTCTTGCAGAATTTCAACCGCTGCCTGGGAATGTTTTGATTTTATGTAGGCCGCGCCGAGGAGGGCCATGGTCCTGGATTTGTACTCGGCAACATCCGGGGTTACCGCCCGCTTCGGGAATTTTTCCAGGGCTTTCCTCAAGAAAGGTACGGCCTTGTAGGGCATTCCCACTGCGAGATATGTGCGTCCGGCGAAAAAGTACCCTTCTGCGGAACGGGGTTTTTGCCTTATGTAATCGTAAAAAGCGGCGAGCGCGCCGGAATAGTCTTTTAACACGTGCAGGGAACGGCCCAAAAGAAGCCATGCTTCCGGTTGGGCGTCAGTTTCGGAAACAGCCTCCCTGAGGAGCTTAACCGCAAGAGGGTAATCGCCCTTCTTTCCTGCCTCTGCGGCGAGGATCAGGGCTTTATTTAGCCTGGGCAAGGGTAATTGCGCAGGTGTTTACAATTTCTTCCACCGTAGCGCCCCTGGAAAGATCGCTGATTGGTTTCTTAAAACCCTGGAGGAAGGGGCCATACCCGTCAAGGTTCCCGAAGCGCTGGGCAAGCTTAATGCCGATATTGGCGGCGTTGATGTCAGGAAAGATCATCACATTGGTCCTGCCCCTCAACGGGCTGCCAGGTGCCTTTTTGTCTGTGACAGATGGTATGAGCGCGGCGTCAGTTTGGAGTTCCCCGTCAACAAGGAGGTCCGGTTCTCTTGCCTTTATTATGGTAAGGGCTTCCCTTACCTTTAGTATGCTTGGGTGATCGCCCCCTGAACCCTTTGTGGAAAATGACAGCAGGGCAACTGCTGGCTCCGCGTCAAGGAAGTCACGGCAGGACTGGGCGGAGGCGAGCGCGATGTCCGCGAGCTGTTCCGGCGTAGGATCGGGTACCACGGCTCCATCAGAGGAAATAAAGGCCCCGTCAACACCCCAGGATTTGTTTTGCGACTGCAGGATGAAATTTGAAGAAGCGGTGTTCATGCCGGTCTTCATCCCGATGATGGTAAGACCTGCCCTGAGAACATCGGCGGTTGTTGATTCCGCTCCCGCTACCACTGCATCCGCATCGCCCAGGTGTACCATCATTGCACCCCAGCGCAGGTTGTTTGAGATGCTGGCCCTTGCCTGCTCAATCGTCATGCCTTTGTGCTTTCTGAGTTCATAGTACTCTTTTGAGTATTTTTCAAAATTTGGGGAGCTGACAGGATCCAATACATAGATTCCCTCCAGGCTGACCCCTTCCCGGGAAGAGAATTCCCGAATGTCGGCTTCCCTGCCTAAAACGGTCACCGAAGATGCAAGCCCCTCATCAATGACGCATCTGGCTGCTTTTAAAACCCGGAGATCGTTTCCTTCGGGCAAAACCAGCGCTTTCTGTTTGGATTTGGCCTTGGTTTTCATTCTTTGCAGCAAATCCATTTTTTTCTCCTTTGCTACGTTATAGCACGCTGTAACAAAGCGCGCCGCACCAACTGGATGCGCTACACAGCGTATCTTTTTATCTTTTTGGTTGTTGTCATCTCCATGGATTGGTTAAGTATTGTGGTTCTGATGATTTTCTGGTATGGCTGGAGGCGCTGGTTAACCTCGGTTACTATGCTGTCTATTCTGGCTTTAATTTCCTGTTGTGAAAGAAGCTGGCCCCCGCTGTTTTTAAGTTCAGGCGTCGGATAAATCAAGGCTTCGATGCCCTCGATTTTCATTTTCTCGTCCATTATGAATCCCCTTATCAGTATCTGATCGATTTCGTCGTAGAGCTGGAATTCATTCTCAATCTCTTCCGGGTATACGTTCTTTCCGCCTTCGGTGACGATCATGTTTCCCGCGCGTCCCGTAAGGTAAAGGTAACCCTCATTGTCCAGGTAGCCAAGGTCCCCGGTTTTGAAATAGCCGTCGGGGGTAAATACCGCCGCAGTTTCATCGGGCATTTCAAAATAGCCCTTCATTACCATAGGGCCCTTTAGGATAACTTCCCCGATGCCGTTTTCGTTAGGATCCAGGATCTTCATGTCCACTTGTGGAACGATTTTCCCCACACTTGTTTCCTTGTAATGTTCGACAGGGTTAAGGTTGACTATCGGACTGGTTTCGGTAAGCCCGTATCCCTGGACAAAGTCTATGCCCAGCTGGTTGAATTTTCTGAACACGGAAGGGGCAAGCGGACCGCCCCCGCTGATGCAGATTCTCATTGTAGCCAGGGATGCCTTTTCAAGGACAGCGTGGAAGATTTTTTTGCCTGGATTGACGCCGAAGATTTTTTTAATAAGCCCGGAAACTATCATTAGAAAACTCAAAATACTGTAAACAAGGCGGCCTTTGGCCTTCATCCCCCTTAGTATGCCGGCTAAAAGTTTGTTGAACAGCATGGGCACGCCCAGAAGCATGGTTACTTTCCCTTCCTTAAGCTCTTTTAGCATTATCGATGTGATCATCTTTTTGCCGAACAAAACTTCCGCGCCGACGGATATGGCTTCTATAAAGACTGCCAGCATACAGTAGGCATGGTGGATGGGAAGTATCGCATAGAAAGTATCTTCGTGAAAAATATCGAGGTTTCCCTGGGCCAGGAAGCAATCGGCGACAAGGTTCTGGTGGGTCAGCATTACCCCCTTGGGTGTACCAGTTGTCCCGGAAGTAAACAGCATGGCCGCTAAATCAAATTCGGCTGCTTCGTTTATTGCAGTTTCCGGACCATTTATGGAATAGATGTAGTTTCCTACCCCCTTTCGCAGTGATACTATCTCTTTAAGGGTTCCGGGGTTTTGGCTGTAATATGTGTGCCTTTCCTCATCCACAAAGAGGATTTTTGCCCTGGCAGTTTTAATGAGAAGGTCAATTTCCTCGTTTTTCATTTGATAGTCTATGGGAACAACAGTCGCGCCCGAAAAAAGAATGCCAAGGTATGCTATTGCCCATTCCGGTGAATTCTTCCCGGTTAGGGCTACATTGCTGCCTTTTGAGATCCCGGCTTTGTAAAGCCAGCGTGCAACAGCCTGGATTTTTTCCAGTGCTTCTTTATAGTTTAGGCTTGTCCTGTCCGGATCGAAAACCGTAAAACAGGCGCTGTCAGGATACCTTAAAACGTTAATTCTGAATAATTCCGGAAGCGTTGGCCAAAGGCCGCTAAATTCCTTGCCACGGTATTCGTCCAAAAATGACCACGCTATGTTCTTCTTGCTCATGTTAACCTCAATGCTTGATCTCAAGACTATCGTACAGCAGAAAAAGCTATTTGTCGACAGTTTTCTAACGGCGCCTTTTCTGCCCCTGATAATCCTTTGAAATTTGACACACTGTTTCTTATAAAGTTGCAGAAAAGGGAAGGAAGACATCTCACGGAGGCACACGGGGGGGCGGAGGGCACGGAGGGGAGAAGGGGAGGCGAATGAAGAATGAAGAATGAAGAATTAAGAATGAAGAATTAAGAATGAAGAATTAAGAATTAAGAATGAAGAATTAAGAATGAAGAATTAAGAATGAAGAATTAAGAATGATGAATTAAGAATGATGAATTAAGAATGGGAAGACAGGAGAGCCCCCATTTTTCATTCTTAACTTTTCATTTTTAATTTGCTTTTACCAGGTAACTTCGTAGCGAAGTGGCCGCTCTAGAACAAGAAGGTCCAGGAGAGGGATATCGAATTCCGCGCGCCTTCCCTGGCCGCTTGATGCGGCATTCCCCCCCAGCACAGCCAACGGTTGCCGGGGAAATTCGATTTGAGCTTTTATTCGCGCCGATGCGATTTCGTCAGCCAAGGGCCGGCCGTACACCGAAGCAACAATGTCCAGATATTCCCCGTTGGTAATGATTTCCCCCGTAATAACCGGTGCCATCAGGGCAGAAAGGTACTCTTCTACCTCCGGGGAAAGGGCGGAAATGAGGAGTGGGGCGGAATTCCTGTCCAAGACTACAACGATTGAAGAATTGGATGGCCTGTCCACATATGTAATGAATTTCCCCTCACCAGTGGCAAGGAAATTCCCCAAATCGGAAGCCGATATAACCCCTTCCAGGGCAGAAGGGCTTGTGTTCCTAAGCGACACAGAGCGAATCCCGGGGGAGGCGGCCAAAGATGCGCCAATAGTCCTTCCGTCCAACAGTGGGGCACTGCTTTCATCGCCCATAAAGCCTTTTAAGCTCTTCATCAATGCAAGAGTCCTCGGCCCAAGCGACGCTTGTGCGGAAATTTCCGCCGTCCCCCCAGCCCTAATAGTGCCGGTAATCCCCGCGGTACACGAAGTGAAAAGCACCAAAAGCGTTATAAAAATGACAAAAATCGCTTTTTTCAAACCAGCCATAATAATGTAACAATATTATATACCCCACAGTAACAGTTTTCTTCATACTAAGAATGAAGAATGAAGAATGAAGAATGGGAAGACAGGAGAGCCTCCATTTTTCATTTTTAACTTTTCATTTTTAATTTGTAGAGAGTATATCGAAAGGGTCGTCCCCGTAACGGCGGTGCTGGACGGCTTCCAGGATGTGGGCTGTGTCAATTGAAGTTATCCCTTCAAGGTCAGCGATTGTACGGGCGATTTTAAGGATGCTGTGGCAGGCCCTTCCTGAAAAACTGAGCCGGGCAGCGGCCAGGACAAATACTTCCTCCGCTTTTTTTGTAAGATGGCAGAATTTCTCAATCTGTCCCGGGATCATCCTTGAATTGCGTCGCGTACCTGAGCCTTTAAACCTTTCCCGCTGAATTTCCACCGCTGCCGCAATCCTGCGCCTGATTTCCACACTACTTTCCCCGCCTTCCCCGCCCGGCGTCAGGACCCCAGGGGCACGGACAGGTACCCGGAGGTCGATGCGGTCGAGGAGGGCACTGCTAAGTTTCCGCCAGTAACGGTGAATTTCTTCAGGGGAACAAAAGCAGCCGAATTCGGGTAATTCCGCGTATCCGTTCGCGGCCTCCCCGCTGTCGGGGAAAGCTATGCTACCTGTGAAAGCGGCACCGAGCCGTCCGCAGGGGCAACTGTTCGCTGCCAGGATGAGCTGAAAATCTGCGGGCAGCCGGTGCTTTCCCTCGGCACGTGCAATGGTAACGACCCTGTCCTCAAGGGGCTCGCGTAGGGATTGAAGCACTGGGCTGCGGAATTCCGGCGCTTCGTCCAGGAACAGGGTGCCAAGGTGGGCAAGGCTTATTTCGCCTGGCGTGATGGTTCTTCCGCCGCCAAGGATGCCCTCAGTGCTTGCTGAATGGTGGGGGGAGCGGAAAGGCGGCTGCCTGATTAAGCCATTCCCGATTTGCCCCGAAAGGCTGTGCAGCCTTGTCACTTCCACCGCTTCATCCGGTGCCAGGGGAGGCACTATCGACGGGAAGCGCCGGGCGAGCATGGTTTTCCCTGCGCCGGGGGGACCGAAAACAAGCAGGTTGTGCCATCCGGCGGCTGCGATCTCAAGGGCACGCTTATAGCGGTTTTGGCCTTTTACCTCGGCGAAATCCCCGGTTAAACCGTCCGCTGTCCCTGCCAATGGGAGGGCATAAGCGCTTGTGTTTCCGGATCCGTTATCAGACTCTTGGACAGGAAGCCCACCGGTTTCAGCCCTTACCTTGAGGGCATGGACTACCTCGGCAAGGGTTGCGGCGGCGAAAAAGCTCGCTTCCCCCAGGATTGCCGCCTCGCTAGAATTTTCGATAGGGACGATAAACTCCGTAATTCCCGCTTTGAGCCCCGCCGTGACTGCGGCCATGGCGCCCCTGACAGGCCTTAGCCGACCTGAGAGTTCCAGTTCACCCAG